>ENA-OPYY01000431-OPYY01000431.1-human-gut-metagenome-genome-assembly--contig:-NODE-431-length-14238-cov-1.301821_pt1 | contig 14238 bp, 16 predicted proteins | sample MGYA00242472_ERZ504481 | MGnify/ENA primary metagenome ERZ504481 (study PRJEB26092, sample SAMD00036265) | human gut metagenome | host: Homo sapiens | study: EMG produced TPA metagenomics assembly of...
AGATTGCTCAAAAGTGAATACATATGCGAGATGCAGGAGTGTCGGAACTGGCAGACGAGCAAGACTAAGGATCTTGTGATCAATGCGATCGTGTGGGTTCAAGTCCCATCTCCTGCATGTCAGGCATTTACAGGTAGCTGTAAATGCCTTTTTATCATATTACAGAACAAAAAACTGTGATAAAGGCTCGTGGCAGATGATGGGAAGAGAGGAGTGAAAGAGAAAGGAATTGTACAGAGATGTATAGTTCCTTTTCGCTTCTTTTTCTGAATAATCTGTCTGCACAGTACAAATAAATAACAGTATGAGGAGGAAGCTTGTATGTTGGAGAAAATTGATTTGACAAAGAAACTGGAAAAACAATCCTACCGCGAGAAGATGGAAGCACTGGAACTGGAACTTGGCAGGTTACAGAGGGAATGCCATGCATATAAGATTCCTGTGATGATCGTACTGGAAGGATTCGGAGCGTCGGGGAAGGGCGTCCAGATTGGAAAACTCATACAGGCGCTGGATCCAAGAGGGTTCCGTGTTCATGCAATCACTGGAGAGACAGAGGAAGAACAGAAATATCCATTCATTCGAAGGTTCTGGATCAAGACACCGGAAAATGGAAAGATTGCGATTTACGATACGAGTTGGTACCGGAGAGTACTTGCGGATCGTTTTTCGGGAAACACAGAGAAGGAGGAGCTGGAAGATTCCTATGCGGCAATCTGTTCTTTTGAAGAACAGCTGACCGCCGGTGGAACTGTGATGATTAAATTGTTTCTCGCAATCGATCAGAAAGAACAGAAAAAGCGGTTTGAGAAACTTCTGGAGTCAAAGGAGACTGCATGGAGGGTGTCACGGGAAGATTGGGAGAAAAATGAAAAGTACGATAGCTATGTCCGAATGATCGAAGAGGCGCTGCAGAGAACGGATACAGACTATGCACCGTGGACAATCGTGGAGGCGACAGACCGCAGATTCGCAACGGTTAAGATCTACACGACTGTGATCGAAGCGCTCAAGGAAGCGGTTGCCGAGAAGAAGGCGGAAGCCGGGCGAGAAATTTCACAAGAGACGGAAGAGACAGAAACGTGGGAAACCGAGAGTTAGAGGAATCGGTGCTTGCGAAAGTGGATCTGACAAAAAGCTATACGGAGAAAGAATACCATAAGAAGAAAAAGAAACTGCAAAAGAAAATCAGGAAGTTGCACGGAGAACTGTACCGTAGACAGATTCCAGTGATCATCGGATTTGAAGGATGGGATGCCGGAGGAAAAGGAGGGGCGATCAAACGCCTGACGGAAAAAATGGATCCGAGAGGATTTACAGTGAATACGACCGCTGCACCAAATGACTATGAGAAGGCGCACCATTATCTATGGCGGTTCTGGAAGAATGTGCCGAAGAAAGGACATGTGGCGGTATATGATCGGACATGGTATGGAAGGGTGATGGTAGAGCGGATTGAAGGGTTCTGTACGAAGAAGGAGTGGCAGAGAGCATTCAAAGAGATCAATGACATGGAGGCACAGTTTGTACAGTCCGGTGCGATCGTACTGAAGGTTTGGATGCAGATTGACAAAGAGGAACAGAGAAAGCGGTTTGAAGAGCGGCAGAAAAATCCGGAAAAACAGTGGAAGATCACAGAGGAAGACTGGCGCAACAGAGACAAATGGGATGCCTATGAGGAGGCAGTTAATGAGATGCTGATCCGTACATCTACGCCGGAAGCACCTTGGGTGATCGTGGAAGGAAACTGTAAATACTATGCGAGGATCAAAGTACTGGAGGCAGTGATCGAAGCAATCGAGAAAAGATTAGAAAGCAGATAAGAAGGTGGACAGATGACGATCAGGGAGCAGATGGAACAAAGAGAACTAGAATATTTAAGTCCTTATGCAGCGATGAGTGTAAACTCCAAAGGCCGTGACAGAGAGGAGGTTCCGTGCGATATCCGTCCAGTATATCAAAGAGACCGGGATCGGATCTTACATTGTAAGGCGTTTCGGAGACTGAAGCAGAAGACACAGGTATTTTTGATGCCGAAAGGAGATCATTACCGGACGAGGCTGACACATACGTTGGAAGTATCGCAGAATGCCCGGACGATCGCCAAGGCACTGCGGCTCAATGAAGACCTGACGGAGGCGATCGCGCTTGGACATGATCTTGGACACACGCCGTATGGACATGCCGGAGAGCGGGCGCTGAACCGCGTGTGCCCGAACGGGTTCCGACACAATGAGCAGAGTGTCCGGGTCGTGGAAGTGTTGGAAAATCAGGGACAAGGCCTTAATCTTACAAAGGAAGTGAGGGATGGCATCTTAAATCATAAGACTGCAGGACGACCATCCACTCTGGAGGGCCAGATTGTCAGATTGTCAGATAAAATAGCCTACATCGCACACGATACAGACGATGCGATCCGCGGAGGAATTCTGACAGAGGAGAGAATCCCAAAGGAGCTTCGCAAGACACTCGGAGCCTCACCGAGACAGAGGATGAATGCGATGATCCATGACGTGATCACGCAGAGTATGGACTGCCCGGAGATTAGGATGTCACCGGAGATTGGGGAGGCAACTGCGGAGCTTCGGAAGTTTATGTTTGCGGAAGTCTATCAGAATTCCAGAGCAAAAGCAGAGGAGAAGAAAGCAGTACACCTTGTGGAGCAGCTCTATATGTATTACATAGAGCATATTTCAGAACTACCGGAAAAATATAGAGACAGAATCGAACGAGGAGAAGGCAAGAAAGAGCAAAACGTCTGTGATTTTATTGCGGGTATGACTGATTTATATGCCGTAAAGCAGTACCAGGAAATTTTTATTCCAGAATCTTGGAAAATTTAAAGGAAATGAGAAAGTTTTGTCGAATATTTATAACGTAAGGATTTTGAGACAGTTTTGGAAAGGGGGAAATCATGTATTATTCAGAAGACATCGTGGAAGAAGTCCGCATGAAAAATGATATCGTAGATGTGATTTCCGGCTATGTGAAATTGCAGAAAAAGGGAAGTTCTTATTTTGGACTTTGTCCATTTCACAGTGAGAAGTCCCCGTCGTTTTCTGTGAGCAGGGATAAACAGATGTACTACTGCTTCGGCTGTGGGGCAGGGGGCAATGTCTTTACATTTATTATGGAATATGAGAATTACTCGTTTGTGGAAGCATTAAAAATGCTTGCGGAGCGCGCGGGAGTGGAACTTCCGGAAATGGAATACTCTAAGGAAGCAAAAGAGAAAGCGAACCTAAAGAATACACTTCTGGAGATGAATAAGCTTGCGGCACGGTATTTTTACTCACAGTTAAAAGGGAAAAACGGAGAACATGCTTACCGTTATCTGACAGACAGAGGGCTTACCGATACAACGATCACACAGTTCGGACTTGGATATTCCAATAAATACAGCGATGATCTGTATAAATTTCTCAGAGAAAAAGGATATTCAGACGATTTGATTCGGCAGGCGGGATTGATCAATACGGATGAGAAACACGGAATCTATGATAAATTTTGGAACCGTGTCATGTTTCCAATCATGGATGCGAACAACCGTGTCATCGGTTTTGGCGGGAGAGTCATGGGGGATGGGAAACCGAAATATCTCAACTCGCCGGAGACATTGATCTTTGATAAGAGCCGGAATCTTTATGGATTGCATCGGGCGCGCACATCGCGAAAACCATATTTTCTGATCTGCGAGGGGTATATGGATGTGATCTCACTTCATCAGGCAGGATTTACCAATGCGGTTGCCTCGCTTGGAACAGCGCTGACAGCGGGACATGCCTCTCTGATCAAGCGGTATGTCAGTGAAGTCTATCTGACTTACGACAGTGATGAGGCTGGTACAAAAGCAGCTCTTAGGGCAGTGCCAATCTTAAAGGAAGCCGGGATCAGTGCAAAAGTGATCCGGATGGACCCATATAAAGATCCAGATGAATTTATTAAAAATCTTGGTGCAGAAGCATTTGAACAGCGGATTGGAAAGGCACGCAATGGATTTATGTTCAGCCTGGAGATTTTGGAGCGACAGTATGATATGCATACTCCGGAAGGAAAGACGGAGTTCTACTATGAGGCGGCAAAGAGGCTGGCGCAGTTCGAAGAGGAAATTGAGCGCAACAACTATATCGATGCCGTGGCAGAAGCTTACCATATCGGATACGATAGTCTGCGGAAATTAGTGGCGAAAGGCGGCGGTGCAGTCGGGGATGGCGTCACCGGTGGCAAGACCGCGGACGACACATGCAAAAGAACAGCAAAAAGAAGATGGCATGCTTCAGTCGCAAAAGATTCTGCTTACGTGGATGATCGAAGATGAATCTCTGTTTGGAATGATCCGGAAATACATTATGCCGGAAGATTTTACGACGGAGCTTTACCGGACCGTTGCTTTACTGCTCTATGAGCAGTATGAGAAAGGAGAAGTCAATCCGGCAAAAATTATGAACCACTTCACAGATGAGGAGGAGCACCGGGAGGTGGCAGCTTTGTTCCATACGAAGATCAGGGAACTGACGACCAAAAGTGAGCAGGAGAAAGCACTCAAAGAGACAATCATCCGTGTGAAAGAGAACAGCATCGAGACGGCGACAAGAAATTTAGAACCGACCGATATTGTGGGATTACAGCGGTTGATGGAGAGTAAAAGAGCGGTGCAGGATCTGCAAAAACTGCATATTTCCATCAATTAAGGATAAAATAGAAACAGATTATGGAGGATAGACACGAATGGAAGAAAATACATAAAACTGATTGAGAAAGTAAAAGAACTCATTGCACTTGGGAAAAAGAAGAAAAGCATTCTGGAATTACAGGAGATCAATGATTTCTTTTCAGATATGGAACTGGATTCTGAGCAGATGGATAAGGTGTTTGAGGCGCTTGAGGCGAGCAATATCGATGTGCTTAGAATCGGAGAGGGCGATGAGGACGACGATGATATCGAGATCATGCTCACAGAGGAAGATGAGGTGGATATGGAGAAAATCGACCTCTCAGTGCCGGATGGAATCAGCATTGAAGATCCGGTCCGGATGTATCTGAAAGAAATCGGAAAAGTACCGCTGTTAAGTGCAGAGGAAGAAATCGAACTTGCAAGAAGAATGGAAGAAGGCGATGAAGATGCGAAAAAGCGTCTTGCAGAGGCAAACCTCCGTCTTGTTGTCAGCATTGCAAAGAGATACGTTGGAAGAGGAATGCTGTTCCTGGATTTGATTCAGGAAGGAAATCTCGGTCTGATCAAGGCAGTAGAGAAATTTGACTACAATAAAGGATTTAAATTCAGTACTTATGCGACATGGTGGATCCGTCAGGCAATCACAAGAGCCATTGCAGATCAGGCGAGAACGATCCGTATCCCGGTGCACATGGTAGAGACAATCAATAAACTGATCCGTGTATCCAGACAACTGCTTCAGGAACTTGGAAGAGAACCGCTTCCGGAGGAGATTGCAAAAGAACTTGATATGCCGGTGGACAGAGTCAGAGAAATTCTTAAGATTTCCCAGGAGCCGGTATCTTTGGAAACACCGATCGGTGAGGAAGAAGACAGTCATCTTGGCGATTTCATTCAGGATGATAATGTTCCGGTTCCGGCAGAGGCTGCCGCAGCAACCCTTTTGAAGGAACAGCTGGATGAAGTGCTCAGTACACTGACAGACAGAGAGCAGAAAGTGTTAAGACTTCGTTTTGGTATGAATGATGGACGTGCAAGAACACTGGAAGAAGTTGGAAAAGAATTTGATGTCACAAGAGAGAGAATTCGTCAGATTGAGGCAAAAGCGCTGAGAAAGCTTCGTCATCCAAGCAGAAGCCGGAAGTTGAGAGATTATCTTGACTAGAGAGGAAGGAAAAGTGATGACAGAATTATCAGAACGGCTGCGTGCTGTGGCAGATCTCGTGGATGATGGGATGGTTGTAGCAGACATCGGAACAGACCACGGGTATATTCCAATCGCACTTGTGCAGGAGGGAAGATGTCCGAGAGCAGTTGCGATGGATATCAATATCGGACCGCTTGACCGCGCAAGAGCACATATTCAGGCGGCAGAGCTTTCTGAAAAGATCGATACAAGAAGGTCTGACGGGATGAAAGAGCTAAAGGCAGAAGAGGCAGATTGTGCGATTATTGCCGGAATGGGCGGAGCATTGACGATCAAGATCTTGGAGGAGAGCAGTGCGACAGCAAGAAGTTTGAAAGCGCTGATCTTACAGCCCCAGTCGGAACTTTATAAAGTTCGGGAATATTTGGCAGAGCAGGGGTATGAAATACTTGCTGAAGACATGGTGCTGGAGGAAGGCAAATTTTATCCGATCATGAAAGTGTGTCCGGGAAGTCCGTATACACTGACGAAAGAAGAGGCATGTTATGGAAAAGAACTTCTTTCTCAGAGGCATCCGGTACTCCAAAGCTTTCTTCATAGAGAGCTGGATATGAAGCGAAAGGTATTAAGAGAATTGGACGATAAAAGTGGTGATCATATTTGCCAGAGAAGAGAAGCACTGCAGAAGGAGACTGCATGTGTAGAAGGAATCTTAGGACAGTGGGAATCTGGGGGAAAGCAAAAGAAATAGAAGAAACGGGAGGAAAGAGCGATGCTTTGTAAGGAATTGACAGAGAAAATCGAAGAAGTATATCCGGTTTCGTATGCATGTGAGTGGGATAATGTAGGGCTTCTTGTCGGACGAGCCAACAAAGAGGTGAAAAGCGTTTATCTTGCGCTGGATGTGACCGAGGAAGTAATCCGGGAAGCAGTTCGGGTGAAGGCAGATTTACTCATTACGCATCATCCATTGATTTTTAAGGGGTTAAAGAAAATTTCAGATCAGGATTTTATTGGAAATCGTGTTGTACAATTGCTGCAGCACGATATTTCCTATTATGCGATGCATACGAACTATGATGTACTGCGGATGGCAGATCTTGCGGCCAACCGTCTAGGCTTACAGTCCATAGAGGTGTTGGAACAGACTGAGCCAAAAGAACCAGAGAAAGGAATCGGCAAATCCGGGCAGTTTGCAAGTGCGATGACTGTGAGGGAATGCTGTGAACTTGTCAAAGAGCGGTTTGCCCTTTCGAACATAAAAGTGTTTGGGGATTTGGACAGAAAAATTCAGAGAGTGGCGGTCTGCCCAGGATCTGGGAAGAGTGTAATCGGGGAGGCGATCAGAAAGAAAGCAGAGGTGCTGATTACCGGAGATATTGATCATCATTCTGGAATAGATGCTGAGACGCAGGGACTTACGATCATGGATGCCGGGCATTATGGAATGGAACATATTTTTATAGAGGACATGAGAAAGTTTTTGGAAGAAAGATTTGAAAAACTGGATATCAAGTGTGCTCCGATCAGTCATCCGTTTTCTGTTGTGTAGCATAGAATGTAAGATGACAGAGAAGAAAGAAGGGAAACAGGTGGAACAACAGAGATATACCGTTCAGGTGGGAAGGTACTCCGCCAGTATGAAGCGGGGACAACTTATGAGAAGATTTCAGAAGATTTTCAGGCAGAGTATGAAAATGATATTGTGCTTGTTTTTGTAGACAACCGTCTTCAGGAGCTTGGGAAAAAGTTAAAGAAAGACTGTGTATTAAAGTTTGTCACAACCGGTGAGGCAATTGGAAACCAGACTTACAGAAGGAGTATGAGCCTTTTGCTTGTGAAGGCTGTTTATAACGTGGCAGGGCATGAAAATATAGATAAAGTGAGAATCCTCTATTCTGTAAGCAAAGGGTATTATTGCAAAGTAGAGGGGAATGTTGTCGTCAATCAGGATTTCTTAAACCGGGTGACAATCCGTATGCGGGATATCGTAGAAGCAGATATACCGATTAAAAAGAGAAGTGTATCGACACCGGATGCCACAGCGCTTTTTCACCAGTACGGGATGGTGGATAAAGAGAAGCTTTTTGAGTATCGGAGAGGATCGAAAGTGAATCTGTACAGTTTGAATGAGTTCGAAGATTACTACTATGGGTATATGCTTCCGAGCACAAGATACTTGAAATATTTTGAACTGCATTTATATGATGAAGGATTTGTTATCCAAATGCCGGTAGCGTCAGCGCCAAAAGAGGTGCCGCCGTTTGTACCTCAGAATAAATTATTCCAGGTGTTGAAGGAATCTACAAGATGGGGAGATATGCAGGGAATTGAGACGGTCGGAGAGCTGAATGACATTATCACAAAGGGGGATATCCTTGAGGAGATGCTTGTGCAGGAGGCGCTTCAGGAAAGTAAGATTGCCTCGATTGCAGCGCAGATCGCAGCCAGACCGGAAGTGCGTTTTATTTTGATCGCAGGGCCGTCCTCTTCGGGAAAGACTACTTTTTCCCACAGACTGTCTGTACAGCTCAGAGTCAATGGGCTTGTGCCGCATCCGATCGCGGTTGACAATTATTTTGTAGACCGGGAACTGACGCCGAAGGATGAGCACGGTAACTACAATTTTGAATGTCTGGAGGCGATTGATCTAGAGAAATTTAATCAAGACATGACAGATCTTCTGGAAGGAAAGGAAGTACAGCTTCCGACATTTAATTTTAAGACTGGAAAGCGAGAATATATTTCAAAGCCGAAAAAGCTTGGGGCAAATGATGTCCTTGTCATCGAAGGAATCCACTGTCTGAATGATGCGATGACTTATAAGCTGGCAGCAGAAAATAAATTTAAAATTTACATCAGTGCATTGACACAGTTAAATATCGATGAGCACAACCGGATTCCTACGACAGACGGTCGTCTGATCCGCAGACTGGTAAGAGATGCGAGAACGCGGGGAACTTCTGCCCAACAGACAATCCGGATGTGGCCTTCTGTCAGACGAGCGGGGAGGAAGAAATTATTTCCCTTATCAGGAAGATGCAGATGTTATGTTTAACTCTGCGCTGATTTATGAACTGGCAGTGTTAAAGCAGTATGCAGAGCCGATTTTATTTGGTATCGACAAAGAGTGTGAAGAGTATACAGAAGCAAAAAGACTTCTGAAGTTCCTCGAGTATTTTGTCGGTGTCGGAAGCGAAAATATTCCGAAAAACTCGCTTCTTCGAGAATTTGTCGGCGGCGGATGTTTTCAAGTATAGCAGGTGACAGTCATGTCAGAATATACATTGAGAGAGCAGAAGCTAAAACGAATGAAGGAACTGCGGCGCAGAAAGGTGCGGAGGCAGAAGATATTTCTCGGATGTACCGCCGGGGCAATCCTCTGTGTGGCTGCAGGGATCTTTGTGTATAGTAGAAGCTATACGTTAGACATTGAAGGCAAGGATACTTCCGGAAACTACAAGTGGAAAAAGCAGTACCGCTGCTTGGAGGGAATATAGAACAGGCATTGGAACAGACGACAGAACTTGCAGTAAAAAATAGTGGAACAAAGGTCATTGCACATCGTGGGTACAGTTCTGAGGCACCGGAAAATACGCTTCCTGCCTATGAACTGGCAGCGCAGAGTGGTGCATGGGGAATTGAGGCAGATATTCACCGGACTGCAGATGGGGCATTTGTATGTATGCACGATCCAACTGTAGATCGCATGACCGATGGAACCGGAGTGATTGCGGAGATGACCTTAGATGAGATCCAGATGTTGACAATTGACAGTGGCAGCAACAGTTGGGCATATCCATATGCATGGGTGCCGACCATGGAGGAATTTTTGGAAGTATGTCAACAAAGTGGTGCAAATGCTGTATTAGATCTTAAGTTTACCTCTGTAGAAGATATTATTTCGCTTGTGCAAAAAATACAGGAACTTGGGATGGAAGATTCCGTGGTATGTCTAAGCGGCAGTCTGGATCAGCTAAAGAAGATCCGGGAATGTTCTGAGATTATCCGTATCAAATATCTGGTGGAGGACGGGACGCAGGAAACAATCGACCAAATGGCAGAATTGTCCCACAGTGGGATTGCAGCATCCAGAATCAGCAGCGATATGGTAGCCTATGCAAAAGACAAGGGAATCAGTATCAACGTCTGGACATACAATGAAAGCTGGGAAAAGCAAGAGTGGACCAATCAGGAGATTGATTTTCTGACGACGGACGATCTTTCCACTTAGATGGAATATGTAAAAAAGATAGAACTATAGTAAATGAGCGTGGCGTAAAATAAGGGATTTCATAAGAAATCTATTTTACGTCACGCTCATTTTTACGTTGTGGTCTTTTGAAAAATTGCCTGCATATCTTCTGGCAGAGGTGCTGTGAAGGTCAGTGACTGTTTTGTGATTGGATGGATAAAGGAGAGTCGGTAAGAGTGCAGTGCCTGACGGTCTATACAGTGATCCTCTGGATGGTAGAGAAAATCTCCCGGAAGCGGATGCCCAATATATTTCATATGAACACGGATCTGGTGGGTGCGCCCGGTCTCTAGTTTAAGAGAAACGAGAGAATACCCATTTTGATAAGCAAGCCGGTGAAAATGGGTGCAGGCATAATCACCGTGCGCAAAGTCGACACAGCGCTCGATGGTAGAACCGTTTGCCCGCCCAATCGGTGCTTCAATCATCCCAGACTCTTCGACAAGACCGGTGGCAGCGGCAAGATATTCTCGATGAATCTCTCGTCTGGCGACCATATTGGACAAAAGAGAAGCGCTGTACATATGTTTGGCAATGATCAGAAGCCCGGTAGTATCCCGGTCTAAGCGGTTGATACAGCGGTAGGTGAAAGGAATGTTCTGAGAAGCAAAGTAGTAAGCAGCAGCATTGGCGAGCGTATTCTCATAATTTCCCTGAGAAGGATGAATCGGCATGCCGGAAGGTTTATTGATCACAAGCAGATCTTTGTCTTCGTATACGATTGGAAATGGAAGAGGCACGGGAACGATGTGCTCTGAGGAAGTTTCTTCCACGATGGAAATCGTAAGAAGATCTCCACTTTGCAGCACTTCGTGTACCCGTGCCCAGACACCGTTTCGGCAGATGCCGTCAGGTGTCCGCTTTAAATGCGTGATCACCTGACTGGAATACTGCTGTTGCTTTAGGAAAGACTGGATCGTCATGCCGGCCATTTCATGATGGATCGGATAGGTAAATGTCCGTTTCATTATTTTGATTTAATCTCCCTCCATAATTCATTGTATAGCACATCGTTCTCGTCGCCGAGGAACTGGAATGTCTCACACCGTTCTAATTCAGAAGCATCCGGAAATGCGATAGTGCTGTTGCGGATTGCAGGATCTTTGATCAGTTTTCTTGCTTCTATGTTAGGTGTTGAGTAAGTGATGTAGTCAAAGTTCATCTTGGCGATGTCTGGACGGCAGAGGAAGTTGATAAATGCCTCTGCATTTTCTTTGTGCTTTGCATTTTTTGGAATGACCCAGGAGTCGATCCATACGTTGGAGCCCTCTTTTGGAATCACATATTCCAGATCCGGATTTTCCAGCTGGGTATAAATAGCCTCTCCGGAATAGATAACACCAATGGCGGCTTCATTTCCGATCATCTTATCGCGGACCTGGTCAATTACATATGCCTGCACAAGCGGTTTCTGTTCGATCAACAGTGCTTTTGCAGCTTCAAGCTCATCTAGGTCTGTGGAGTTTAAAGAATATCCAAGGTATTTCAGAGCAACAGCAAATGCATCGCGGACACTGTCCTGCATCAAAATATTGTCTTTGTATGTTTCGTCCCAGAGGACAGACCAGCTGTCGATCGGTTCCTTAACCATTTTTTTGTTATAGAGGATTCCGACAGTACCCCAGCAGTACGGAACAGAATATTTATTTTCTGCATCAAACTGGCGGGATTGTTCCATATACTGTGTGCCAATGTTTTTTATTATTTGGAATATGATCAAAATTAATTTCTGCGAGCAAGTCATTCTCAATCATGCGCTGGATCATATAGTCGGATGGGCAGACAACATCGTAGGCGATGGCGCCGGACTGCACTTTTGGATACATGATTTCGTTTGTTTCGTATTCTTCATAGACAACCGAGATGCCGGTTTCTTCCTCAAACATAGTGATTACTTCCGGGTCAAGGTATTCTCCCCAGTTGTAGACAATTACCTGATTATCACCACTGACGGATCTCTTTGAACCGTAGAAAAATCCTCCGGCGATGATCACGATTGCCATAACTGCAGGAACGAGGCGCCGGAATACAAAGCGGGCAACTTTACTTTTTTTGCTGACATATTTTCTGGTGCTGCCTTCTTTGGAAGAAGGAGAAACATTGACGAGAATCAGCAAGATTAGCACGGATACAAACAACAAGGTCGAAAGCGCATACATCTCCGGTTTGATCCCTTTTCGAACTTCACTGTAAATTTTTGTGGACAGTGTGTCCACGCCTGGTCCTTTTGTAAAGTGAGTGATGACAAAATCATCAAGGGACATCGTAAAGGCAAGCAGAAATCCCGAGAAGACACCCGGAAGGATATCCGGGAAAACTACTTTGAAAAATGCATAGATTGGAGAGGCTCCAAGATCCAGTGCAGCTTCATAAGTCCGACGGTTTGTCTGCTTTAATTTTGGCATGACACTTAAGATGACATAAGGAATGTTGAACGTAATGTGTGCCATGAGGATCGTAGCAAATCCAAGTGAAAGCGGAATGCGATAAATAAGAGCATTAAGGAAATTCCAGTCACGATATCTGCATTTAGCATCGGGATATTGGTGACAGCCATCATCGCTGTACGGACTCTTTTTCGCATTGCCTGAATACCGATCGCGGCGGCGGTTCCGATGAGTGTGGCAATCAGCGCCGAAAGAAGGGCGATAATCAATGTTGTGTAGAGCGCATTCATAATCTGCTCATTCTGAAAAAGGGCAACGTACCATTTTCCGGTAAAGCCCCCCCATTTGGCGCGCGTCTTGGAATTGTTGAAAGACAGCACGACAAGGGTAATGATTGGGGCATAAAGTAAAATGAAAATAAGCCCCAGGTAGATTTTCTGTAATGTATTTTTAATCAAAATGCAGTTCCCTCCCCGTCTTTATCATATTTGGCGATGAGAGCCATACTTAAAATAATGAAGATCATCAGCACGAGTGAAAGTCCGGAGCCGACATGCCAGTTGCTTCCTTGTTTAAATTCCTGTTCGATGACATTTCCAATCAGAAGGATTTTACTTCCACCAAGAAGATCGGAGATGACGAAGGTTGTGAGCGCCGGAACAAATACCATGGTAATTCCGCTGATGATTCCCGGAACGGTCAATGGCAGTATGATTTTAAAGAAGGTCTGACGGTTGTTTGCGCCGAGATCTCGTGCGGCATTGATCACATCTTTGTCAATCTTTACGAGCACGTTGTAGATCGGAAGTACCATAAATGGCAAAAAGTTATAGACCATACCAAGAATGATCGCATAAGGTGTGTTGATGATCGCAAGCTGCGGCAGGTGGAAAAACGACAGAATACTGTTGATCACACCATTCTTTTCTAATAAAGTCTGCCATGCGAGCGTGCGGAGCAAAAAAATTCATCCACATCGGAAGGATGAAGATCAATACAATAAAGCTTGTCTGGTTGACATTCATGGAGGCGAGGATCATCGCCAGTGGATATGCCATGACAAGGCAGATTAAAGTACTGATCAGAGACAAAAGAAGCGCAAGTCCGAGCGCTTTTTAAGTTCTCCGGGGGTTGTGATCTTTGCAAGGTTTGCAAAGGTAAAGGCACCATCCTGATCTGTCAGCCCATAATAGAAGATCATCAGAAGCGGGATGATGATAAAAGATACCGACCAAAATAAGTACGGTCCGGCAAGTAATTTTTTACTCTTCAACTGGAACCGCCTCCTCATCTTCAGATTCTGGCTTTTTCATAATCTGGATATCAAATGGGTCTACTTTGATTCCAACAGTCGTGCCGACCGGAACCATGTCTGTACTATGTACAAGCCAGTCAAAGTTATTTGCGGAAACTTCCATCTCATAGTGAACGCCTTTGAAGATCAGGTGTGTCACGACTCCCTCGAGAAGTCCTTCTTCTGGTTTTACAAGATCAATATCTTCCGGGCGGATCACAGCATCGACAGGTTTGTTTTTTCCAAATCCCACATCAACACATGGGAAATTGACGCCGAGAATTTTTACCAGTTTATCTTCGACCATGACAGCCGGAAGAATATTGCTTTCCCCAATGAAGTCAGCGACAAATGCATTTTCCGGTTCGTTGTAGATATCTTCCGGCGTACCGATCTGCTGGATATATCCCTGATTCATCACGACGATGGTGTCGGACATTGTGAGCGCTTCCTCCTGGTCGTGGGTAACATAGATAAATG
>ENA-OPYY01000432-OPYY01000432.1-human-gut-metagenome-genome-assembly--contig:-NODE-432-length-14215-cov-0.971465_pt1 | contig 14215 bp, 16 predicted proteins | sample MGYA00242472_ERZ504481 | MGnify/ENA primary metagenome ERZ504481 (study PRJEB26092, sample SAMD00036265) | human gut metagenome | host: Homo sapiens | study: EMG produced TPA metagenomics assembly of...
CTCTGAGGTTTGGGGTGGTGTAATAAAATGGAATATGATACAATATATTGGGTGATTTTTTTGAGATAATACCATTTGGAGGAAAAAATGAATTTACCAATTAAATTTGAAGAAAAAATGAAGGATTTGCTTCAGGAAGAATATGAAGAATATATAAAATGTTATGATGAGCCGCGTTTGTACGGGCTTCGCGTAAATACGAGAAAGATCAGTGTGGAGGAGTTTCTGAAAATTTCTCCGTTTGAACTGAAGCCGATTCCATGGATTGAGAATGGGTTTTACTACGATGGAGACCATGTACAGCCGTCAAAGCATCCGTATTATTTTGCAGGCTCTACTATCTTCAGGAGCCAAGTGCGATGACTCCGGCAAATCGTCTTCCAATCAATCCGGGAGATAAAGTATTCGATGTGTGTGCGGCCCCAGGAGGAAAGGCGACAGAGCTCGGAGCTAAGCTGGATGGGACAGGTGTACTTGTTGCAAATGATATCAGCAATTCCAGGGCGAAGGGATTGTTAAAGAATATTGAATTGTTTGGAATTGGAAATGTACTTGTGCTGAGTGAGGAACCTGGGAAAATAGAGGAATATTTTGAGGAGTATTTTGATAAGATTTTGATTGATGCGCCTTGCTCCGGGGAAGGAATGTTCCGAAAAGATAAAAAGATGGTCAAGGCATGGGAAGAACATGGACCGGAATTTTTTGCAAAGATTCAGAGAAGTATCGTGACACAGGCAGCGAGGATGTTAAAGCCGGGTGGAATGATGCTGTATTCCACTTGTACATTTGATTCGGAAGAAAACGAAGGGACGATCGAATATTTGTTAGAGCAGTATCCGGAATTTCAAATTTGTGAGATTGCACCGTACGAAGGATTTTGTCCGGGACTTCCGGAAGTTTCCAGAAGCAAACGGGAAGACTTGTCCAGGACTGTGCGGATATTCCCGCATAAGCTTCATGGAGAAGGACACTATGTGGCACTGTTGCAGAAAGGGGAACAACCAAAGGAAGAAAGCGAAGAGCAGACAAGACAAAGAAGGATAAAAGCAGACAGAATTGCGAAGACAGGTGTGAGAAAGATTCCGGAGGAACTCGAAGCGTTTTTTGAAAATGTCGGTTGGGACTTAGAGAAAAGCCGTTTGGAAATCCACGGGGAGTGCGTCTACTATATGCCGGAGGATCTGCCGGATGTCAGAGGGATTCGATTCCTACGCACGGGTCTGCTTCTCGGAGAACTGAAGAAGAACAGATTTGAGCCAAGCCAGGCGTTTGCGATGAATTTGAAAAAGGAAGAATACAGGTACTGCCTTTGTCTTTCAGCAGAAGATGAGCGCGTGGTCAAGTATTTAAAAGGAGAGACATTGGATGTGGAAGATCTTGTCTCACAGAAAGAAAAAGGATGGTATCTGATCTGTGTCGATGAGTATCCTCTGGGATGGGGAAAGCTCTCTGCCGGAACAGTGAAGAATAAATATCTTCCAGGATGGAGATGGCAGTCATAATGTTGAGATTAGATAAATATCTTGCTGATATGCAGGTCGGGACAAGAAGTGAAGTAAAACAGATGATCCGGAAGGGACTGGTCACTGTGGACGGTCTGATTGTAAAAAAACCGGAAGAGAAAGTAGATTGTGAGAAGCAAGTAGTTGTATGTAGCGGAGCGATTGTCTCTTATCACCAATATGAATATTATATGCTGAACAAACCGGCAGGAGTTGTATCGGCAACAGAGGATCCAAGAGATAAGACAGTGATAGACCTTATCGAAGATCGAAGGAGAAAGGATTTATTTCCTGCAGGAAGGCTGGATAAGGATACCGAAGGACTTTTACTCATTACAAACGATGGAGCACTGGCGCATGATCTTTTGTCACCGAAAAAGCATGTGGATAAGAAGTATTATGCCAAAATAGAGGGAACCGTGACAGAAGAAGATGTGGAGTTGTTTGGAAACGGGGTCGATATTGGTGAAAAGAGAGTGACTCTTCCGGCAGTACTTACAATTTTATCTTCCGGTGAGGAGTCGGAGATTACCCTTACGATCCGTGAAGGGAAGTTTCATCAAGTCAAAAGAATGTTTGAGGCGGTCGGAAAGAAAGTGACTTATTTAAAACGTCTGTCGATGGGAAGCCTTGTGCTGGATGAAAAACTTCTTCCTGGCGAATACCGGAAATTGACAGAACAGGAACTTACACAATTAAAACAAATGAGGTAGAAAGAATGAATGAAGGATTTTTGCCAGTGTGCAAAAAGGATATGGAAGAACGAGGATGGGATGCAGTAGATTTTGCTTATGTGATCGGGGATGCCTATGTGGATCATCCATCGTTTGGCCCGGCAATCATCAGCCGGATTCTGGAGGCAAATGGATACCGGGTGGGAATCATTTCCCAGCCGGACTGGAAAGATAATACAAGCATTATGGAATATGGAGAACCGAAACTTGGATTTCTGATCAGCGGGGGAAATATGGACTCGATGGTCAACCATTATTCTGTATCTAAGAAAAGAAGAAAGACCGATGCCTTTACACCAGGAGGAGTCATGGGGAAACGTCCGGATTATGCGACAATCGTCTATGGAAATCTGATTCGGCAGGTCTATAAAAAAACACCGGTCATTATCGGGGGGATTGAGGCAAGTTTGAGGCGGCTTGCACACTATGATTACTGGTCGAATCATCTGAAGCGTTCCATCTTGTTAGATTCGGGAGCAGATCTGATCTCCTATGGGATGGGAGAACGATCGATCGTTGAGATCGCAGATGCGCTAAAGAGTGGAATCGCAGTCGGGGATATCACCTTTATCGATGGGACGGTGTACAAGGCGAAAGATCTGAGCAGTGTCTATGATGCTGTTACGCTTCCGTCTTATGAAGAGTTGAAAAAAGATAAATTAAACTATGCAAGAAGTTTTTATGTACAATACTGTAATACAGATCCATTTTCAGGGAAACGACTTGTGGAATCTTATTCGGATCATCTGTATGTCGTGCAGAATCCTCCGGCGAAGCCTTTGTCACAGCCAGAGATGGACAGAGTGTATAGCTTCCCGTATGTGCGGACCTATCATCCGTCCTATGAAGCCGCAGGAGGAGTTCCGGCGATTGAAGAAGTAAAATACAGTCTGATCAGCAACCGGGGATGCTTTGGAGGATGTAATTTCTGTGCGTTGACTTTTCATCAGGGGCGTATCATCCAGACGAGAAGTCATGAGTCGCTTTTGGCGGAGGCAAATCAGTTTATATGGGATAAGGATTTTAAAGGATATATTCATGATGTCGGCGGACCGACAGCAAATTTCCGTGCACCGTCCTGCGAAAAGCAGCTTCAGTACGGGGTATGCAAAGAAAAGCAGTGTCTTTTCCCAAAACCGTGCCGAAATTTGAAAGTGGATCATAAGGATTACTTAAAATTGCTGAGAAAATTACGTGAACTTCCAAATGTGAAGAAAGTATTTATCCGTTCCGGTATTCGGTTTGATTATCTGATGGCAGACAAAGACGATATGTTTTTCAGAGAATTGTGCGAGCACCACGTCAGCGGTCAGCTGAAGGTGGCACCGGAACATATCTCGGATGCAGTGCTTCAAAAGATGGGGAAACCGGAGAACCGGGTATATGAGGCATTTACTGAAAAATATAAGAAGATCAATCAGAAGTTGGGGAAAAATCAGTTTTTAGTTCCGTATCTGATGTCTTCTCATCCGGGATCAACGATGAAAGAGGCGGTAGAGCTTGCAGAGTATTTGAGAGATCTTGGCTATATGCCGGAGCAGGTACAGGATTTCTACCCGACACCTTCGACGATTTCAACCTGCATGTACTATACGGGGGTGGATCCGAGAACAATGGAAAAAGTATATGTGCCGGTGAATCCGCATGAGAAAGCGATGCAGCGAGCACTGATCCAGTACCGGAATCCAAAAAATTACGATCTGGTGATGGAGGCGCTGAAAAAGGCGGGACGTATGGATCTGGTAGGATATGACAGACATTGTCTGATCCGTCCAAGACAGCCAAAACAAGGATCCGGGGAAGGCTTCAGAAAGCAGGCACAGGGAAAGTCTCAGGCGAAAGCACAGGGGAAAGGGAAGCAGAAGAAAAAAGCAATCCGAAACGTGCATAAAAAGAAACAGTAGCCTATAAGAAACAGTAAAAGATAAGGGGAGTGTAAAAAATGAAAATTGTAATTGTAACAGGAGCATCTTCCGGACTCGGAAGAGAATTTGTACGACAGATTGAATCGCTGTACAAAGAACTGGATGAGATCTGGATCATTGCCAGAAGAGAAGACAGACTTCTGGAAGTAGAGAGCAGGATGATGACAAAAGTAAGAATCTTTGCAGCAGACTTAAGGCATCGGAGTGCATTTGACAAAATAGCAGCAGCGCTTCAGGAATTTAATCCAGATGTCCGTATGCTCGTCAATGCAGCAGGATTTGGCAAAGTTGGAGAAGTGGAAGAAATCTCTTCGACTGATCAGGCAGATATGGTCCGTCTAAATTGTGAAGGGCTGACCTATATGACATGTATAGTTCTTCCATATATGAGTACAGGCAGCAGAATTGTCAATGTGGCATCTGCGGCAGCATTCTGCCCACAGCCAAAGTTTTCGGTATATGCAGCGACGAAGGCGTATGTGAAAAGTTTTTCGGATGCGCTCGGCGAGGAAGTGAAAAAAAGAGGAATTTTTGTGACGGCAGTGTGCCCCGGACCGGTTCGCACCGAATTTTTTGAGGTAGCTCGTACGGAAGAAGATGGTCAAAATGCAAAGGATAACTTTATGAAAGAGCCGGAAGTCGTTGTACGGCAGGCATTGCTTGATGCGGCAAGAGGTAAAAAATTGTCTGTTTGCGGCATTTCAATGAAAAGTGCTAGGATTGCAACAAAAGTCCTGCCGCAGAAGGTTGTGCTTGGTGTGATGCAGCATTTCTGGAAGTAAATCAGAGACAGGTGAGAAAATGAAAAAAGGAAGACCAGGTTATCTGGATTCACAGAAGAAAAAAGAAATTTTAAAAACAGCGATGATGTTTGGTCTGGTCATCGCGATCATGGCGACGGGTTACCTGACGACACATACGAAGAAAAATCTATTGACTGTCGTTGCAGTCTTAGGATGTCTTCCGGCAGGAAAATCTCTTGTCGGCGTGATCACGAGGTGGCCGTACCATTCGATAGGCAGAAAGAAGCAGAAGAGATCGGACGGGTAGCAGGAACCCTTCCGGTTGTCTATGATCTGGTTGTGACAAGCTATGAGAAAATCATGCCGATCGACTGTATGACAGTTTCTGATCATGTGATGACTGGTTATACAAGAAGCAAAAAGATAGATCCGGCATATGCCCAGAAACATATTACCCAGATTTTATCGCAGAACGGCTATCAGAAAATGACAATCAAGATTTATGAAAATTACGAGACATTTTTGCAGAGACTGCGGGAACTGGAAGCACTGGGACATGAGCGAAATGAGGAAAGGGAACAGAAGCTCTTAGGCATTGTTCTGAATATTTCTCTGTAAAATCAGACTTGAAAAAGAGCGGGAGAAAAAAGATGCAGGAAATTAAAGTGACAAAAAATGAGGCTGGCCAGCGTCTGGATAAACTGCTGGCAAAGTATTTAAATGAAGCGCCAAAGAGTTTTTTCTATAAAATGATGACGAAAGAAAAATATGTCCTCAACGGAAAGAAAGCAACTGGAAATGAGAAACTGGAAGAAGGGATATAGTAAAATTGTTTTTGGCAGACGAGACGATTCGGAAATTTTCCAGCGTAAAAATTCAGAGAACAAAAACAAATTTATCCGTAATCTACGAAGATCAAGATGTTGTTCTGATCAATAAACCAGTAGGAATGTTGTCGCAGAAGGCAAAGGAAAGTGATGTTTCTCTTGTGGAACATCTGATTTCGTATCTGCTTGACGCAGGGGAACTCTCAGAAGAAACACTAAAAAGTTTCCGTCCGTCAATCTGCAACCGGCTCGACCGCAATACAAGTGGAATAGTCGTGGCAGGGAAAAGCCTTCCGGGGCTTCAGAAAATGGGAGAACTTTTCAAAGAGCGAACTCTCCACAAATATTATCGATGTCTTGTGCAGGGAGTGATCCGAGAAGACCAATATCTGAAAGGATGGCTGAAAAAGGATGAAAAGACTAACAAGGTGCAGATTTTAGACAGACCATCGGACCCATCTGACCAGCCGATTGAGACGGAATATCATCCGTTGTGGACAAAAGAGGGTGTGACATTGCTGGAAGTACGGCTGATTACCGGAAAGACGCATCAGATTCGCGCACACCTTGCCTCAGAAGGCCATCCGCTGATCGGAGATTATAAATATGGGGACCGAAAATTAAACGACTTTTATCAAAAAAAATATGGATTGAAATCGCAGCTGCTCCATGCGTACCGGTTAGAGTTTCCGGTGATGGAGGGAGTTTTGCAGTCAGCTGTCTGAGAAGGTGTTTATTGCAGACGTCCCACCGCTGTTTGCAAAAATCTGCAAAGAATCAAGGAGTGAGCGCTGATGGGGACATGGAATTCCAGAGGGCTTCGGGGGATCTACGCTGGAGGATATGATCAACAGGACTAATGAGAGATATCTGGAGAAGGGACTTGCGTTGATTCAGAAGATACCGACACCGATCACCCCGGTGCGGATTGACAAGGAACACAGGCATATTACGCTTGCGTATTTTGAGCAGCGGAGTACAGTGGATTATATCGGAGCAGTTCAGGGGATCCCGGTTTGTTTTGATGCAAAGGAGTGTAATGCAGATACTTTCCCATTGCAGAATATCCATGAACATCAACTGGAATTTATGAAAAATTTTGAAAAGCAGGATGGGGTCGCATTTTTATTGATCTATTTCAGTAGACGGAATGAATTGTATTATATGCGCTGTGCCGAGATGGAACGCTTTTGGGAGCGGGGGCAAACCGGCGGCAGAAAGAGCATTCGAAGGGAAGAACTTTCGAAGCACTTTTTTCTAAAGATGGCAGGGGGATATGTACCGTATCTTGATGCGCTTCAGAAAGATCTAGAGGAAAGAGAGTAAAAAGAAGTACAAAAGATAAGGGAAGATAAAAAATGATGCCAAAAGATAAGTAAAAATTGTAAGGAGAAGGGGAGAATGGCTATGAGACAGAAGATTTTGCATACACCAGAAGGAGTCAAAGATATTTATGGAAAAGAGTGCAGAAAAAAGTTGTTGCTTCAAGAAGAACTGCATGAAATGCTTCATTTGTATGGATATGAAGACATTCAGACACCTGCCTTTGAATTTCTGGAAGTATTTGGAAGAGACACCGGAATCGTATCTTCCAGAGAACTCTATAAATTTTTTGACCGGGAGGGAAACACACTTGCGTTGCGACCGGATATTACACCATCGGTAGCAAGAGTTGCAGTGACACAGTTTGAAAAGGATTCTGTACCGCTTAGGATGTGTTACATAGGAAATACATTTTTAAATCATGGAAGTCAGCAGGGAGAATTGTGTGAAAGCACGCAGCTTGGTGCAGAACTGATTGGAGATGGAACTGCAGGGGCAGATGCAGAGTTGATCGCGCTTGCGGCAGATAGTCTGAAGCGCGCTGGGATGAAAGAATTTCAGATCAGTGTCGGGCATGTGGAATTTCTGCAAAGCCTTTTGGATGCGGCACAATTCCCTGCCGAAGTCAAAGAAAAGGTGCGGATGATGATTGCAAGGAGAAATTTCCTCGGTATGAGAGAACTTCTTGAGAAACTTCCGGTAAAGCGTCCGATCAGAGAAGTTTTTTATCGCCTTCCAGAATTGGTTGGAAGTGTGGAAATTTTAAATGAGGCGAGAGAGCTGGCACCGGACAGGCGGGCAATTCTTGCTTTGGAGCGTTTAAAAGAAGTTTATGAAATTTTGAAACTGTACCACATGCAGGAGATGATCACATTTGATCTTGGCATGTGTGGAAAATATGCTTATTATAGTGGAATGATTTTTAAGAGCGATACTTTTGGAGGCGGGGAACCTGTCGCGAAAGGCGGACGGTATGACAGGTTGATGGAAAGATTCGGAAGAGAACTTCCAGCAGCAGGGTTTGCAATCGGTACAGATGAGCTGATGAAAGCACTGATCCGACAGAAAATCCAAATTCCGGAGGAACCGGAGCAGATAATCCTGCTCTTTGACCGGGAGCAGAGGAAGTACGCAATCTCTCTTGCGAAGGAGTTCCGCGGAAAAGGGAAACGAGTAGAGCTGCTTGAACGGGAAGAAAAGAAAAATCTGTCGGTATATCATATCTATGGGCGCAGAAAGCAGGCGGGCAGCTTAATCTATCTGAGGAGAGATGAGCAGATCATCATGGTGAATTTACACACGGGAGAGAAAAAAGTCGTAGACTGTGCGTAAGGCGATCTGAAATTGATAAAGGAGTGAATTGTAAAAATGAGTTATAAAAAATTAATTCCTTGCATTTTCATCGATGAAGGGAAGGCAGTAAAATGGTTTGACAACAGAGAAGTCCTTTCAGAAAATGTAGTTTCTCTGGCAAAATATTACAGTGATCATGGTGCGGATGAACTTTTTGTGTTTGATTTGTCTTCTTCTGACGAAGAACATGAGGAAGCAATAGCAATTATGAAGAAGATCAGCCGGGCAATACGCATTCCGATGGTGGCGGGAGGAAATATCAAGCGGCAGGAAGATATCAAGAAAATCTTGTATGCGGGTGCGAAACGGGCAGTATTGAATTTCTCGAAAGCGATTTCCTTTGAGTTGATCGAGGAGGCGGCAAAAAGGTTTGGAAAGGAGAAAATCTCAGTTTCTCTCAATGATTTTGATGCGCTGTTTAAGCAACAGCATTTGATCGAAGAGTGCAGCAGTGAAATTTTATTTATGCACAGACTGGATTTGGATTCGGTCATGAACGTGACAGATATTCCGTGTGTGGTGCTTACAGATACGAATGAGAAGTCAGAACTGTTTAAGATTTTAAAATGTCCGGGGGTGAAAGGACTTTCCGGCGCTTATGTAAGCCGGACGACAATGGATTTTGTTGCATTTAAAGAACAGTGCGCCAAGGAAAATATCAAAATGACTTCGTTCGAGAGCATGATGGAGTTTTCAGAGTTTCACCTCAATGAGGAGGGGCTTCTTCCTGTGATCGCACAAAGTTATAAGACTGGAGAAGTGTTGATGTTTTCCTATATGGATAAAGAGGCATTTTTACAATACAATCAAAACCGGAAAGATGACTTATTATGACAGAGAAGCGAAAAGAAGCAAAGTACAGGGGAAGGAAAGCGGCCATTATCAGTATGTGAAGGCACTTACGATCAACTGTGATAAGGAGGCTTTGCTTGCAAAAGTAGAACAGATCGGACCGGCATGTAAGACCGGGAATGCAACGTGCTTCTTCCAACCGCTTGTTGGTACGGATTATGATGGCACGAATCCGCTTCAAGTGTTTGAAACGGTTTATGAGAAGATTCTTGAGTGCAAAAAAAATCCGAGAGATGGATCTTATACGAACTATTTGTTTGACAAAGGAATTGATAAGATTCTCAAGAAAGTTGGGGAAGAAGCAACTGAATTGATCATTGCAGCAAAGAACCCAAACCCGGGTGAAATCAAAGGAGAGATTTCTGATTTCCTTTATCATGCGATGGTACTTATGGTTGAGCGAGGCGTGAAGTGGGAAGATATTATTAAAGAACTTGCGGAGAGATAACAGATGGACTGGTCTGTCAGAAATTAAGCGGGCATACACTTTATAAAAGAAGTGTATGCCCGCTGTTTTAGGAGCAACTATAAACATGTCGGGACGGAGAGGAGAGACTCGCATGAATGAGACAGAAAAAAGAAGAGAAGAACTACTTGCACAAGCAAGAAATCTATATGGAAGTGGACGAACATCCAATCCGGCAATCCATCCGCGTTGTCAGGGAGCGTATCATCAACTTTATGAGAAAGAGGAGGCACTGCCCCGCTCTACCTTTGTGCTGCGTGTCTGTGTCAGTCTGATTTTATTTTTGATTTTTGCGGGGATCGATTATGAGAAACTTCTGTTGGAACATACGATAGTGTAAAAATCATAGAGGCAATTACATATCAGCAACCGGGGGGAGAATTCTTAAAGTAAGTTAAGTCTGTTCTTGCGGGAAAAATGTTTCCGTGACGATTTTTCCCATTTCTTCCGGAGACTCGTTCATACCGGTATCCATCCATGTAAGAATCACTCCGCACAGTCCGAAGGAGATGAAAATCTGGCGATAATATTCGGCACAGTCTTGTGTAAAAACGTCACCAAAGCGTATGATCAGTGCGTTGAGAAGCAAAAGTGATAGTTTCGCCTGAATCAGAGTCTGAACGATATCCCGGATGGAGTAGAAAAACTGGAAAAAGCGGATTGCAAGTTCACAGGCAGAAGTATTACGGATTGTTTTTTCGTGTTCAATCCAGTCTGTCATTAGTTTGTCCAGCTTAAATTCAATGACTTCTTCTTTGGAAGTGAAATTCCGATAGTAAGTGACACGACTGACATTGGCGAGTTCAGTGATCTCACGGATCGTAATTGCCTCAAGGGGCTTTGTGCGCAGAAGTCTTAAAAGCGAATCGGCAATGCATTCCTTTAGAAAATCGCTTGTGCGTTGGGTTCTTTTCATAGATACAAAATCTCCTGTTTTGTTTCATTTGTAAGTTTTCTGCATTGATTTTTTTTGCAGATATGCTATATTGTTTACTTGATATATTTGTATCATCTATTTTAGAAAATCAGACAGAGGTTGTCAATCTGTTGAAGGAGGAAATTTTACAATGATGATTATTACAGATTCCGCTTCGGATATCACAAAGCAGGAAGCAGAGGAGATGGACATTCGGATTGTCTGGTTAAAGACAAAATTTTCAGATGGAGATTTTCCATTAAAAACAGAAGAGGATTTTATCCATTTTTTTGATAAGCTTGCTGAAGAGAAGGAACTTCCGGTTACCAGTCAGCCGTCTCCGGAGGAATTTTTGCAGTTGTACGAAGAAGCAAAAGAAAAAAATGAAGAAGTGCTTGTGATTACTCTTTCCAGCGGATTGAGTGGGACAGTCAACGCAGCAAATCTTGCAAAACAGATGAGTGAATATGAGAAAATCTGGATCATTGATTCTGAGCAGGCGATTGTTACTCAGCGTTTTCTGGTACAGAAGGCGGTAGATATGCGCGCCCAAGGGAAAAAGATGGAAGAAATTGTTGCGGCGATAGAGGATTTGAAAAAGCGCGTCACGGTATGCGGCATGTTAGATACACTCACCTATTTAAAAAAGGGAGGTCGGATTCCGGCAGCACTTGCTGTGTTAGGAAATGTTCTCCAGATCAAACCTGTGATTGAACTGAAGGATCGCGAATTGACGATGTTAGGGAAGGCACGCGGAAGAAAGGGTGGCGTGAAGTATCTGTGGAAAGAATATGAATCCTATGAAATCGATGAGAAGGAACCGGTCTATTTTGGATATACATCCGATAAGGAGATTGGGGAAAAGTTCATGGAAGAGACTGTTGAAAAGTATGGTCTGACAAATTACCACCTGTATCCGGTAGGTGGCATCATCGGGACACATGTTGGTCCGGCCTGTGTTGCGATCAGCTTTGTAAAAAAGAAGAAAGATGAAAAATAATTGTTTTAAATAATAGTGGAGAGTGTGAATGGCATCAGATCACACTCTCCACTAAATTTTTGAGAAAAAGACAGGTTTTTAGCTGCCACTTGACAAGTAGTGAAAAACTGAATACGATAAAGAAAAATTAAAAAGTGATCATGAAGGAAAAAGTGTGATGTGGGAAGAAAAGAAAAATAAAGAAAATGTGTCTGTCAGAAGAAAAAGAATCTTTGCTGCAATCTTATTGTATTTTTGCCTGCTTCTTTTTGTGGCAAATGATGCGTGGGTATATCAGACACCTATTGTTAAGATTACGGAAGTGCATACAAAGGAAAGCAGGAAGGAAGAAGATGTTCGGGAGGAGAGAACCTTATTATACGCAAAACATCAAAGGAATTTTGCTGAACGGAGAAAAAAAAGGAAAGACAGTACGGCTGAACAATGAATATTCTTATTCCGGGGTATTGGATCAAAAATATGCAAAGGGAGATAAAGTACTCGTTACTCTGGAGGGAGACTCTTTGAAAGGAACGATCAAAAGTTTGAAAAGGGATACCCACCTGGCAGTGCTTGCAGGGGCGCTTATTTTCCTTCTGCTTGCGGTTACGAAGGAGAAAGGGATGCTTACCATCCTCACGGTTGTGGCAAATTTTGGAATTTTTTTCCTTGGGTTTACAGGGTTCCTAAAAGGAAGAGAAGTGCTTGTTGTCTGTAGATTTATGACAGTTCTATTTGCGGTAATACCTCTTGTGATCCTGAATGGATTCCATAAGAAAACGTGGGCGGCAGTGTTATCTACGCTGAGTGTTTTAGCGCTGATCATGGGAATCTTTGATCTGACAGTACGGTATACCGGAGGGCTTGATTATTCTTCGATGGAATATCTTGGAAGTATGGATGATCCAGGAGAATTATTTCGTGCAGAAATCATGTTGGCAGGACTCGGAGCGATTATGGATGTCACTGTGACGATTTCATCAGCGCTCGGAGAAATTACGAGGAAGAATCCATCTGTTTCTGTGCGGGCGCTGATCCGTTCAGGAAGAGAGATCGGTTATGATATTATGGGAACAATGATGAATGTACTCTTGTTTGTATTTGCATGCAGTCAGATTCCGACCTTTTTGATTCGAATGAACAATGACGTAGATTTTTTTACGATTCTTCGTCTGCATATTCCATATGAGATCTGCTGCTTTCTGATAGAAAGTATCGGAATTGTACTGGCAATTCCAGTTTCGATACTTTTTGCTTCAGTTTTTATGAAAACCTGCAAAGTTAGAAAAGATCGGAGGAATGAAAGATGATGATAGGAATACTTGCGCTGATTTTATTTGGATTGATGATGGTGATCGGTGGAGACCGGGGAGCAGTGTCTGTTATGTCTCTTGCAGGAAATCTGCTGGTATTGTCACTGGCGATCATTTTGATGGCAGGCGGGCATTCACCTCTTATCATTACTGGAATTGCAGCCGGTCTGATCAGTTATATTACACTGGTAAAACAAAATGGGAAAAATCAGAAGACAGAGATTGCGTTCGGAGCAACCGGGATAGTTATCCTGTTATTGTTTGCAGTAATTTTTCTGCTTTTGTGGGATGCAAGAAGTGGTGGATTAAATGAAATACAGGCAATCCAGGAAGATGTGATGTATTATTACAATACCAATCTGCATATTAACATGCTTCAGATTACTGTGTGTATGGTATTGCTCAGCACCCTTGGGGCAGTGCTGGATACCGCGTTATCTATTACGTCTTCTTTGTACGAGGTGATTTTGCACAAACCAGATATGAGTAGACGTGAAATTTATCATTCGGGATTGCAGATTGGGAAAGACATTATCGGGACTACGGTGAATACGCTGTTCTTCGCTTACTTAGGAGATTCCTTACTGCTCTTTTTCTATCTGAAAAATGTGAAATATACGGCAGAAGTAATTTTAAATTCCAAAATGTTGTTTCAGGGAGTGTCTGCGATGCTTTTCAGCGCGATTGCATGTCTGTTGACTGTGCCGGTTGCTTCGGCAGGGTGTATGCTTTTTCTGAAAAAAGAGGAGAAGAAGGAAGAAAAATAAGAAATTTTTTCAAACTAGAGTGTATGGACAAAACAGTGGAAAAGTATAACTCACGTTAAAGCAGAGAAAAACTAGAAAGGTAAAGGAGAATTTTGTGATGTTAGTGCCAAAATACTACGAGGACTTAGAAATTATGCATGAGAACACCATGCCGTATAGAGCTTATTACATACCGGCTTCCTGCAATATGGGACCGTTGGTGGAAGACAGATTTTCTTCCGACCGAACAATCTGTTTGAATGGAAGGTGGAAATTCCAATATTTTGAAAGTCTCTATGATCTGCAAGACAGATTTTATGAACCGGGATTTGATCTTGATCGTTTTCGGGAGGTGGAGGTACCGGGAAACTGGCAGAATTATGGTTATGATAGCCATCAGTATACCAATGTACGATACCCGATTCCATTAGATCCGCCGTATGTACCCCAGGAAAATACCATGTGGCGCATATGTGTATAAATTTGATTACAAAAAACAGGCAAGATAATACCAAGAGCTTATTTGAATTTTGAAG
>ENA-OPYY01000433-OPYY01000433.1-human-gut-metagenome-genome-assembly--contig:-NODE-433-length-14137-cov-1.013919_pt1 | contig 14137 bp, 14 predicted proteins | sample MGYA00242472_ERZ504481 | MGnify/ENA primary metagenome ERZ504481 (study PRJEB26092, sample SAMD00036265) | human gut metagenome | host: Homo sapiens | study: EMG produced TPA metagenomics assembly of...
GTCAAGTATTTTTATATATCTATTGACACATTTACTATGTTTACACCAATAGTTTTATAATATATAATCAGACATAATAGAAAAAGTATTTCCATCTTTAAAACAGCGCTATAAGGGAGATGCTCAAATGTCAGAAATACATGAGTATTACCACTCTGTCACAATCCATCGAGTAGAAAGGACGTTTTACTATGGCAATACCACAAAAACAGATTTACACAGAAATTGATTATTACACTCTTCCTGAAGATGTACGAGCCGAACTGATAGACGGTCAGATTTATTACCAGACTGCTCCCAGCCGTATCCATCAAAAATCTTAGGAAAATCCATCAAAAAATTGCAAATTATATTGATTTAAAAGCCGGATTATGCGAAGTTTATCCCTCTCCGTTTGCAGTTAAATTATGGGAAGAAAGAACGACCATTGTTGAGCCAGATATAAGCGTTATCTGTGACCCTAACAAACTGACAGAAAGAGGCTGCACCGGAGCGCCTGACTGGATTATCGAAATTATTTCTCCGGGAAACTCCAGCCATGACTATGTCAGAAAGCTAAACCTTTATGCTGGTGCAGGAGTTCGGGAATATTGGATTGTAAATCCTATAAATCGCACTGTACTTGTGTATTACTTAGAAGAAAGCAAATTTGAAGTATCTTCCTATACCTTCCAGGACAAAATAAAAGTCAATATTTACGATGATTTCTGGATTAACTTCATGGAAATCAACCCATAATCCTTTTGTGAACCGCTTGCGCAATCTTTCTTGGGTGACAGCAGGTTTTATTTTCATTCCTGCTGTCAAATCTTTTTTCTAAAATCGCCTCTTTATTTTACCCATAAATTCTCTTTTATTGTATGACCGCCTTTCTTGTGTTGCTTCATTTTCTTCCAGCTCTTGCCTTGTCATGTCTTTCCCATTCTCTGCAATAATATATTCTGTAAGTCTTTTTAATAAATATAGTGGCAATGGGGTAAGCGTCTGCGGTGATGCAGTAAGCGGCATACTCATTAAATCAAAGGTTAACTCTGCATAATATGAAAACAAAGTTTCCTGTGATGTTACAATATCAATCTCTGCCACTGTCTGAAGATAAAGTGGTTTTGAAGGAAGCATTAGTTTTGTCAAAGAAGCTTTTGGAGCCTTTATATCCGACCTTTTATGTACCAGATAGAACGTATTTCTTCTGTATTCACTCTGATATACACCACTAATCCGGTTATAAGGCTTCTTATCGTCTAAAGTATGGGCGCTCGGTACCTCATCCGTTGTATTAAAGCGAATTAATGTTAAGTTTTCTTTATGAATAAAAAGCTCTGTTTCCATACATTTCTTAAAATCAGCATTTTTAGCTAGTTTTAATTGATTTCTGCTTGCACAATCAATAAAGCAAACAACTTTTTTATGAATACATGTAGCTCATTAATAGTTCTTAAAAACCATTGCTTAATCCCATCCGCTAAAACACTAGCCTTACAGCCTATAAAATTTACTTTTTTCAAAAGTTCTCTATCAAGTCTTTGACACATCTCAGGTATAGAAAACCATCGTTCTTCATCATTATAAAGTCTTATAAACATAGCTCCGTCTTTAATTAACGTCATTCCAAATATCTTACCATTGTTTAAATCTGATATTCTTCCAAATCCAACTATGCAATCCATTTCATGTATGAAATATTTCTTATCCTCATACATGAGCGGCGAATAAAACCCGCCCGCAAAAACAAGATCCTCTACGGTATTTTTCAATCTGGAAAGAAAGTCTTTATTTCTATAAACCGTTTCCTTCTCCATCCCGTCTACAACAGAGCCGTCTATGAATTGTGTCATTACTCCCATTTTTGCTAATTTATTCCGAATAAAATATTTTGGATCGATATCTTTCAAATTACTATATTTTTTCAAACGAAAATCAAGCATATCAATAGCTGCCAATTTTAAAGTGTTTCTCTTATCATCACCAAATATTTTTCTTAATTCTTCTTCTCTTTCTTTCTCATGCGTTTTTCTGTTTATACAGGGGAGCATTCCGGAAAATTGGTTTTTTACAAAAACAATCTGAACTTCTTTTCCATTAATCTGAACTATATTATGATTTGAAAAAGAAACTCTTAGCAAACTCTGAAGCATCTCTTGAAAAGCACTTTGAATAACAGGATTATTTGATGCCACATAAAAAATAATTCTATTACAATTCCCGTTATACAAATATCCTTTTTTATTGATTGCTATATTCGGAAACTGTAATTCCTCACTAATTCCTTCTTCATCTTCTACTTCTTTTGCAGTAGTTAAAATGGTTTTCCCTATTATGTGTATTTCATTAAGAGGTTGACGTGGGGTTAGTTCTGGAAAACATTCTGTTATTCGCTCCCACATTTCTTTTCGCTCCGGTAAACCTGCACCTCTGCTTACATAATTTTTTAAAAACTTCGTGATAATAAGTGCATGACCGTTCATTTCAAAATTTCTGACAGCTTGATTTTGTTCCAATATTTCTTGGATATCAATCTGCTCAAGTTCTAAAAAACAGCTATCCGCACAATCACACCACCAGGCCTTTTCTTTCTTCCCACGTTTCACATCAATTTCAAAATAAACCGGCTGCACATGATTATAATATTTACTGTCCCTACAAAGATATACTTTTGTGCTTTGTTTTCCGGATAAATAGTTTTTTCCCGTATTTTTGTTAATAATAGAATAACCCGTCCATATTCTGGTATGTAAAGTTGTGTGAAGAGTATAATATTCCTCATCAATACACTTTTTAAGCCTTATATCCAAATAGTAGGAAAAAGGCTGATCTGTATAATATGTTTCCTCATCTGTCACAATCTCCTCAATATTTTCCGAAATAAATGCTTCTTGGTTTTTCCTTCCTAAAAAAATAGGCGACGTTATTAATTCTGTATCAGTTCCATCTGTCATAACCAGTGTAAAATTCAGCTCACAACCCAAAGTATCCATACGTATTGGTTTTTGTGTCAGCCGATACCCATAATATTTTGGTAATAATCCGTACATGAGCGCCTCATACCTATACAAAGTATCCATAGACACACATTCACATTTTCCCCAGTCTCCATCTAAATCATAAGGAAATTTTTCGTTGAAATTATCTTCGTAGCTTTTTTTAATCCATTCTATGGTTCGGATTTTCAAAAGCTCCACGTTGATTTCTTCCATGCTTACGAACCAAATATTATCGTTGCCGGAAATTTGATATACTTTTCCAAACGCAAATAAAACACCGGGGAAATTTAAAATAACAACTTTCTTGATTACTGTTCCTGTCCAATCATATTCCTTTATTGGTTTTACTTTCCCTAAAAAATCTTTTAGATGAGAAGGCATCCGGTAAATAATAGATTTTGTGTTCTTTTTAAAGCTTCTCTTCGTACTTCCATCGCATGCAATTGTAATTTGTTTTCTTTCATTCATCTTCCTCCTGCAGATTACAATATATCCGTTCTGCTTCCCTGTTCATCTCACAAATTGCTTCATAAAAGTTCTGATACAAAATTTTTGTTGCCTTGTCTTCCATAATACTCTCCAATAAAAATTCCATAGAATGAATTGTGCTTGTACTTGGGCTTAGTTCTGTCCCTTGTTTCTGCAGCCCATCGCAAAAGGCGCTATCACACAAAAAAACAAAACTTTCATTCCCGTTTCTTTGTAAACGCCCAATTGCCTGCTTCATCTGGATTAAAATAAACCATGTCATGATTTCCCTGTCTTCCTCGTTTAAGCTTTTCCAGTATGTAATATTAGTGACATGAATAAATTTGGCAAAACAAGCTTTTCGAAATGCTAACATTCGATTTTGATAATCTTTGTTTTCTTTTTTTACAGCATCTATAATTTTGTCCAGTTGATAATGAATCATTTGAATTTCATTCGCATAATTTCCGGGAACCATATACGGTCTTGCCAAATAAAATTCCGTACCAAAATAAGAATTCCCGTCTTCATCCAGAATATTAAATCCTCTTGAAATAACAATCAGCGGAACCACCAAAATATCCGCATAATTACTCAGAACCGGAAATCTTTCAATATCTTTACGATAGACCATATAATTTTTCTTTTCTGCCCCATCTTCATTCACAAAATAAGCATTAAAATTATGATATCTGAGCTTTGCACACACTGCTTCTGCTTCCTGATAACTTCCGCAAATAATCATAATCTTCCGATATTGACTTTTGGAAAGGCAAGCACGAAGGGTATCTGCTAACTTATCTATCATTTTTTTAAGATTTTCTTTTCTCTGTCTTTCATTCGTTCCGGAAATACGGATATAAGATTTTCCATCTGCTAAGGGCTTAAATTTCATATAAATTTTCCCTTCCGGTTTTCCATACAGAATGGCATCCGGTTTTTTCGCAATATGATAATGCGCAGATTTCGGCGCTAAACTTGTCCCTGACAGACATAAAATGCCTGGCCCCTTCTTCCCAAGTTCTTCTTTAGCCCCTGACCAATTCAACAGCATCTCTCTTCCTACACCTACATAACGGAGTGCATCAATATAAAGCAGATGATCCTTGAATTCCAATTTATAGCCAAGCAGCATACCAAAACATGGTTCCGTAACCAGGTGGCGCATTTGTTCTCTAATTCCGGCAAACATACGTACACTTTTACTGTAACCTTCCATTTCAAAATATACGGAGCTATATAATCGAACTAATCTTTTCAGCATTACATCAAACGGAACCAGCAACATAAGTAATATATATCGTTGGAACTGAAGTTCCTTATTTTTAATGTCAGGAGCATACGTTACACCATATCTTTTTAGTAAAGCTAAACTATTTTCCTCAATCTTCTTCTCTGCATAGCTACCCGTCCAGTGGAAATCAAACAGAAAATCCAACATAGTTTTTATCTCATTGCCTAGCTGCTCCTCTGTTATTCCATACATTCCATCTGTTAGTTTTACATACTCCAAAAGAAGTTTTTCAAAAGATGTTTCCTTTCCATCGATGAGGACTTTTTCATAAGAAAATCCTTTCAAAACTTTATCCCGCAAAACATTAATCAAAATATTTTTGTTATTATAATGTTCAATAATATCGTGATATTTAATAAAAATCCGTTCCATGAGGGTCAAATGAGATTTCATTCGTTCGAAGTCCTGTTTAAAATTGTATAAATCGTTTTTAATCACACTACAACCTTCAACTTTTTTATACAGTTTTTCTATTTCTACAAGAATAGACTCCTGTTCCCGGTTAATATGCTCTGTTACCATTAAAGAACGTTCAAAATCTTGTTGAATGTCATCTGCCTCATCTACAATAATAAGCTCCATAAGGTCATATAAAAGTTCGTACATGCTCCGATTATAATTATCGATTGGTTTTGCAACTTTACTCCTTGCGATTGCCTGTGGCGTAATTAAAATAACGTCCGCATCTATCAGTCTCGTATACGGAACTGATGTCCACATGCACCAAAAAAGGGACAGACAACCGGAACTGATTGCTCATTCAAGAGCCGGTTGCATGGATATTTTTCAGTTTCATCCCCTGCAACGGCTTTTAAAATACAATTCCCGGACAAAATAGCTATTTCATCAGAGTTTTTTATTTCACGAATTCCTCTACAAGCCGCAAGATACTCTCGTAAATAGATTTCTTCACTTGAAGTACTGATAAATGGTATTGCCCGTATTCCACACTGTTTTAACAACATCCATAATTCAAGCAATTTTGAAATCGAATTTTCTACAACTGCTATTTTTAAATGTTCATTTTTCACCGCATCATAGATTAAAGCCTGTCTTAAAGTTGACTTTCCGGAGCCTAAAGTCCCTACAACGTGGCGTAAACCATCCAGTTTTAACTCATCTCCATCCAAAATTTCAAGCTGAATGGATGGTCTATGTGAAAATATTCCCCCCATTTCTGCCAAAATCATATTCCAATCTTTATCTTGCCGGATTGTATAGATTTTCTTTTCTCTATAAGCAGGAAGCGTAGCTAATTCATCTGACGAACTTTCTACATTCAGCTCAAAGGCCTCTTGATTTCTATAAAAGATTTTTTCACAATAAACCTCTTTTTTTATTTCTTCTTCATCCGGAAGAGAATTTAAAAAATTTCGAAATAACAAAAATCTCTCCACAGAAACCTGGCAAGATGGTTGATACGAATATGTCCTTCTTCTATCGTAAATATACGTTCACGTTCCATATGTGTCATGTAGTCATCCAAATCCCTGTTCCAGTAAAAACGGCTGCCATAAGAATGCCAGTACTTTCTCACCATATAAAGCCATCTCTGATGCTCTGCTGTAACCCTTTTTTCAGACAAACGCAGATAATATTTATTAAAAACGCTCCACCCCTCTTTTGCTTCTATATCCTCTCCTATGGAATGGATAACATATAGCATACTTCTATTGCTATCTGACTTGTCCTTTTATAAAAAGGCAAGACTTCTTTGAGTTCTTTATATAATTCACGATAACGGCTCATCCTGACACCTCCATTCGCTATTCAACATAACAGGCAATCGTGCCTCCCGAATAACACGAATATCCATTCCGGCTTCTGTTAGATAGCTGCGTAGCCGTTCTATATAACTAAGGTTTCTGTTCGTCTGCGTATAAATGGAAATCCGATGCTCTGGAATAACAAGATAAACGGGGTTCTCTTTTGAATAGAATAATTTCGATAAATCACTGGTTTCTGTAAGTGTCTTAAAAAGTCTTAACGGATTTTTTACATCCTTAATATCCAGATGTACCGCCTTTCCATTTTTCTGAACATCAATATCATATCGGTCCACATGTGGATATAAAAAAACATGGTCCGCGCCATAAAGGTCTTTCAATTTTTGATAAATTTTTCTTTCCGCAATCCCCGGAGACAGACAAAATCGATAAATACCGGGAAGCAACTCCATTGCCTTTCCTTGAAGTTTTATAGTTTTAGGTTCTAATTTTTCTTTTTGAATGTACCAGTTGCAAACTTCGTTATCGCAAATATTTTCGCGTTTTTCCATAATCGGTTTTCCGCACACCGGACATACTTCTACGTCCTTGCCATAATGTTTTTTACATGAAAAGATTTTTTTAATATTTGGACGATTTCCGCAGGCACATTTAAGTTAGCTATATCATATTCCATAGAAATGGAATCTCTAAATTCTGTTTCTAATAAAAACAACCGAAATCGCACATACTCTTCCTCACATTCCTTAATGTAAATCCACGTATCTTCAGATTTTTCTTCTTCCAGCTTCTGAAGTTTTTCACGAAAAAACCGTATTCCGTTTCCAACAATTGCATTCTGCTGGATTTCCTCTAGATTTTCCTCTTGAAATAATTCTTCAACTTCTTTGTTGACTATTCCTGCATCGTAAAAAGGCTCCACCGATTTGATGCAAGTAATATAGTCGCATAACGGTCTTTCCTCCAGAAATTGATAATATTCACATAAGTTTGAAGGAATTTCTTGTATTCCGTTCTCATACAAATATCTGGTAAGCGCTTGTAACGCACTCATTGCCTTTTTTACCTGCTCTCTCACATCCTTTCTCTGCTTAATTTCCGTACTTTGCTTTAATAAATATAACAGGCTCATTTCATCCATTAAACGTCTATCCTCCTTTCAGCCTAGCGTAGAAAATTGTTGGGTTCTCTAACTATAATCTATTTCACTATAATAATCCATTTGTATTTTTCACAATATTCAGAATACAAATATAGTAATTTTTATGTTTCAGAATATAAAAAGCCAAAGTATTTCTACCTTGACTTTTCATCTTTACCTGTCACATTTAAAGCATCTAAAGGTGTCGGCCAATAAATTATCCCTGTTTTTCAGAAAAATCAACAGGAGACGGAGCTTTTTTTATTTTTGTATCGTTTTTCTGCCTTTTTCCCCGAAACATAGAAAAAGTGCAAACCTTTTGAAATTTTGACACTTTTTTCAATCTGCTATTTTGCTGATAAATCCATTCTAAAATGTTCAAACTTTTTTGTCAGTGAACAATTTTACATTACATTCTGCGGTTTCCCATTTTCCCATGCTCTCACATTTTCAAATGCAATATGCGCACGCTTCACCATAGCTTCTTTTGTAGCAAATGCCACATGTGGTGTCACCAAAATATTTTTTGCATGAAACAGAGGATGCGATGCTTCTACCGGTGGCTCTTTTTCAAATACATCCACACAAGCTCCTGCAATTTTTCCTTCATTCAGCGCCTCTGCCAAAGCTTCACTGTCCACCACCGGACCCCTTGCGGTATTGATGAGCACAGTCATTTTCCTTCATCAATGCTAATTTTCCTTTATCTATCAGATGTGTTGTTTCCTTATTTAAAGGTACGTGCAGAGAAACAATATCACAGGCAGATAAAAGCTCTTCCATTGATACAAATTGAGCGCCTTCTATCTCTTTCTCTGTTCTGCTGTATATATAAACTTCACACCCAAAGGCTTTTGCAATGCGGGCTACTCTTGTACCGATTGCGCCTGCACCGATTACACCAAATTTCTTAGCCTCCAGCTCAAAGCCTACTAAACCGTCTTTTGTTCCTTGGTTTCTCACAGCAGTATCACACTGTGCAAGTCTGCGGTAAAGAGAAATCAGCATACCAAAGACTAAGTCAGATACAGCTGCCGTAGAATAACCTGCACAATTACATACACAAATTCCCTTTTCCTTACATAAATCCAAAGGAATATGATCCACACCTGTAAAAGCAACTGATAAAAGTTTTAATTTTTCACAACCTTCTATCACTTCTTCATTTAAAGGAAGATTTGCCACCACGAGAATATCTGCATCTTTTCCTCTTTCAATCAAAGTTTCGGTGTCTGTGACTCTTGTATCATAATATACAATTTCTACATCTTTTGAGAGCTTTTCTTCTGCAATTTTTAAAAGCTGCTCTTTTTCCACACCTAATGGTTCAATAATTACTAATTTCACAAAATCACCTCTTAAATCTGTGTTTCTACAAAAATGTCATACAGCGCTTTAATTGCCACTTCAAAGTCTTCATTTTTCACACCCACAATGATATTTAACTCACTGGAGCCCTGATCAATCATTTTAACATTAACATCAGCATGTGCCAGCGCAGCAAAAATTCTTGCGGCAGTACCACGATTTGAACGCATGCCCCTACCAACCACAGCAATCAAAGCCAAGTCTGACTCTAATTCCATGTAATCCGGATTTACAGTTCTATGTACGCCTGCAATTACCTGCTGCTCTTTTTCCGCAAACTCATCCTGATGGATAAATACCGTCATAGTATCAATTCCTGATGGAATATGTTCAAAAGAAATCCCCTGTTCTTCTAACACCTGCAATACCTTTCTTCCGAAACCGATTTCTGCATTCATCATGGATTTTTCAATAAACAGAGAACAGAAACCTTTTTTCCCTGCAATACCGGTAATGGTATACAATGGCTTTTTACAGGTATCCTCTACAATCATTGTTCCTTCTGCTTCCGGTTCATTGGTATTTTTAATGTTAATCGGAATACCTGCTTTTCTTACAGGGAAAATAGCATCCTCGTGAAGCACAGTAGCGCCCATGTAAGAAAGCTCACGGAGTTCACGATAAGTAATGGTATCAATGGACTTTGGGTTTGGGATAATTCTAGGGTCTGTTACCATAACTCCTGAAACATCTGTCCAGTTTTCATACAAGTCTACATCTAAAGCTCCTGCAAGAATAGAGCCGGTAATATCAGAACCTCCTCTGGAAAAGGTTTTAATTTCTCCGTTTTCTTTTGCTCCATAAAATCCCGGTACAACTGCCCGTTCTATATTATTTAATTTCTTGGCAACCAAAAGCTCTGTAATTCCTGCATCAAACTGTCCGTTTCCGTCAAAACGAATGATTTCCGCCGGGTCCACAAATTCATAGCCCAAATATGCCGCCATAATTTTTCCGTTTAAATATTCCCCTCTGGATGCGGCATATTCTTTCCCAATCTGATTTTTAAAGTTCTCTTTTACTTCCTCAAATTCCTTTTCCAATGACAGAGAAATCTGTAAGCCATCAATAATTTGCTGATAGCGAGCTTTGATTTCTTCTAAAATCTTTTGAAATTTCCCCTCATCGTCTGCTGCCTCATAACAGGCATAAAGTAAATCCGTAACCTTTGTATCCTCTGAAAAACGTTTTCCGGGTGCAGACGGAACAACGTATCTTCTGCTTTCATCTGCACGAATAATTTTCCCTACTTTTTCAAACTGTTCTGCACTGGCAAGAGAACTCCCACCGAATTTCACAACTTTTTTCATTCCATATCCTCCCTGAGCGTCTTTTCTTCTGCATAGGCAGTGCAATCCTTGCGGAACGTTATTTATTTCATAGGACGCAATTTCCTATGGAATAAATAATAGCCTTTCATGTATAAAATGTCTAGCCTTTTCTAATTTTTTCCTTTTCCTTTATCCGATAAAATAAGTCCTGCAAAAACCAATACTGCCCCAATTGCTGATACAACCGTTATTTTCTCTTCTAAAACAAGAGCAGATACAATAATTGTTACGACAGGAGAAAGGTATAAATAAACAGCCGTACGTACGCGCCTAAAAGCTTTACCGCTAAATTCCACGTCACAAAACAAAGAGCAGAAGCTCCGATTCCTAAAAATAGCATATTTCCTAAATAGACAGGATTACGAAATCTTTCTAATCCCCATTCAAATCCCATAAGAAATACTGGGATAATCATAAAGAAAATACCGTAAAAGAAAATATGGCGTGTACTTTGAATAACAGACATTCCAAAAGAACCTATTTTTTTCACCAGCACAGAATAACAAGCCCATACAAACGCCGCCAGAAATGCCAAAATATCTCCTTTCGGGTTTAAAGAAAAAGCACTGCTTCCATGTACACTAATGAGAATAATTCCGGTAATACTTGTAAGAAATCCTATAAAAAATCCTGTTTTCAACCTTTCTTCTTTTAAAAATATTCTCCCTAAAATCGCAGTAAAAAAAGGAGCTGTGGCAATAATAATTCCTACATTAGAAGCATAAGTATACGTCAAAGCAATATTCTCCAAAAGGAAATATAAAGTCACTCCGGTAATCCCAGCGCCAATAAAATACAATTCCTGTTTTATGTTGCTTACAGACAAACCCTGATGGTTCATGAGTAAAAGTATAAAATACCCCATCAAAAAGCGCATAAATAAAATTTCAATGGGCGTAAACGCCTTTAATAAAACTTTTGTTGCAATAAAAGTCGTTCCCCAGACACAAATGGTAAATAATGCCAAGAAATGTCCTTTCGCATTTTCTTTCATAAACTTCCTCCTTCATATAGAAAAACCGGCAGGCACTGCATCCAGATGACTGCCGGCAAACTTTATTTATTTCTGTTTCCCCTGTACTTTTCTTCACAATATTTGCAACGATATATTTCCTTTTCCGGATCTGCCAGAATAAATACATGATCCAGCTCCTGCTCAATAGAAGTAATACAACGTGGGTTTTTACAGCGAATTACATTCCGGATTTCTTTTGGGAGAGAAAGGTCTTTCTTCTCTACAATTTCTCCGTCTTTAATAATATTTACCGTAATATTATGGTCGATAAATCCCAGAATATCTAAATTTAATGAGTCAATGGGACATTCTACTTTAATAATGTCCTTGCGTCCCATTTTATCACTTCTGGCATTTTTAATAATTGCCACACAGCAGTCCAGCTTATCCAACTTTAAGTCATGATAAATTGTCATGCTTTTTCCTGCTTTAATATGGTCTAAAACCACACCTTCACTTAAACGGCCTACATTTAACATAAGTCTACCCCCAATCCTAACAAGCTTAAAATCAATGCCATTCTTACATAAACACCGTACTGTACCTGTTTGAAATAAGCTGCTCTTGGGTCTGCATCTACTTCTACGGAAATTTCATTTACTCTTGGCAATGGATGAAGCACCAGCATATCCTCTCTTGCCAGCGCCATTTTCGCTTTATCTAAGATATAGAAATCTTTCATTCGTACATAATCTTCTTCGTTGAAGAAACGTTCTCTCTGCACACGTGTCATATACAGAAGGTCAAGACTCGGCATTGCCTCTTCCAAACGCTCTACTTCAATAAACTCATGACCGCTGGCTTTTAAAACGTCTTCACGAATATAATCCGGAATACGAAGCTCTTCCGGAGAAATCAAAACAAATTTCACACCCTCGTAGCGTACCAGCGCTTCAATTAAAGAATGTACTGTTCTTCCGAACTTTAAGTCACCGCAAAGACCAATGGTAATATTGTCCAGTCTTCCTTTTAAAGAGCGGATTGTAAGTAAATCTGTAAGTGTCTGTGTAGGATGCTGATGTCCTCCGTCACCTGCATTGATAACAGGAATTTCAGATGCCATAGACGCAACTAAACGGCGCACCTTCTTTTGGATGACGCATAGCACAGATATCTGCATAGCAAGACACAGTACGCACAGTATCTGCCACACTTTCGCCCTTTGCGGCAGAGCTTGAGTTTGCGCTGGAAAATCCTAAAACTTTTCCTCCCAGACGCATCATGGCAGACTCAAAACTTAAACGTGTTCTTGTACTTGGTTCATAAAACAAGGTTGCTAAGATTTTCCCATCACATTTATGGGCATATTTCTCTGGATTTTTTTCAATATCGTTAGCAAGGTCTAAAACCTTCGCCAATTCCTCCACGGACAAATCCAACGGACTCATTAAGTGTCTCATAGATTACCTCCTATGTGTTCTCAAACTTTATCATCACGTACTATCATATAACAGTTACTTCTGCATTTCAAGAATTTTTCATAGATTATTCCAACCAAAAACCATACCGGCGCATAGTCCAGCCGAATAACGCCTTTATACTGAAAAGGACTACTGCTGTAATCCCACGGACACACATTATAATGCTTTAAAAACATGCCGGAAAGATACTCCACCGTAAAAATCCCCGTCATGTAAATACTTCCTCGCAAGACCAACGGCAAATCCTGTATTTTCTTTGAAACAGGTCCGATACACGCTGCCATTCCGTATATGGGAAACATCCATAAAGAGGAATAGCCGGTAAGCTTCCAATTTTCACTACCCAGAGCATGCAGACCTGTCCAGAAAATTTCCATTCCCCATCCCAATACTCCGCATTTCAAAAAATCACCCTTCATACTCGTTTTCTCCTTGCATTTACTTTCCTTATATTATGGAATGGAAATGCCATTTTATACAAAAAACTTGCACAGTTTAAATTGGCGGTGTATCATAGTGCACATAGACTATGGATTTAGAAAGGATTTCTATATGATGCCGGATTTACAGGATTTAAGAAAAGAAATAGATGCTATTGATAATCAAATGACTTCCCTGTTCGAAAAAAGGATGGAAATTGCCGAGCAGGTAGCACGATTTAAAATTGAAAATGAAAAACCGGTTTTTGACCGTACCAGAGAATTAGAAAAATTAAAATCAGTCTCTCAAAAAACACACAGTAATTTTAACCGCTGCGGCATTCAGGAGCTATATCAGCAGATTATGTCCATCAGCAGAAAACGCCAATATCAGCTTCTTCAGGAACACGGAATATCTCAAAAAAGCCTTTTTACTCCTGTGGATAACTTGGAAAAAGAAAATGTAATAGTTGTGTTTCAAGGAGTGGAAGGCGCATACAGTCATGCTGCCATGTGTCGTTTTTTGGCAATTCTATTCAAAGCTACCATGTAGACACATGGAAAGATGCTATGGAAGAAATTAAACACGGCCGTGCACTCTATGCCGTACTGCCTATTGAGAACTCAACTGCCGGAATTGTACAGGACAATTATGATTTACTTACCGCTTACGACCATGTTATCGTAGGAGAACAGATTATCCCATGCCAGCATGTTCTTGTGGGTATACCGGGAAGCACTCTTTCCGACATTCAGCATGTATATTCTCACCCGCAAGCTTTAATGCAGTGTCGGGAGTTTCTGGACAGCAACGAAAATTGGTGTACCCATGATTTTAGTAATACTGCTGCCGCAGCAAAAAAAAGTCGCATTGGAAAAGGATAAAACACAGGCAGCTATTGCAAGCCCTTATGCTGCTGAATATTTTGGACTTTCTGTTTTAAAAAGAAGGTATTTTCTCTAATCCGGAAA
>ENA-OPYY01000434-OPYY01000434.1-human-gut-metagenome-genome-assembly--contig:-NODE-434-length-14130-cov-4.390988_pt1 | contig 14130 bp, 11 predicted proteins | sample MGYA00242472_ERZ504481 | MGnify/ENA primary metagenome ERZ504481 (study PRJEB26092, sample SAMD00036265) | human gut metagenome | host: Homo sapiens | study: EMG produced TPA metagenomics assembly of...
TCTAATACTTTCACATAAACATCAAAACTGCTGTTGTTTCCAGCTGCATCGTATGCATAGAAGCGAACTTTATATTCACCAGGTGTCTTGGATGTAAATGGCTGATATCCATCCAGACCGTGTTCCAGACCCCATTTGTCTACTTTAAATGCTGCTGTGCCGGAATTATCTTTTACCCACTCCGGTTTTGTGAACATCTCTGTCAGCTGTTCTTCTGTGTACTCTTCTCCCTCATTCAACGGGATCTCTCTCTTATATCCCTTTGCCGCTTCAATGGCTGCATAATCAATCACCGGTGCTTCTTTGTCAATGTTTGTAATGCTAAATACATACGCATCTCCTGTCACTCCTGTTGCACTTGTCAGGGTAACGCTGTATTCTCCACTTGCAGTAAATACTTTTGTGAAGGTTCTCTTATTGACTTTCTTCCATCCTTCCGGTGTTGCACAGTCTACAGAGGTCTTGATCGTCACAGTTACATCTTTCTTGGTCCAGTCTGTGATATCCTGTGTCAGTTCTACCACTGCCGGTTTTGTATTGTCGATGCGTTTTACTTCTACAAACTGCGGTTCTGATACATTGCCTGCAAGGTCTGTCACTGTAAATGCTTTGTCTTTCCAGTTTGCTGTAAAGGTCTTCACATAGACATAAGTTCCGTTTTCCTGGCCTTTCAGAGACCATCCTTCACCCGGAAGCTGGATCTCTTCGCTTGTCTCAAGACGTACTTCTTTGGACTGTTCCAGTTTACTGTTGTCCACGATCCACTGGAATGTCGGAGCAACGGTATCATAGTGGAATGTCACTGTCTTTTCATTTCCTGCCTGATCTACAACAACTGCTGTATTTTCTCCTTCTTTTACACCGATTTTTTCGATGTCTGTCAGGTATTTGTACTTGCTGTTGATCTCTGTAACTGTATCATTGACCTTCAGTTCTTTGACACCTTCTGTATCGTGCACTGCGATTCCTGTGATCTTGCGGAAACGATCTCCATTTCCTTCGCCTTTGACGCTTACATTCGGAGCCTGTTTGTCAATGCCTGCTACCGTGTAGGTCACTTCTTTCTGCTGATTGTCATTGGAAACTACCGTAACGCTATAGGTTCCATTCTGGCTGTAAGCTTTTGTCAGCACGGTATCGGATACGCGAGTCCATCCTTCAATATCCTGAACAGGTTCGTTTGCTGTCAGAGTCACGGTCACATCCTGATTTGTCCAGATTGTTTCGCCTGCTTCATCCACATTTGAATAAGATACGGCAACATCCAGATCCACTGCCGGTTCGCTCCACTGTGCATACAGCGTCATATCTTCTGTTACAACTGTGTTGGCATCCACCGGTGTTCCTGTTCCGTCTTTTGATGTATTCCATCCACTTAAGATCTTGTCTCCATTTTCAAATGTAGTCGGGAATCTGCTCTCTGTGATCGCTGTACCGCTTACCACATATGCGTACATCTTATCCCAGCTGTTCACTCCATGATAAGTCAGCAGTTTCTGCGCATTATCAATCACGCGAAGTCCGCCCCATTTTGTATCTCCTGAATTTTTAAATGGTTTGCTCAGATCCAGATTCGGCAAATATGCTCCAAGAGAACCGTCTGGAACTTTCACATAAGCATCGGCATGTGTTGCAAAAGAACCATCAATTGTCGGTGGTGTTGCTGTTTCAATCGTAATATGCAGTTCTCTCTTACCATTTGGTTTACCAACAAATGCCCTGGATCCAATACTTGTGATCGTAGCAGGGAGTGTTACATCCTCTACCAATGTATGCTCGAATGCTGACGCTCCGATCGTCACAACACTTGGCATTGTTACTGTCTCTAATTTCTGAGCTCTTGCAAATGCACTTGCGCCAATTTCTGTCACTGCAGGAAGTTCAATACTCTCAAGTCTCGCTGTATTTGCAAATGCTCCGGCTCCAATCACTGTCACATTCGGAATGGTTACACTTTCCAGATATTTTGTATCCTTAAAAGCGCTTTCTCCAATCTCTGTAAATCCTGCCAAGGAAACTGTCTCCAGACTGGATTTTATGAATAACTCAGCCGGTAATACTGTCGTTGCTGTTCCTTCTGCACCAATCAGCTCCAGATCTCCGTCCAGATTCATTTCCAGATTTGTCAGTCTTGTCATACTCTTCAATGTTGCAAGATCGTCCTGGGTTACTTTTCCGGACTCAATCACCAGAGATGTAACTCCTTCTGCTGTCGTATTTGCTTTTTCTACTACTTTTGCAAGAGTTTCTCCACCGAGAGACTCTCCGCCATTTACTTTTGCAGTGATATGAATCTCTTCTGCTTTTTCTCCGATCACCGGATAAACGGTCATTTCTTCTGATACAACCGTTTCTGCTGTCACCATATCACCGGAACCATCTTTCTTTGTATTCCAGCCTTTAAGTTCTTCGTTTTCTTTCAAGTTCTTCTGATCATCTTTATGCAGAGCCGCCAACTTATCTGCTGTGATCGTCTGGCCTGTTGCTACATATGCATACTGATCTGCCCATGTGCCACATTTTGCCTTATATTCCACCAAAGAAGAGCCTTCTTCTCTTAAATACAACGAATTCCAATTGATATCCTGTCTCTTCAGTACTTTCGCTACATCAGCCTTTGGATTTACCTGAGCTACATATGCAGCAAGCGCTCCCTGAGGTACTGTCACAGTAGCCGGCCGTGTCACACTAGATACACCGGTAAATGCCGCACTGTCAACAGTCGGTGGAGTTGTTGCCAAAATTGTAATTTTAGCACCGCTCTTATTTCCATTTTTACAAATTCCAAATCGAATATCTTCAATATTTTTAATCGTAGCAGGAAGTGTCAGGCTATCAAGCGCATCTGTGTATTTAAAGGATCCTTCTCCCAGTGTCTCGACTGCATTCATTGTCAGACTTTCCAAACGCTTACATCCATTAAATGCATTAGCTCCAATTGTCTTTGCACTGGACAGATCTAATGTCTCTAACCATGCTCCCAAGCCAAAAGCACTTGCTCCTACTGTAACAACATCTGGCATATGAATCGTTTCAATAGAGTCATATGCTTTTAATCCTCCATTGTAAATTTCTGTAATACCGCCCAATGTGAGTGTTGTCATATCTGCGCGGCTGCTTCCGGCACGTTTAGGTGCAAATTCAATCACTGCGGTATCTTTACTTAATACAGTTGTAGGCTGTCCATCCATTCCGATCAACTGCAGATTGTCTCCAACATTCATTTCGAATGTTTCAAGTCTTGAAATGCTCTTCAAATAAGCCAGATCTTCCTGTGTTACTTTTCCGGAATTGATTGTCAAGGAAGTCACCGCATCCACAGCTACACCAGATTTTTCAACTGCTTTTTCCAGGCTCGCACCGTCAACAGCTGTTCCGTTGATCGTTGCATTGATATGAACTTCTTCCTGAGGTTCTGAAAGTTTGATTCCATACCATGTATTCTGCTCTGCATTATATCCAGGACTTGCCTTATATGCATCTAACGCACCTTCCGGAATCACAAGTTTCAGATTATCTACGACACCTTTTGCAAATTTCAACTCACCGGCAGAAATACTCAACGACGGAGGTGTTGCGCCTAATTCCAGCGTCTTTAATGCTCCTAAATATTTAAACGCATCATCATCAAGCTCTGTAACAGCCGGAAGTTTTACTGTTTCTGTCGTACTATTGCTCATATTACCAAACAATGGACCATTCACTACTTTTAATGACGGCAGGTTTAATTCCGCCAATCCATTCACTCGGTTCAAAGCAGTAGTATGCATTTCTTCCAGACCAGGTGCTTCAAAACTGATTAAGCTTCTGCACATTCCGAATGCATTCATTCCCATTCCTTTTACATTTTTTCCAAGATATACTTTTTCTATGTTATATCCCGGATACGATGCATAAAAAGCATTCAATGGAATGGCATCTCCACTGAGTCCCCGTAATTTGACATCGTCACCAATACTGAATTCTTTCAATGTCCACTGAAGACGATTGAACTTTTTCAAATAATCAAAATCTGCATCACGAATCACACCGCTCTCAAATTTTACGCTCGTTAATTCTGTTAATTTTGATTGTTCTACAACTTCCTGAAGACTCATTCCTTTGTACTGTGTTCCGTTCAGGCTAATCGTGCATTCTGTCTCTACTTTTTCTACAGTAACGTCGATGTATGTATTATAGGTTGTATTTCCCAATTTATAATTGGCTGATACTTTTCCTTTTCCAGCACTAACTGCTGTCACAAAACCGTTCTCATCCACCTTCAGAATACTACTGTCCTGAACTCTCCATTTTACGGTTCCGCCCGCTTCTTCAGCTTCCTGCGTCAACTCATATCGGAACTGCTGAGTCTCGCCTTCTTTCATCGTGGTGGTCTTACCCTCTTCCGGTAAGATTTTAATCGGATTTACCAGAGTCACTTCTTTTGTTGCAGAGTAAACATTGATTTCTCCGGCAGAAGCATATTTTCCTTCTGGATTATCATAACTTTTTACTACCGTAACTTTTACATCACTTGCATCGACTGGTTCAAATGTAATATCAGTACTTGCTCCATCTGCAGTCTCTGCAATTGTACCATTATATGCAGTCTGCCAACTGCCAGTTTCTCCATTTTTCACTTCAATTTTAATTTCTTTCCAGATTCCGGCAGCTCCTGTCTTCTTTCTAGTATATTCCACTTTTCCAATCTTATAGGTTCCGCCCAAATTCCATTCTATCGTATACGGACCTTGATGTGTGTTATAATCGGTATGCCATCCTGTATTAACATCCCCATCAAATGCCAGATTTGCCGGGCCTTCACTCCATTGCATCGGCGTATTCTCAGAGCTTGCCTGCACACTTTCCTTCATTGGTGCCTGATCCAGCTTTGTATACTTGTAGGAAATCGCTTTTGTATCTCTCTGACCCAACTGATTATCCGGCTGCTTTGTCGGCTGTGCATTGCCATCCAGCGCAAAAGCTGTTGGCACAGAAGTCATTGTGACTGCCAGTGTCATTGCCAATGCAAGGCCTTTTTTTCCTTTCTTCATAGTATTCCTCCTTGTTTTGCCCCAAATTTATACTGTGAAAAGAATAGTTTTTCCACAATATACTTATCATTTTTATTATATTTTACCACACCCCCTGTTTTCTAGTGTTTTATTGTTATTTTTATGTAATATATTGCTTTTTGCACTTTATTTTTTCATAGTTTTGTACAAACTATATATTCCAGAAAACAGACAAATATGACTATTTTGATTATTTTCATATGAATTTTTATGAAAAATCATAAAATAATCGACAAAGTGATTGTTTTTTCAGCCAAAAGGTGTATGATAGTGTATTATATATTCTGACTAAAAAGGGGGCTTTTTATGGAGTCTATTATTAACAAATTGACGGAGATCGAATCTGCCGCATCTGCGATCGCAGAACATGCGGAACTTCAAAAATCCGTCCTGGATAAAGAATATGAAGAAAAGCGAAAGCAGTTTGATCTGGATCTGGAACAAGAGACACAGGCACATCTGCAAAAAATCCGGGAAGCTCTGGAAGCAGATACGCAGACTCTCTTAGATCAGCAGGCAGAATCAAACGACAGTTGTGTACTTGCACTCAAGAAAGAATACGAAAGCAGGCACACACTTTATGCACAGGAAATTTTAAAACGAATCACAGAGGTGTAACATATGGGAAACTTACTCGAATACAGTGGGATCATCACCAAGCTGCGTGCCATGGAAGCCAGACTGCTCACAGATGAACAGTTTGAGGAGATATCAGCTCTTACAAGTATCACCGAACTGGTTTCCTATTTAAATGCAAATTCTTCCTATCAGGATGTACTTCAGGATATGGATGAGACCATGCTGCACAGAGGCAACATCGAAAAAGTGCTGATTCTCTCGCTGTACCACGATTACACAAAGATTTACCGTTTCTGCGGACCGAATCAGAGAAAGTTTTTAAAACTTTACTTAAAGCGGTATGAGGTGGATCTGATCAATTACTGCCTGCGCATTGTCATCAATCATTATCAGGAACCATTTGATCTGAACCACAAGAAACCGTTTTTTGACAAATACTCGCAGATTTCCATTGAAAAGCTGATCACCTCCAGAACAACGGACCAGCTCGTAGAAAATCTGAAAGGCACAGAGTATTACGAACCGCTGAAAAAACTAAAAGACAGTCAGTCTGTCACCCTGTTTGATTACGATCTTGCGTTGAACCTTTATTATTTTACCGCCATGTGGAAAGAGCGCAAAAAGTTTCTGAAGAAAAAAGAACTGGAGCTTTTCACCAGAGACTGTGGCTCCAAGATTGATCTGCTGAATATGCAGTGGATCTACCGGGCCAAAAAGCATTTTAATTTGAAGGAAGCCGATATTTACTCCCTTTTGATCCCGATTCATTACCGGATTTCTGTGGAGCAGATAAAAGCCTTGGCAGAAGCATCTAATATGGATGAATTTTTTGCTGTCCTTCAAAAGACGCCATACGCAAGACATTATAATTTTGAACAGGACTTAACGATCGAGCAGATGTATGAGGACTGCCTGTACCATCTATATACAGCTGACCGGAGACAGAATCCCTATTCGATTGCTTCGATCAACATGTATCTCTTTTTAAAAGAAGAAGAACTTCGAAAACTGACCACCGCCATGGAATGTATCCGTTACGGATTAAATTCTGGCGAGACTTTAGGATATGTTGGAGGAAAGATTTAATGATTGTAAAAATGAAATTCATCAATATATCCGGCCCAAGAAATGATATCGACCGGGTGACAGATCTCTATCTGTCCAGATATGAGATCCAGCTCGAATCTGCTTTGTCGGAATTAAAAACTGTGGATAATCTCCGGCCGTTCGTGGAGATCAATCCTTACAAGGATGCACTTGGCAAAGCCGAAGAATTCGCCGGATATCTGGAGAATGCCGATGAAATTTCCCCGGATACCTCTCTTGGTCTGGATGATATTTTCGAACTGATCCGCACTACAAATGAGGCGTATCTCAAGATCCAGGCAAAGAAAGAAAAGCTCAAAAAAGAAACAGAAACACTTGCAAACAAGCAAAAGCTCATTGAGCCATTTCGTCCGCTGGACGGAGAACTGGACCGGATTCTGCGCTACAAATACATCAACTACCGGTTTGGACGGATTCCGGTAGAACAATACGGCCGCCTGGAAAAATATCTGATCGATGATCTTGGTGCAATTTTTGTCAAAGGAGAACAGGACGAAAGCTATCTCTACGGTGCATATTTTGTTTCACCCGGAGAATCTCAGAAAGTGGATGCTGTATTCCGTTCCCTGCATTTTGAAAAGATCACCATTCCGGATGAATACACCGGAACACCGGCAGATGCCTGCCAGAAACTAAACCGTCAGATTGCCGATATTTCTCGAAAAATTGAGGATCTAAATAAAGAGGCAGCCGACATGCTTGTCAAAAAAGCCCCTCAGATCGTAGCTGCAAAGCAGCGTCTGGAAGAGCTTGCCCACAATTTCGATGTCCGGAAAATGGCAGCCCGGATGGAAGATCAGAAAGAAGACTACTACATTTTATGCGGCTGGATGTCAGAAGACGACGTTGCCCGCTTTATGGAAGAAGTCAAGGATGATGACAAGGTATTTGTTGTCGTGGAAGAAGACCGGAACACTTATTTTGGAGATCCTCCGGTCAAGCTGCAGAACCCGAAGCTGTTCAAACCATTTGAAATGTTCATCGGCATGTACGGACTTCCTGCTCACAACGAGATCGATCCGACTATTTTTGTTGCTGTCACCTACTCCTTTATTTTCGGAGTTATGTTCGGTGATGTGGGGCAGGGACTGCTGCTGTTGATTGGTGGTTTTCTGATCTATCATTTTAAGAAAAAACCGCTTGCCGGAATTATTGCATGTGCAGGTGTATTTTCTACAATCTTCGGATTTATGTTCGGAAGTATTTTCGGGTTTGAAGATATCATAGAACCAATCTGGCTAAGGCCGATCGATCACATGACCACACTGCCGTTCATCGGTAAGCTGAACACTGTATTTATCGTGTCCGTAGCGTTTGGTATGGGGCTGATCATCCTCGCCATGATTCTGCACATCGTCAATGCGCTCCGGTCTCACGATGTAGAAAATGCATGGTTTGACGCAAATGGAATGGCTGGCCTTGTATTTTATGCTTCCGCAGTCGCAACAATCGTACTTTTTATGACAGGACACAAAACACCGGCAGGAATCGTCCTTGCAGTGATGTTCGGCATTCCGCTGCTTCTCATTCTGTTCAAGGAACCTTTGACGCGGAAGATCCAGAAGCGCGCAAACAAGATGGAAGAAGGAAAAGCAATGTTCTTTGTACAGGGATTTTTCGAGATTTTCGAAACCTTGCTGAGTTACTTTTCCAACACCCTTTCTTTCGTTCGTATCGGTGCATTTGCCGTCAGCCACGCTGCCATGATGGAAGTCGTGCTGATGCTCGCCGGCGCAGAATCCGGCTCCCCGAACTGGATCGTTGTCGTATTAGGCAACCTGTTCGTATGCGGTATGGAAGGCCTGATCGTAGGAATTCAGGTACTCCGTCTGGAATATTATGAGATGTTCAGCCGTTTCTATAAAGGAAGCGGAAGAGCTTTTGACCCATATACCAAAACTCAAACTACAAAAAAGAAACGTTCTTAAAGGAGGATTCCAATTATGACACTTACAACAAAACTTATTCTCATCGCAGCACTGATCTTAAGCATTATCATCCCATTCGGATACTATCTGATCGGGGAAAGGAACCGAAAAAAATACAAACGTGCCATCGGAACGAATGTCTTTTTCTTCTTTGGCGCATTCGTGATTACTTCCATCATGATGTTTGCAGGCCCACAGGTACAGGCCGCTGATGCCGCAGCCGCTTCCTCTTCTTTGTCCACCGGACTCGGCTATCTCGCAGCTGCTTTGGTTACCGGACTTTCCTGTATCGGTGGTGGTATTGCCGTTGCAAGTGCAGCCTCCGCTGCTTTAGGCGCAATCAGCGAAGACTCCAGTGTACTCGGTAAATCTCTGATTTTCGTAGGTCTTGCGGAAGGTGTTTGTCTGTACGGACTGATTATCTCCTTCATGATCCTTGGTAAACTCTAAGATGAAAATGTTTCTTATCAGTGATAATGTCGATACTTACACGGGAATGCGCCTTGCAGGTGTGGACGGTGTCGTCGTACATGAACGAAAGGAACTGCGGGAACAATTAGAAAAGGTTCTGCAGGACAAATCCATCGGCATTGTACTTCTGACCGAAAAATTCGGACGGGAATTTCCGGACATTCTGGATGAATTCCGTCTGGAGAGAAAAATCCCTCTGCTGATTGAGATCCCGGACCGGCACGGAACAGGACGCAAAAAAGACTTTATCACCTCATATATTACCGAAGCCATCGGACTGAAATTGTAAGGCAAAAATTTTTAAAGGAGGAGATCCTCTTGACTTTAGAAGAAAAGATCAACCATCTGCGCACGACTTCCATGGAAGAAGCAAGAGCCGAGAGCAATGCCATTATTGACTCTTACCGTGATGCACTGGAAAAAGTATTTGAAGACCATAAAATTGAAGCAAAACGACAGATGCAGACTCGTATCAAAGCGGAAACTGTTAATGCCAGACAGCAGAAAAACCAGGCAATGGCGCGCGCCCAGCTGGATTTAAAACGCCGCCAGGGCCGCATTCAGCAGGAACTAAAAGACAAGATCTTTGAGGAGCATACGCCCTGGTAAATGATTATATGAAAACCGCAGAATACGATGATTTTCTGCTCCGCTGTATTCACAATGCGATCGTATTCGCAAACGGAGAAGAGATGACGATCTATCTCAATCCTTCAGATGAGGAAAAGCGTTCTTCTCTGGAAGATGCCACCGGCATCCACCTGACGATCAGTGCGGAAGACTTTACAGGCGGTATCCGTGCCGTCATCCGCAGCCGCAATATTCTGATCGATCATTCTTTTAAGACCGCACTGCGCAACGAATACGACAAATTCTTATTCTCAGGAGGTGACAGCATTGTTTAAGACTGGAAGAATTTATGGAATCAACGGGCCTGTCATCTATTTGAAAGGCAATACCGGATTTTGTATGTCTGAAATGGTATATGTAGGACGGGAAAAGCTGGTCGGCGAGGTCATTGCACTGGATAAAGACATGACCACCATTCAGGTCTACGAAGAAACAACCGGACTTCGCCCCGGCGAAGAAGTCATTGCAACGGGAAATCCGGTGTCTGTAACACTGGCGCCCGGAATTTTAAACAACATTTTTGACGGAATCGAACGCCCTCTGGAGCGGATCGCAGAATCCGGGGGAGCGTTTATCACCCGCGGTGTTTCCGTTGACTCTCTGGATAAAGAGAAAAATGGGCCGCCCACATCACCGTTTCTGTGGGAGACTATCTCCACGGCGGAGATATTTTCGCAGAAGTACCCGAAACTCACGCGATCACGCATAAATGTATGGTACCGCCTGATCTGGAAGGAACCGTGATTCAAATCGTGGAGGACGGAGCGTACACAATTGAAGAGCCTTTGATCACACTGGAACTTTCCAGCGGAGATCAAAAACAGCTTCCAATGGCACAGCGCTGGCCAATCCGTACTGCCCGCCCGACAAGCCATCGTTTTCCGGCTTCAATCCCACTTGTCACCGGACAGCGTATCATTGATACCATGTTCCCAATCGCCAAAGGCGGAACTGCCGCCATTCCCGGCGGATTCGGAACCGGAAAGACCATGACACAGCATCAGATTGCCAAGTGGTCTGACGCTGATATCATTATCTATATCGGATGCGGAGAACGTGGAAACGAGATGACACAGGTTCTGGAGGAATTCGGAGAACTGATCGACCCAAAGACCGGAAATCCTCTGATGGACCGTACCACACTGATCGCCAATACTTCCAACATGCCGGTTGCTGCCCGTGAAGCCAGCATCTACACCGGTCTGACACTGGCAGAATACTACCGGGATATGGGATATGATGTAGCGATCATGGCGGACTCCACCTCCCGCTGGGCAGAAGCTCTGCGTGAGTTATCCGGCCGTCTGGAGGAGATGCCGGCAGAGGAAGGTTTCCCGGCTTATCTTGCATCCCGGCTGTCCGGATTTTACGAGCGCGCCGGCATGATGCACAATTTAAATGGTACGGATGGATCTGTCACCATTATCGGAGCTGTTTCCCCTCAGGGCGGAGATTTCTCCGAGCCGGTCACACAGAACACCAAACGATTCGTACGCTGCTTCTGGGGACTGGATAAAAGCCTTGCCTATGCAAGACATTTCCCTGCCATCCACTGGCTTACCAGCTACAGTGAGTATCTAAATGACCTGTCGCCCTGGTATCAAGACAATGTATCGCCGAAATTCGTGGACTATCGAAACCGCCTGATGGCACTTCTGAATCAGGAGAGCAGTCTTCTGGAAATCGTCAAGCTGATCGGAAGCGACGTACTGCCGGACGATCAGAAGCTGATTCTGGAAATCGCCAGAGTCATCCGCCTGGGATTCCTTCAGCAGAACGCATTCCACAAGGATGACACCTGCGTATCCATGGAAAAACAGTTCAAAATGATGGATACGATTTTATATCTTTACAAACAGGCACGCGCACTGGTAACGATGGGACACCCCATGTCCGTCCTCAAATCGGAAATATTTTCGACCGCGTCATCGCCATCAAATATGATGTACCGAACGACCGGCTGGAATTGTTTGCCCAGTATCACCGAGACATTGACGCATTTTACCAGCATGTACTGGAAAAGAACGCATAAGGAGGGATTTTGCTCATGTCAATCGAATATTTAGGACTCAGCAGCATTAACGGCCCTCTGATTGCTCTGGAGGGCGTACAGGGAGCTTTCTTTGACGAAATCGTAGAGTTTGTCATAGGTGGATCTGAACGCAAGATTGGACGAATTATCGAACTATATGAAGACAAAGCTGTGATTCAGGTCTTTGAAGGCTCTGAGAACATGTCTTTGAAAAATACACACACACGACTGACCGGACATCCGATGGAAATCGCACTTTCCCCGGATATGCTGGGTCGTACATTCAACGGAATCGGAGAACCCATTGACGATCTGGGTCCCATTGTTTCCAAGCTGAAACGAGATGTCAACGGCCTGCCGCTCAACCCGGTCATGCGGGAATACCCGCGAAACTATATCCGAACCGGAATTTCTGCAATCGACGGACTGACCACCCTGATCCGCGGTCAAAAGCTGCCGATCTTCTCCGGAAACGGACTTCCTCATGACCAGCTGGCAGCCCAGATCGTAAAGCAGGCGTCTCTCGGAGATGATTCCGATGAAGAATTTGCCATTGTATTTGCCGCCATGGGTGTCAAACATGATGTTGCCGACTTCTTCCGCAGAACTTTTGAAGAAAGCGGCGTTGCCGACCACGTTGCCATGTTTCTGAACCTCGCAAACGATCCGGTCGTGGAACGTCTGATTACGCCGAAGGTTGCACTAACCGTGGCAGAATATCTGGCATTTGAACAAAATATGCACATTCTGGTTATCCTGACTGATATGACTTCTTTCGCTGAAGCCATGCGTGAGGTTTCCTCTTCTAAGGGAGAAATTCCAAGTCGAAAAGGATTCCCGGGATATTTGTACAGTGAACTTGCTGCACTTTATGAAAGAGCCGGTATCGTACAGGGTGTCAATGGCTCCGTGACGCAGCTTCCGATCCTGACCATGCCAAACGATGATATCACGCACCCGATTCCTGACCTGACCGGATACATTACCGAGGACAGATTGTTCTGGACCGCACCTTAAACGGACAGTCCATCTATCCGCCGATCAGTATCCTGCCGTCCCTTTCCCGTCTGATGAAGGACGGAATCGGAGCCGGATACACAAGAGAGGATCATCAGGATCTGGCAAACCAGTTATTCTCTGCTTACGCCAAAGTAGGCGATGCAAGAAACCTGGCTTCTGTTATCGGAGAAGATGAACTCTCCCCGATTGACAAACAGTATCTGGCATTCGGAAAAGAATTTGAAGAGAAATATATCGGGCAGGGTCCGGAAGAAAACCGCACCATGGAAGAAACCCTGAACCTTGGATGGGAACTTCTGGGACGTCTTCCAAAAGAAGAGCTGGATCGTGTGGATACGAAGATTCTGGATAAATACTATCACCCAACAATTTACGATGACACCACGACTGCCACATCCAGTCCGGGCTCCATCGCAAATCAGAACTAAAGGAGGGATTCTATGGATCCGCGTACATTTCCTACCAAAGGGAATCTCATGCTTGCCAAAAATTCCCTCACCCTTGCAAAACAAGGCTATGAACTGATGGACAAAAAACGAAACATTCTGATCCGGGAACTGATGGACCTGATCGATGAGGCACGAGATATCCAGGATGAGATCGACAGCACCTTTACCTATGCGTATCAGTGCCTGCAGCGTGCCAATATCGAGCATGGTATCAACATGGTCTCTCAGATTGCCTATACCGTTCCGATTGAAAACTCCATCACCATTCAGACCAGAAGTATTATGGGAACCGAGATTCCCCACGTAAAATACACCCCTTCCGTGCCTGCGCCGACCTACGCTTTCAGTACAACCCGCGAGAGCGCAGACCTGGCTGCAGATGCATTCCGAAAAGTAAAAGATCTGACGGTAAAACTTTCCATGGTGGAAAACGCAGCATATCGCCTTGCCACTAACATTAAAAAGACACAGAAGCGGGCAAATGCGCTGCAAAATATCACCATTCCAATGTATACGGAACTGGTTTACAATATCACCAATGCACTGGAAGAAAAAGAACGGGAAGAATTCACACGACTGAAAGTCATTAAGAGAATGAAACAGAAAAAATCGGGAGGATGATACTTGAAACAGGGGGACTGTCGGAATAGGCAGTCCCTTCTTCATATCTGCTTACTGCAACCCTGACATTCTTAAAGCATTATATTTACAAATATTTTCAGCTTCTTCTTGTGTAAAATCCATTTGTCCCAAAATATCACAATATGTATCGTAAATTTCTATTGCACGTATGCTTCTGCTATCGGGATAATCTGTTGCGAATACTAACTTTTCAACCCCTAAAGAACGCAAAACTATAT
>ENA-OPYY01000438-OPYY01000438.1-human-gut-metagenome-genome-assembly--contig:-NODE-438-length-14072-cov-1.143636_pt1 | contig 14072 bp, 12 predicted proteins | sample MGYA00242472_ERZ504481 | MGnify/ENA primary metagenome ERZ504481 (study PRJEB26092, sample SAMD00036265) | human gut metagenome | host: Homo sapiens | study: EMG produced TPA metagenomics assembly of...
CAGAACTCGGTCGCTACAGGACTGAGGCCGGGACTGCGCTCCCCTATCATGATGCTCACAGCCATGACCGCTTCCTTTCTGATCAATCCCAGGCTGGCTATGATCTTTTTAGTGGCTGCCCCTATTTTGGGCATTATGCTGTTTTTCATCATCAGCCATGTACGGCCGCTCTACTCCCGGATGCAGGGTGCCATGGATCAGGTCAACCGGATCATCCAGGAAAATCTGACTGCCATCCGGGTAGTAAAATCCTATGTACGCGGAGATTACGAAACCGCCAAATTCGAGCAGGTAAACACCGAGCTCCGGACCGCCTCTGAACAGGCCTTCCGGCTGGCAGCCTTAAATATGCCTGCCATGCAGTTTGTAATGTACGGCACCATTCTTTCCATCCTGTGGTTCGGTGGAAATATCCTTACCATCGGAGGCATCGGCGTTGGCGAACTGACCGGTTTTTTAAGCTACGTGCTTCAGGTTTTAAATTCCCTGATGATGTTTTCCAATGTGTTTTTAATGATTACGAGAGCCATGGCGTCCTGGCACCGGATCATGGAAGTGATGCATGAAGACATTGATATCAAAGAAGACCGGGCAACAGACATCCGGGTAGAACGGGGAGAAATTGAATTTAACCATGTGTCATTTAAATACAATAAGGAAAGCTCTGAGGATGTGCTTTCTGACATTTCCCTGCATATTAAGGCGGGACACACCGTAGGCATCATCGGACAGACCGGAGCTGCCAAAAGCACACTGGTACAGCTGATCCCAAGGCTTTATGAGGCTACAAAAGGAACGGTGCTGGTAGACGGCCATCCCGTATGGGAATATCCTCTCAGAGAGCTGCGTGACTCCATTGCTGTGGTGCTGCAGAAAAACACGCTTTTTTCCGGCACCGTAAAGGATAACCTGCGATGGGGAAAGGATACAGCCACAGATGAAGAAATTGATGCCGCCTGCCGGATCGCCTGCGCAGATGAATTTATCGGACGGCTGGCAAAGGGCTACGAAACCGAGCTGGGCCAGGGAGGCGTCAATGTGTCCGGCGGACAGAAACAGCGCCTGTGCATTGCCAGAGCTATTTTAAAAGCCCCCAAAGTTCTGATCCTGGACGATTCCACCAGCGCTGTGGATACTGCCACTGAGGCAAAGATCCGGGAAGGGCTGGCAAAAAGCCTTCCGGACACCACCAAGATCATCATTGCCCAGCGCATCTCCTCGGTACTCCACGCAGACCAGATTTTTATCCTGGAGGACGGCCGGCTGGCCGGGTGCGGAACCCATGAGGAGCTTTTGAAACACAACTCCATTTATCAGGAAATCTATTATTCACAGCAGGAAGGAGCGAATCTGTAATGGCAAGAATAGCAAATTTCAGCCGTCCAAAAAACACCAGACGGGCAATCAAGCAGATGTTTGGGTATCTGGGACGGCATAAATGGTATATGTTTGCCATTGCCCTTTTAGTAGCTGCAAGCGCCATGGCAAATATCATGGGTACCTACCTTCTAAAGCCTGTGATCAACAACTACATTCTCCCCGGAGATATTCCGGGACTCATCCGCATGACGCCTCATGGGCCTTACCTGTATGCTGACTCGGCGCCTCAGCCTGTCTGGCCTATAACCAGCTCATGGTCCATATGTCCCAGCAGGTAGTAAGCGAAATCCGTTCTGATCTGTTTGAGCATACCCAAAAGCTTCCCCTATCCTACTTTGACGCTCATACCCACGGCGAGCTCATGAGCCGCTTTACCAATGACGTGGACACTCTGACAGAGCCTTAAACGGCAGCTTTGCCATGATGATCCAGAGCTTTATTACCATTACCGGTACCATTACCATGCTCCTTATTTTAAGCTGGCGTCTTTCTTTGATCGTCATTTTCTTCCTTGCCTGCATGACCCTGTTCATCCGATACAACAGCCGCCGCAACCGGAAATATTTTATCCGGCAGCAGCAGTGTCTTGGAAGCATTAACGGCTTTGTAGAGGAAATGGTGGCAGGACAGAAGGTGGAAAAGGTCTTTAACCATGAACCGCAGGATTTTGAAGAATTCTGCCGCAGAAATGAAGCCCTCCGGGATGCCGGAACAAAAGCTTTAGCCTATTCCGGCATGACGATCCCCACCATTGTTTCCCTTTCCTATTTTAACTACGCCGTTTCTGCCTGTGTGGGAGGCCTCTTTGCACTGGCCGGCCTGACGGATCTGGGAACACTGGCCTCCTATCTGGTCTATGTGCGCCAGAGCGCCATGCCCATGAACCAGTTTACCCAGCAGATTAACTTTCTTTTGTCTGCCTTTCGGGTGCAGAACGAATTTTTGACATGATGGATGAAATACCGGAAATCGACGAGGGAAACGTACGCTTATGCCAGGTTCGGGAAAATCCGATGGGACAGCTTAAGGAATGCAGCGAATTTACCGGCCGCTTTGCCTGGAAGGTTCCTGAGGAAACGGTAAAACGAACCAGACTGGATGCTCCTGTTTCCGATGGCTTTGCCTTTATTCCCCTGAAAGGAGATGTCCGTTTCAATGATGTTGTCTTTGGATATGTGCCTGAAAAGACCATCTTAAACGGCATCAGCCTGTATGCCAAGCCCGGACAGAAAATCGCCTTTGTGGGATCTACAGGAGCAGGAAAACTACCATTATTAACCTGGTAAACCGTTTTTATGAAGTAAATGGCGGTTCTATCACCTATGACGGCATTGATATAAGGGAAATCCGAAAGGATGATCTGCGCCGTTCCATGTCCATGGTCATTCAGGATACCCATTTATTTACAGGCACCATCGCCGACAACATCCGCTACGGACGTCTGGATGCCAGCGACGAGGATGTACGGGCCGCTGCCCAGGTGGCGAACGCCCACTCCTTTATCCGCCGTCTGCCCCAGGGCTATGACACGGTGCTCCACAGCGACGGTGCCAATCTGTCTCAGGGGCAGAGACAGCTCTTAGCCATTGCCAGGGCCGCCATCTCACGGCCTCCGGTTCTGATTCTGGATGAAGCTACCAGCTCCATTGACACCCGTACAGAAAAGCTCATCGAGCAGGGTATGGACGCCTGATGGAGGCAGAACTGTATTTGTAATCGCCCATCGTCTCTCAACGGTGCGCCGCAGCGAGGCGATCATAGTATTAGAGCACGGGGAAATCATGGAACGGGGAGATCACGACGAGCTGCTGGAACAGAAGGGACGGTACTATCAGCTTTATACCGGACAATTTGAATTGGATTGACAGAAAGGACCCTCTATTATGAATGGAAATACAGATATAAGAGATCTGATGATACAGATTGAAAAGGCCCGAAAACGGCTGGTACAGCCATTTTTACAGAATCTGGGACTTACTCTGGGCCAGGGACATGCCAGGATTTTAAACTGCCTTCTGGAGGAAGACCATCTGACCCAGACAGAGCTGGCGGGGCGCTGCCGTATGGATACCACCACTATGTCCCGGAGTCTGGATAAGCTGGAAAAAGCCGGATATTTGGTACGGGAACGTGATCCGGACTGCCGAAGATCCTTTCTCATCTGCCTCACGGATGCGGGGCGTGAGGAAGCAGTTCAGGTTCATCAGGCTTTGACCGTCTTAATGATGTAATCTGTGAGGGAATGGATCCGGAAGAACAAGAGCTTCTTAAAAAAAATCTGGAACGTATCCTGAAAAATTTAAAGGAGTGTCCGGGGCTTTAATGCTCCGGCACTCCTTTATTTCTCCACTGTTTGATCCGTTCCATTCTGTCCTTTATGACCTTTTCATCCCCCTGAATCCCCGGCCTGTAATAGACACGGTCCTTTACGCTGTCTGGCAGGCACTGCATCCGCACGATTTTTTCCTTTGTATCATGGGCATACACATAGCCGTCTCCGTAATGCAGCTCCTTCATCAGGTCTGTAGGCGCATTGCGGATCACAAGAGGAACCGGCTCTGCCAGCATCTCCTTTGCATCCTCTTTGGCTGCCTCATAGGCCATATAGGAAGAATTGCTCTTGGGCGCGGTGGACAGGTAGATGACCGCATGACTTAAATGGACATTGCACTCCGGCATTCCCAGAAAATGGCAGGCCTGATAAGCAGCCACTGCCAGAGGAAGGGCGCTGTTGTCTGCCATCCCGATATCCTCGCTGGCAAACCGAACCAGCCTTCTTGCCACGTAAAGGGGATCCTCTCCTGCCTCCAGCATCCGAGCCAGCCAGTATACCGCAGCATCCGGGTCAGAATTGCGCATGGATTTGTGAAGAGCCGAGATCAGATTATAATGCTCTTCTCCCTTTTTATCATAAAGCAGGCTCTTTTTCCCGATACACTGCATCAGAGTATCCATGGTCACAATGGTCTTTTCCCCGGTAATTTCCCCATTTGCCACTGCCATCTCCAGAACATTTAAGGCAGTTCTTGCATCCCCGTTTGCAAAGGCAGCAATTTTCTCGATCATCTCACTGCTTATATCCACCTTCAGGTATCCAAGCCCCTTTGGGGACGTGAGAGCCCTTCGGATCAACTGCACCAGTTCTTCATTTGAAAGGCTGTGAAGGACAAAAACACGACATCTGGATAAAAGAGCGCTGTTAATCTCAAAGGAAGGATTTTCTGTGGTCGCGCCGATCAGGATAATGCTTCCCTTCTCCACAAAAGGAAGAAAGGCATCCTGCTGCGCCTTGTTGAAACGGTGGATCTCGTCTACAAAGAGCACGGTTTTCCTGCCCATGCGCCGTCTGCCCTCTGCCTGGGCCCATCACTTCACCGGATTTCCTTGATGCCGCTGGTAACAGCGCTGAAATTCACAAATTCTGCATGGGTTCTCTTTGCAATAATCCCTGCCAGCGTGGTTTTTCCCACCCCCGGAGGCCCCCAGAAAATCATGGATGGGATGCGGTCCTGCTCAATGAGCTGGCGCAAAAGCTTCCCCTTTCCCAAAAGATTCGTCTGGCCTGCAAACTCATCCAGATTTTCCGGACGCATCCGGCTTGCCAGAGGATCGTAAACATGTTCCGTATCAAACAGCGACAGCTGTTCCATATCCATTTTGCATGCCTCCCTTCTCCTTCTGCAAAAACCTCCCACTGTCGATTGATCCGTATAAAACCTTATCCCCGGATCGCCCAGCGGAGCTTGGTAGAGCGGGCCCGTCCGTTCTTTATGCACTCCTCTGCCGATGGGCGGATCACATCAGAGGAAATCTCACTGTAAACCCCTGCTTTCTTTCCGTCTTTAAATGCCCTTTTTACCAGTCTGTCTTCTCCGGAATGGAAGGTTAAAATCGCGGCCCTTCCTCCGGGCTTTAAGGCTCCCGGCAGTTTATCCAAAAAGGAATACAGCACCTCAAATTCACTGTTAATGTCAATACGCAATGCCTGAAAGCATCTCTGGCAGGACTTTTTCACAGCCTCCTTCCGATCAGCCACAGGAAGAAATACCAGCGCTTCCTCAATCAGTTCCCGAAGGCGGGTAGTTGTGTCAACGGCATTTCCATTTCGCAGCTCACGCATCACCTTTCTGGCAATTTCTTTCGCATAAGGTTCATCCGAGTTTTCCACAAGCATCCCCACAAGCTCCTCCTCGTCCAGCTCCTTTAACCGTTCCGCTGCCGTCATCCCTCTGGAAGAATCCAGGCGCAGATCCAGAGGACCGTCTGTTTTATAGGAAAAGCCCCGCTCCGGGTTGTCAATCTGCATGGAAGAAACTCCCAGATCTGCCAGTATAAAATCAAAGCCTCCTGCTTCCTCTGCCACCTGGTCAATATTTGCAAAGTTTAAATGCTTTATGGTTAAAATATCCGGCCCGAATCCCCTTTCTGCCAGCCGCTTTCTGGTTTTTCCATCTCGATGGTATCTACATCCAGAGCCCACATATGGCCCTGTCCCTTTAACTGCTCCAGCATATGGCCTGTGTGGCCTCCGTAGCCTAAGGTAGCATCCAGACCGGTCTGTCCCGGCTGGATCTGAAGGAAATCCAGGATTTCATTTACCATAATGGAAATGTGCATACCTGCAGGAGTGCTGCCCTTACTGATGACCTTTTCAATGGTATCCCGGTACTTTTCCGGCTGATGTTCCTTATACTTTTCCTCAAATTTCCTCGGGTGGGTACCCTTGTAGCGGACACGGCGTTTGTGAGGAACGGCGGATTCACTCTGTATACCGGACTCCTGTACACCTGTCACCTGTACGCCATCCTCCCGTACACCCAAATCCTCCTGTGTCTCTGAACTGTTTATGATCTCTTTTCTCTTATCCTGATCCATTTTATGCTTCTTTCTCCTTCCATTCTCTGATGCAGGCCAGAAAACGCTCTCCATACTTTTCATACTTAAATTCGCCCACGCCGGAAACAGACAGCATTTCCTCCCTGTCCTCAGGCTTTAAAACGCACATATGAGCCAGAGTTTTATCGGAAAATACAATATAGGGCGGTACCTTTTCCTCCCTTGCCGTCTGGGCGCGGAGCTCCCTGAGCCGCTCAAATAAGGGCATATCTGCCTCTGCCATACCTGCCGAAACACCTTTTGCCTTCTTCTTTCTGCTTCCCGTATCGGTCTTTGTGTGCTCCTGCTCCTTTGCCATCTTCATCATAACCGTCTCTTCTCCTGCAAGAATCCTTCCAGAGCTTTCTGTAAGATGCACAATGGCATATTCATCATTGGTAACGGTGAGAAAACCGGACAGCTGCAGATGGTTCATCACTTGACGCAGCCTGTATACGGGAACTTTTGCCAGCTTTCCGTAGCAGATATTTCCATCCATGCGGTAATTGCGGATCTTTGCCGTGTTGGCTCCGTGAACCGTATCTATAATCACATTGATCCCATAGCGCTGTCCGCTGGTCTGCACACAGCGGATGAGCGTCTCTGCAATCTCCGTCACATCTACAGTTTCAAACTGAGTCAAGCAGTTGGAACAGTTTCCACAGTAATTGCTGCCGTATTCTCCAAAATACCGCAGGATATAATCCCTGAGACAATCATTTGTAAAGCAGTAAAATGTCATTTTCCGCAGGCGCTCCCGGTCTCTCTCCATCACGATCTGCCGCGTCATGGGATCTAAGGCATCATTTTCCTGATTATGGTCAATAAAAAACTGATTGGTAATCACATCCTGACCTCCATAGAGAAGGATACACTCCGCCGGTTCTCCGTCACGGCCCGCGCGTCCCGCCTCCTGATAATAGGATTCCATATTTTTCGGCATATTATAGTGAACCACAAAGCGCACATTGGATTTGTCAATGCCCATTCCAAAGGCATTCGTCGCCACCATAATAGGGGAATGATCGTAAATAAACTCCTCCTGATTGTGCCTGCGCTCTTCATCGCCAAGCCCTGCGTGATACCGTGTCACAGGAAAGCCCTCCCGGATCAGGTTGGCGCAGACTTCCTCCACTACCTTGCGGGTAATACAGTAAATAATACCGCTTCCCCCCTTATGGCGCTCCAGATAATTCACCAGAGCCGCATACTTGTCCTTAGGGGACAGCACGCCAAAATACAGGTTCCCGCGGTCAAAGCCTGTGGTAAGGATCTCCGGCTGGCGAAGCATCAGAATATCCATGATGTCATCCCGTACCTCCGCCGTAGCCGTAGCTGTAAAAGCGCTGACCACCGGGCGCACCGGAAGCTGCCGGATAAAATCCACGATTTTTAAATAGCTTGGCCTGAAATCCTGTCCCCACTGGGATACGCAGTGGGCTTCATCCACAGCCACCATGGCAATCTTTACCTGAGGATCCAGTGCAAACTGTAAAAATTCCTCTGTCATCAGCCGCTCCGGAGCCACATAGATAATAGAATACCGCCCTGCTCTGGCAAACTCCAGCGCTTTTCTGTACTGGCCGTAGGTTAAGGAACTGTTTAAGTAAGCTGCCAGGATTCCCGCCTGATTTAAGTTGCTCACCTGATCCTTCATCAGAGAAATAAGAGGCGAGATCACCAGGGTAATCCCGTCCATCATAAGGGCAGGAATCTGGTAGCAAAGAGACTTTCCGGCCCCCGTAGGCATGATTCCCAATACGTCCCTGCCTTCTAAGATTGCTTCAATTAAACGCTCCTGCCCTTCCCTGAAGCTGTCGTAGCCAAAATAATGCTTTAAAATTTCCTGTTGTGTCATTTATGTTATGTACCTTCCTGCTCTCCCTCATTAGCCTCGTCTACGGAAACACTGCTCTCCGCCCTGCCGTCCGCATAGGTCAGGCGAATCACCGCCTGAGGCCAGTTAAGCGCAATCCGCGCTGTCTTTTCCCGTTCTTCTCCTGCTTTTTTCATTAAATCTAAAAGTTCCTCCAGCACAGCCCTGGTAAGATAACCGCCTCTCCAGTGAAAAGTAAGGGGCTTTCCCTTTTTCGCTGCCTGACAGGCTCTCTTATAGACATCCTCTGCCTTTGTAAATGACAGCTTCTTTTCTTTATAATAAAAATGATCCCCGTCTGTACAGGACGGCGCCGGAGCGATTAACGGCTCATGATCTCGAAATACTGCCTTGTCATCCAGATTAAAATAGTCATACCGGATCCCGCCTTCTGCGCAGTTATGCTTTCCCAGCGTATTGTCAAAGGTAGTGTCCAGATGATAATACACGCCTCCGATCTGTACAATATTCCAGGTATGACGGTACTTGATGCCTTTTTCCGGATTATTTCCGCAGATTGCAATCATGCACCAGATCCCAAGGCCATCGCAGAGCACCTTCACTGCCTTTGCAATCCCCTCACATACTCCCACACCCTGGCCCAAAGGACCGATGATCTCATGGGAATAGGCCTTTTTCAGCTTATCGTAGCGGACATTTTCACAGATAAAATCGTGAATATACTTCTCCTTCTCCCACTCGGAAAGCTTTGCCGCCGGCCGGATCAGCTTCTCCACCCGGGACGCCAGTGCCTTTTTATGCCCCTTTATCTTTCCCTTTTCAAACAGATACTCCGGTTCAAAAATCAGATTGGGCGAATCCTGATAATATTTATAATGAAATCCACTGGCCCAGAATATCTCCGGATGATCCAGACGCAGACGGAAAAACAGGTCTGTCAGCTCCCTGCCGTCAATTCTGGGGACTAAAAAGGAATCCTCCAGATTCATAAGCCCCTGGAAAATGGCATGGTAGACGGACTGATGGTGTTTGGGTAGTTTTGTGTAGTAATATGGTTCCATTTTCGAGTTTTATATGGCCTTTCTGTTCTTATAATGGTCCAACGTCATCCCCCTGCCGGGGAATCAGGCCGACATGACATCACCGGTCTGCAGCCCTTTGCCGCTTATTTTACCGTACGGCCTGTCAAATGAGTTCAGTACCCCTATTATAACACTGAATTGCAGATTTTTGATATATTTTATTTGTTAAAAGCACCCTTCCTGCATCATAAATAAATACTCACACCTCTGCCAGCTGAATCCGCGACAAACGGAAAAATAGCTTCCCAAGCGCATATCTTTGTAAATCCATATATTCCTCCTGCGAAACAGTTCCTCCGTAATTTAAAACTTCCATGTCTCCGCCTGCACCCGTTATAAAAATGCCGGAAGAAGTGAAACCATTTTTCAGATAAAACCTCCGGCGGGCAGTCCGCTGCTGACAATTCTCTGCCATATCGTCCACACGTTCAATTAACAGCACGATTTTTTTATCCGGAAACTGCCCGCATATATGTTCCAGAATCCGGCTTCCCGTTCCTCTGCTCCGTATTTTCGATGACACTGCCAGATAATCTATCATAACCATATCTTTATATACAACAAAAACTGTAAATCCCAGAAGCTGATTTCCCTCTGCTGCCACCGCCAGCACGGCTTTTTTTCTCTTAATTGACTGGCGCAGTAAAAAAAAGGGCTTTCTTTCGCATTTTGGAAATGCTTCCATATAAATTTCTTTTATTTCCGACCACTGCTGCTTTTTAACTGATGTAAATTCCATACAATCTCCTTCTTCCTATTGACATTATTCTTATATGCCCTATCATATAATGTACAGTAAGTGTACAGTCAAGGAGTTTTTATGGAGCAAAAACACTATCTATACTCCTCCGGAGAATTTGCCAAACGTGCCGGAGTCAACAAACGAACTCTTCATTACTACAACGATATCGGCTTATTCTGTCCTGAGGTCATTGAAGAAAATGGCTATCACTATTACACCTGCTTTCAGTTCGCACAGCTGGAAATGATCCTGACACTGCGAAAAATCGGCCTGTCCATTGAAGAAATCCGGGAATATACTTCCAGTCCATCGGACGATTCCTTTTCCCGGATAATGGAGAAAAGGAAATTATGGATTGAAGAATCCATTCAGCAGCTTTTATCTGAACAGTCATTTTTAGAACAAAAAGCGGAACGTCTTAAAATTGCTATGAACGCAAAACACGGCTCCATTCAGCTGTGCTCGCTTCCTCAGCAAAAAATTCTTATTTCTTCTGCCATTACGGGAAAATATGATGAGGCGGATTTTTCAGTTGCTGCTGATTTTTCTCTCAGGCTGAAAGAGACATTTCATCTTTATGACAGCTTCGGAAGCCGTATTTCTATGGATTCTATCCGAAGAAAGCATTTTAACAGCTACAGTTCCTTTTTTGCTTACTGCCCTCATACCTCCGAGGCATACGACGAAATACTGCCGGCGGGAACCTATCTGCGCTCCTTCTGTATTGGGACATGGGATAAGCTTCCTCAGGTATACCGGTCAATCCTTTCCTATGCCAAAGAGCATCATCTGCTTCTTACCGACTATGCCTATGAAGAGGGGCTAAATGAAATGGCACTTAAAAATCAGGCAGATTACATCACCATGATCACGATTCCATGCAGCGTTTCTGATTTAACAGAAAAAAGGTTGTGCTTCCCGGAAAAATAGGTTATAATATACAGGTCATTTTAGTCATATAATAAAACAATTAAAAGTGAGGTGAGATCATGGACGGTAGTGATAGTCGAAGTACGGATAAGGTATTCCAACCATTTACATACACAGACAGCTTCCGACTGTCCATGGCCTGATTTCGTCTGTATATATGAGTGAATACCATTGTCTGTTCCAACACAGCACTACATAAGCAAAAGCGATTGCAGTCTGTTTTGTTTGCAGCCGGCAGTGGTTTTTTTATGCCCTTTTTGCTGCGAACAGAATTTCTGTACCCGCCTTTGCCCAAATCAGCTTGTAAAGGAGGACAATGAAATGGCAGCAAACACAACAGCAGCAGGATACAGCCTGGAAATCGCAGAGCTGATCCGCAGCAATCTGACTCCAAAGAGAATGCAGGAACAATTATCTTCCTACCATGAAAATGATATCGCATTGGCTCTGGATCTTTTAAATAAAACAGAACGCACAAAATTATATCAGATCCTGGATTCAGAAGCACTGGCGGATATATTAGAATATTCCGACCATATTGCAGAATACGTCCAGGAATTAAGCATCCGAAAAAAAGTCGATGTATTTTCCCGTATGGAAACCTCTGATGTAGTGGATGTACTCCGGCACCTGGAAAAAGGGGAACGGGAAACGCTCATCGACTTACTGGATCCTGAGGTACGCTCCGACGTAAAATTACTGAGTTCCTTTGATGAGGATGAAATCGGAAGCGTTATGTCTACTAATTACATCGTTGTTTCCGATCACGCCTCTGTCAAAGAAGCCATGTCTGAGCTGGTTCGTCAGGCAGCGGAAAATGACAATATCAGCACCATCTATGTTGTCGATCAATATAATATATTTTATGGAGCTATTGATTTAAAGGATCTGATCATAGCCAGAGAAGGAACGGATCTGAAAGGTATCATGACCTGTTCCTATCCATACATTTATGCGCGTGCATCCATCGAAGACTGTATCCCTCAGCTTAGAGATTACTCTGAAGATTCTATCCCGGTACTGGATAATGACAACAAACTGATCGGTGTTATCACTGCCAGCGATCTGGTAGAAGTCGTTGGAGACGAATTAAATGAGGATTACGCAAAGTTTGCCGGTCTTTCTGCTGAAGAGGATCTGGAGGAACCCATTTTTCTCAGCGTAAAAAAACGCCTTCCCTGGCTTTTTATCCTGCTTGGAATGGGCCTTGGCGTATCGGCAACCGTAGGCCTCTTTGAATCCATCGTCGCACAGCTTCCTGTTATTATGTGTTTTCAGTCCTTGATTCTGGACATGGCAGGTAATGTAGGAACCCAGTCTCTTGCTGTTGCGATCCGTGTACTTATGGATAAGCAGCTTTCAGGAAAGCAGAAACTGGCGCTGATCATAAAGGAATCACGGGTAGGATTGACCAACGGTTTAATCCTTGGTGCCCTGTCATTTCTCATAATCGGAGGTTATCTGGTTCTAAAGGGAAATACCGTCCCCTTTGCCTTTGCGGTTTCCGGATGCCTTGGCACAGCTATGGTACTTGCCATGCTTATCTCTTCTTTATCCGGTACAATCATTCCTATTTTCTTCCAGAAAATAGGAGTGGATCCGGCAGTAGCATCCGGCCCACTTATCACAACGGTAAACGATCTGGTGGCCGTCATTTCCTACTATGGATTGTCCTGGATTATTTTAATCAATATTATGCAGCTTCCATAGGAAAAACATAAGGCGAAAATGTATATCCGCATTTTCGGCCTTACCGTTTATTCCTAATCCAGATAAATCTCGATCATAGCCTCCTGATAAGCGGCTTTCTGCTCTTTCTGCATCCATTTTTTTATTTCCAGCAGTTCGGGGCTGTATACATGATCCAGCTTTTTGATCCGGCTGCCGCTTAACCTTACACCGGACAGATACTTTTTATACCACTCTGCCTCATATTTCCATAAATACAGCGAATCTTCATACCGTTCTTTTAATCTCTGGGCAATCAGAAGTCCCTCCGGATCAAAATCTCCTGCATACAAGAATTGATGCGTTTCCCTCAGAAAATCTAACAGCAGGAAGGATGCCAGTCTTGGCTGTCCATTGATGCAGACCGCCGCACAAGATGGATTCCGGCTTGTCAAAATGGAAAATACAGCCGGATTTTCTACCACATATACTTCCCGCTTCTGTGCAGTAACTTTACCCAGTTCTCCAAGGGTACGCAGGGTCAATCGAACAGGCTCCTTCTCTTTTAAAAATCCTTCAATTCCTTTATGTATGCATCCATCCTGTTTCCAGGCGTGCAAACCATAAGCCAGTGTTTCATTAGACAGATCATCCTTTAAAATACCTGCCTGATACAGCAGGCAGCTCTTCTCTTCTGCCGGAAACATCTCATCACTGAAGCTGCTTTTAAACTGGTCTTTCAGAAATAAAATCAGAAGTCTTTCCGCTGTTTTCCCGGCGTCAAAATAATGGGGATTTCCTGTTACCTGCGCTGCAAACACCGCCAGAAGCTGTTTTTTTCTTATAATGCAGATCTGCTGATAGGCTTTCATAATATTTTTCAGAATATCCCTCAGTCCTTCCGGATTTTCCCGATACTGCTGCATCAGAATTTCATAGCCGTTTCCATGATTTTCCAGAACCTCTTTCAGCCACATTCCCACCGGATCTTCTTCCTTTCCATCCAGCAGCCCGGCAAAGAAATCATTTCTTTTTTCTCTTCCTTCTCTTTTTCCTCTTTCTTTACCGTCAATTTTTCTCCAAAATAAGCCTCAAGGAGCATTTCCCCGGAAATCCCGGAAAACCGGCTTTCAGCGAGACATTTTTCCAGCAATCCGGCGGAAACGGTTACTGTTTTGTTTTCTGTATAATCCTTTTGTAAGAATCCGCTTAAGTCCTGCTTTTCTGCCAAAGTAAGCCCGGACAGAACTGCTTTTCCTCCCATATGTCCCAGGCTGGCATATTTTTCTTTAAATTTTTGAAAGAGCTTTTCATAAACAGATCGCTGCCGGAAATAATCCAGGCATTCGTTCAGCTTTTTCTGTCCGGTTTCATCCATATTTTATCCTTTCTGAGCCATCTGATCTGTTACCATTACCTTCTTCTTTCCATTCCACAGATAGCGGATCACAGAAACAAATCTGGCATTTTCCGGCCGGATGAGCTGATAGATTGCCAATGCAGGAACTGTATCATAATCCCCCCCATAAAATCTGAGAATTGATCCATAAAATTAAAT
>ENA-OPYY01000441-OPYY01000441.1-human-gut-metagenome-genome-assembly--contig:-NODE-441-length-13932-cov-2.676277_pt1 | contig 13932 bp, 13 predicted proteins | sample MGYA00242472_ERZ504481 | MGnify/ENA primary metagenome ERZ504481 (study PRJEB26092, sample SAMD00036265) | human gut metagenome | host: Homo sapiens | study: EMG produced TPA metagenomics assembly of...
GTGTCCACAGATTATCTGTTGGGAAGAACCAATATCCGTTCTCAGAAAAATATAGAACTGGATGAACTGGGACTGTCAAACAAGGCGTTGATTACACTGCTGTCCGGAAAAGTAAACACAGAACTTCTCAGCCGCATCATAGAACACAGCAACTTTATTCCTCTCATGGGATATGCAGAAGCCTATTTTGAAAGCGCCCACGAGGAAGGATTTCTCTCCCGGAATAATGTGATCGACCTTGCAACCGGAGGTTTAACCGAACTTTTAAAAGAAAATCCTTCTCAGAAAACAGAAATAACCAATGAACTCCGCCATCTGAACGCTCAGAAAGTCAGCGGAACAGAAGCTGATTTGGAGAAATTGAAGGCTACCTTTTTGAAAATCATGCGGGATGTTAAGAAGGAATACGGAGAATCCAAGGAAGACGTTGCTGCCGAAGAAATGAGAAAACAGGTGAAGCAGCTCCATCAGGAAGCAATGAAGCATAAAGGTCATATGACCGAAGCTAAAATGGCAGAACTTACGGCAAAAATGCTTCTTCCTGCCGGGATAGACGGAGAAAACCGGAAATCGTTTGAGAAACTGATGGAAAATATTTTGAAAGATTCCAATAAAAAAAGAAGGAAGTAATGATAGTTAAATACTTATTAGAAAGGCTTGTGAATAATCCATTGCATTTTTCAACATAATTATGCTATAATTATGTTGAAAAGAAAGGAGCTGATACTATGCCAGTTATTATGCCAATCAAAGACCTTCGTAATACAAGTGAAATCTCAGATATGGCTCATAAAACTCAGGAACCGATTTTTATTACCAAAAATGGATATAGCGACTTGGTAGTTATGAGCAGCGAATTATATGATAAGTTTGCCAAGATTAACCGTATTGATCAGGCAATCTTTGAATCTGAAAAAGAAATGGAAGAAGGTGGCTCTTCTATTGATCTCGACGAAGCCTTCGAGAAATTAAATAGAAAATACTATGGTTAAATACAAAGTCAAATTAAACGCACGAGCTTTTCGGGATATTGATGATATTTTTGCGTATATCGCATTAGAAAAATTATCTCCGGAAAATGCAAAAGGACAGACTGACCGTATCTGGGCTGCCCTGAAAAAATTAGACACTTTTCCACAATCCCACCAAGAACGTACCGAAGGGCGTTATGCCGGAAAAGGATACCGCCAATTACTCATAGACAACTACATTGCCATCTTCAGAATTGAAGAACTAAACAAAACAGTCCATGTTGTTACCGTGCAATATCAAGGACGGGATATATAAAATACCCCCTTTAAAAACGAAATAATCAATGATATACTAGAAGTACAAAGTAGCTCTGGATCGGATATTCGGGGTTGTAAAATAATTAGAGCCAGAGTTTTTGAGACTCTGGCTCAATCACTTTGAGATAGATACTAGAAATTGTATCTCCTTCTCATAGCGCTTATTTATTGTCCTGTCTTTTGAATGATTTAGTTGAATGCTGACTGAAAAAAATCCTCTTTTTCCAGCAATAAAGGCACATAATTCGTCAACACTTCCAGATATTCGTATTCACATCTTCTTAATTCTATATAGTCTTTTGCAACTTTTTCAGGTATTTCAATCGCCCTGGCTTCATTTGCAATAGCTGTAATGTCATTCATCATTGAATTATACATATTATTATTTTTCGGTTCATCAAATAATATTTCCAAATGTTTATTCATTGCATAAATGAGATCCGGAGAATCATCTTTTGGATTTTTCACTGCAAAAGGTATTACATTCTTCTCTTTTAATATATCGTCGGCCTTTTCATTGTTTCCAGTCATGTAATTTATATCAACTCCTGGTTGAACATTGTAACAATAAACATTAAAGCTAACCCCTTTTCCGGAATCTTCAATCGAATATGCTTCTAATTGAACACCAGAAGCAAGTTTATTATCTCTTTCATAAACAGGCGTTACTCGATATAAAACATGATTATCTTTATTATTTTTTAAATAATTTGCAATCTCTTTTTCACGTTTTTCCATGGCATCATTAAGATAACGAGTTCCTGTAATTAAATTGTACTCTTTTTCTTCACCACCAAGCTGATGTGCCAGCAAGTGACATCTATTATAAAGGTCAGAAGTTGGAATAATCTCTTCATATCTATTTTGCTCCCAACCAGATGGTTTAATAGTACGCATATCTTGTCTTGTATCAGAAGTTTGTAGCATTTCAAAACCAATATTTGCAGATACCACTCCAGCTCTATCTTGACTATCCAATGGGCTATATTCCACGAAAGATTCTATATTATCTTTCTGTCCTTTAGTAAAAGAGGGGCTATCACCATTAAGTTTTACATAAGGTTTACCTGCAAAAGAAGAAACTTCTTTTCCATTTAAAATTACATCTGTTTCATCTGGCTCATCTGCCAAATAATCCGATAAAATATGCGAATAATATAATAACGCAGCAAAGCTATTACATTCTCCTTTTTTACTTCCAAACAGGTTATTAAAAAATCCAAAATCAAATACTTTATTAACCGTATTTTGAAGTACTTCTTTTCTATTGTTCTGTTGTTTCTCTGCCCCTGTATATTCATATTCCCAAGTATTATGAGAACATTTCATCAAATCTTTATGTTTTATATCTAAATCAGACAGACTTCCAATACCTCGGACTTTCTTGCTCTTTAAATATTCAATCTTGTCCTTCCCCTGTCCATCTGATTGCATACTGTTGAGATAGAGTGCATCCAAAAGCATTTTAACTTTTTCATCAGAAGCTTTACTGGAAGCACTATCTCCAAACAATATTTGAGAAACATATGTATTAATTTGATTCTCATCACAAGCTAAAACAGTATTCCCTGAAGAAAGCAATAGCATAATTGCTAAAAATAGCGAACATATACGTTTACTCATTCTTCATCCTTTCTAATTTGACACCGTCAAAAACAAGAAACTTCTTATCTGATTTTACAGCATATTGAAATACCATATTTTCATCAGGTGTATCTGCAACAGGCATTACTTTAATAGAAATTTTATCCCCTGATTTATATTTATAATCTTTTGCCTTTTCGCTTTCAAATGTAGCTATAAATTCGGAACAATCCTTGGATTTTTTTGGTCTTTTTACTTTTGTAACCGTCCAATCTTCAATAATTGTTTCTTTCTTTTTTCCCAATACAATTACCTGAATATCAACTCTGTCGGTAACACAAGATGCAGGAATTAATAATTTATCACCATCGAAGGAAATATTGATTTTATCAATATCAAAATCTTTATACTTCTCCTCAAACCAGAATCGCTGATCTAATGACTTAGCAAGAAAAATCGCGTCTTCATTTTCATGAAGAATTGCTTCTATCGTTTCTTTTTCTTCCTCTGAGACATCCAGTTCCTTTGTCAAAGCGAACAATAAATCAGCATTAAGATACAATGCTTCGCTTACTGGTGGTAATGCTATTTTTCGTTCTTTTTTCAGTAATTTATTATACTTTTTTGTTTCTTTCTTTTTACTTTCAGAATCATCCTTTTTGGATTCTATTTCCTGGACATCCGCCATAAAAGTTTTGTTTAATATTCTTTGATTGTCTGCCAGGACTATAACATTGTCGCGAGCAATTTTATAAGCAGCTTCTAAATATGTTTTATCTTCTGTTAGAGTATAAAGATCCATATAAATTTGTGCTGCATAATATTTAAGACTCCAATCCTCATCTCCCGTATTATCACATATTTCAGAACAGTATTGGTCAGCAAGCTTAATATATTCGTCTTCAGCCAGAGTCTCTTTTGCTGAAACTATAACCATTGGAAGAACTGTAGCCTTTTCCAAATCCTTTCGATAAATACGTGTTGCAAGAGATTCATATTGACGAATTGACTCTAAGCATTTTGCATAATCTTCCATATTATAATAATATTTTACTAATTCCAGCCAATATGGTGCGAACTCTCGATATGTGTCCTCATGAGACTTAAACCATTCAGTTTTACTTACCAACTGTGATTCCGGTTTGCCTGACCACTCTACAAAATCCTCAATATGTTCTTGAGACAGAGCCAAATCTCCTTCAATATCATAATCTCTTACCATATCATACATATAGTTCAGAGCACTTTTGGTACTATTATGCAATTCCGCTTTTTCCTGGTCTTCAAGCTCCCATCCTTCCTGTATATATTGAAGATCAGCCTGTGACGTTGCCGCTTTATAACTAGACGCTGAATCAACTGCCATGTATAACACAGAAGCCGCTGCTTTCAATAAACTACCAGATTCAACTGCACTCAGTAGACCTACAGGATTAGGAATAACCTGCCGTAGTGCCTGTGCACGATTCTGCTCATAAATGTATTCTAAACGGTTCCGTTTCTCTGTAATCATCTGGTAATTAGCAATCGTATCCATAAGACTTGTAATCTGTGCCTGTGTTTTTGTGTCAACAGCATTAGGATATATATCACTAACTAATGAAGAATATAGTTCTTCCAAGAGCATCTGATTACCACTTGATTCATTTACCTTCTGAGTCAAAGTAGACATGTAATTTAACATGTTAATTGAATTCCGTTGGGTAGGAGACAAATCATCTTCTGGTATTTCTTCTTCCAAAAGATCCATATCTATATCCTCGATTTCCGATGTTTCTTTCATCTTTAAATCTTCGTCACCCTGTTCTGCAGAACTATCCAATTCTGTGTTTTCCGAAACAAATGAATCGTTATTCTTGGATGGCGTTGGCGAACTTGACGCACACCCTGATAATACAATGGAAAGTGCAGCTGTTACTGCAAATAATTTTATAGCAATTTTCCTTTTACACATAACTTCCTCCACAAAGTACTTTTCTCATTCTTATAGTTCAGTTTTGATCCGTAAACTGCTTGCAATCATGTCCATTATACTATATCCTTCTAACAAATGATACAGATTTTCAATCAAAGAATTTCAAATAAAATAAACCAAAAAGTTTGTCTAATAATTACAAAGAATCCCTATCCACATATCTCTTCCTGACAGAATCAGATTTTTCCGTTTCTTTAATCATTCTCTGTTTTTCTTGCAGTTTCTGTAACACTGAAGCTCTTGATTTTTTCTCTATCATCTCTGTCATTTCTTTCTTCACTTCCGGTTTCCTGAAGATTTCTTCCAATCGGTTGGATAACTTCTTTATCGCACTCCGAATATTCTTCCCAAGGCTTTCCATTTGAGCAATTGCATAGTTCCTCATTTTCTCCGAAGCCTTTCTGTCCGGACTGGACAGCCATTCTTTATAAATCTCAATCTGTTTCTCCGCTGTGTTCAATGCCTCCTCCCTTGCTTTGTCCGAAACAATTTCCACCGCCTTTTCATAAGCAACCGCAGAAACTTCTTGAATCAATGTTTCTGAATCTAAAATTTTTTCTTCCAGTTCCTTGATTTTCTGTTCTTTTTCTGCGATTTTCTCCTGCTGTTTCTGAATGATATAGTCCTGTTTTTCAAGATATTGCCTGCCGCCATAAATGGCTTCTGATTCCACTTTGATACCAAATTTATGGCATTTCATAATAAAATGCTGTCTCATATAATCATCAAAAACCATCTTTCGATTATTATTCTTTCCCTGCTTTTTTGACGAATCAGGCAGTTCAAACCCGATTTCTTCCAATGCCTTTTCCTGTTTGGGACACAGTTCTCCATATTGATTTTCCCATACAAAAACATGGCGTTCATGGATATGAGGGGTTCCCTCGTCCACATGTAACGCCCAATCTATGATTTTTACATTTTTACCAAACAGTCTTTCTATAAAATCAAAGAATTCCTGACAGATGCAATATAAATCAAAATAATCAATCGAGGAATCAATATTTCCAATCTGATAGATTGTTTCTTCCGGACAGGTTCTTTTATCATTCAGCAAATCCTTTGCTGTCCTGTTTCGTTCCGGATGGCGATTCTTTATATTGCGAGCATTCTGTCCTTTGATAAAATCTGCAAAAATTTCCTCATAAAATTTTTCTTCCACCTGTTCAAAAGTCATCTCTGCCGGGTTTTCATCTTTGAAAATTCCCTGATAACAATCCCAATAAAGATTTTCCTTTTTTCGTTCCGAGTCAATGTGTTCGCTGTGCTGAACATTGAATCTTCGATCATTGTGCTTCGGGTTGTAGACTCCATGCTTCCCGGAGCGTCCATTGTGTCTTGATACTCTCATAAGTTTTCTCCTTTCCTTTCTCAAATAATCTGCTTCGGTGTTGAGAAATGTTTCTTATCTGCTTTCACAAAGTAGTGATTTTTCCATGTTCTTCGTCAGATAATACCCAGTATTAAGTGGCGAAACGCCGCTTAACTGGGCAATGGCGGCTGCCCTTGACCTGCAAAAAAGCCGATATATTTTTGCCTTCGCTCAAATACATCGACTTCTTCATCTGACCTCTGCGGTCATATTCAGTTATGACAAAATGATAGAAATGACAGGCTGATGGTTCCATCCGTTTTTCATCAAGCACCAGTTTCAAGAAGTTCCTCTTTCATTTTGTCATTTTTATCATTTTTGTCATTTTCCTGAAACGAGGATAGATGAATTTGTTCAAACGGATTCTCTATCGTATCGTCTATTTCCGTAAATTCCGTTTCTTTCGGTGTAGTATCTTTGAAGTAATACACACCGTCAGAATATCGTTTTATGATATATCCCTTATCTCCCATATATTTCCAGAACTGTGATTTCCCATGAGGGGTTCGTCCGTTCTCTTCACAATAATCCGCATACATTTTATAGACATCACTTCGTTTCATCTTCTCATTTTTCTTATGGCACAGCATATCATCAGTAAATGCTTTCACACTGTCCGCAGCGCGATATAAATTTTCAATACACTCTTTGCTATGATTACTCTCAACAAAATGCTGCTCCTCATACAGTTTCTTCAATGCCCGCAGCGCCATATGAATCCCGTAATCCGCTTCCTGATACATTTTCTCCTTTAACTGTGAATCCTTTTCTTTTTCTGAAATCACATGATTCATATCCAAAACAAGAAGGCGACGATAATAGGCGTTTGTCTTATCATCCAGATTCAGCGGAAGCTCATTTGCAGAAAACAATAATTTCGCATAGCTGTTGAACTGAGTTGGATCTTGTCCTTTCTTCTCATAGAGAAGCGTATCTTCCCCCACCGCTTTTTTGATTACATCCACCCGTTCCATCGCAGTGCTTGGAATATCTGCACAGGCATTCAGCAGCTTTCCAAATAATCCGGTTGGATAGAAGCGTTCATTCAGGTTCTGCAAAGACATACTGACATAATTCTCTGCACCAATGAGCCGTTGTGCAAAAGAAATCATAACAGATTTACCAGTACCGCCTTTTCCTTTTATCATTAAGAACTTTTGGAACCCCGTGTCTGTGGTCATGCAATAACCAAGATATTGCCAAAACGTCTCCTGATCGGTTTTATCCGGGATAGAAGAATCCAGATATTTTCGGATGGTTTCTCCTCCGGTCAGAATTGTTTCTGCCTGTTCCGGATGGAAGGAAAACGGAATCTGGTTGATCATCAGATACTTTGCATCATGCTCCATCATTTGCCATTCCACCACATCAAAATATCCATTTTGAAAGTTAATCCAATGAGACGGCTGATTATTCAAATCCGAGAATCGTTTTTGAACCTGTGGCTGTGACACCAGAAGATTGTAAATGCTCTGAATCGTCGTCGCCTTAATACAATCTCGGAAAATCAATTTCTGAATCATTGCTTTTAAACGAATCCCCTTGTTATCCTCATGGTAACATCCATTTTCGTAAAGATATGGTGTATTTCCAAGCATAAAAAAATGGACCGTCTGCATCAGATAGTCCACAATCTCCATGTCGAATACGCCAATTCGCTTGCCCTGTTCGTTATATTTATGAAATCGAGTTAAATCCGGTAGTTCATTCTGCCTGCCTTCAAATCGTTTGATGAAATCAGATAGAATGGATTTTAATTCCGGCTGGTATTCTGTTTTCCCGAGATATTCCTTGTTTTTAAATAACCTCCATCCCTGATGATACTTCATCAGATTTTGTTGGAAATATTGTTCCAATGTATCATTGATCCTTTTTTCGAAACAAGCCGGAATATAGCAATATTCGCTTTGATAAGTTCCTGTCAGCATAATTTTATCCATATATGTAATAAAACTATCCACATTATAATAACCGTCTTCCTGTTCCAAAATCAAAATTGCCTTGTAACCGGCAGCAATGATATTAAATGCAATCTCCCTGTCATCTGTCAGAAAAATATATTTCTGCTCCGTCCCCTCCGGAGCTGTGTGCATATAGTGTTCTAAGAATAGTTTGTTCATACGTCTCCTTTCCCAATTACTCCCTAAAGAAAAAAGCGCCCTGATGAGCGCTGATGATCTGGAGAGTAGCTGTTTACCTGTTTGTTTTGTCGTTTGTTTCGTATGCTTACATAACTACTCTTCGGTGAAGCTTTGCGAAGTGTACAGGAACAGCTTGACTCCAAAAACTTCTACGCCTTCAACCCGTCCTTTGACATGCCCTGCGAGGCTTCCTGCAAAAAATGCTGATAAAAATCCCCCGGTCGTTACGGCCGGGGAATTACTTAAAATTTACTCAATAATATATGCGTTGACAATTTCTCCATAATATGCAATATGTACATCCCGATTAGAGCCTGTAAAAGAACTCTCTACATTCTGAGGATAAAATTTTTCTACAGTTTCTTTTTCCATTGCATTAATATCCTGCTTCTGTTTGTAGACAATCCTGCACTCCAATGTAAGAGGAAGCTCTTTAATTCCTGGAACGGAAATGCTTTCCGGCTCTTCCAGAGTCAGGCCAAGTTCTTTGAGCTTGTTCACGTCACGTCCGGATTTTGAACCGCAAAAACCAAGAGCTTTTTTCTGGCTGTCATCAAGGGGTATATTTACTGTAAATTCTCCATTCTGTTCCAGAAGCTCTCTTGTAAATCTTCCCTCTCTGATCACAGTAATAAAAACAGGTTTTCCCCATTCAATTCCAAGCATTCCCCAGGAAATTGTCATGGAATTTACCCTCTCATCTGATTTTGATGTAATCAGAACACCTGATTTTACACCGTTTAAAATCTGTCCTGTATACTCAAATACATCAATCTTTTTCTTCATTTCCTGAATCCTCCGTTTCATTTTCCAGAATTTACTTGTAAAAATAATGAATTCTTTTTTCTATCATATTCCAATTTCTATTTGTTTACAAGTCCTATAATCAAGCATATTTTAACACAGCTTTTGCCTCTTTTTGTATCATGCATATAAACTGTTTACAAGTGCTTTTTTCATTACTGAATTTTTCCGGAAACCTGCTTTTCATACATTCTTTTTCCAGCTCTGTATACTGACGGATATAAGCTTCCAGTTCCTGTTCTGTCATCCTCATTCTTTTATCCACCTGCTTTTTCTGCTACTGCAGATTCCATCCCACTGACAGTTTCCACAGATTTCCTTTCTTTTTCCCGGCTGTAAAATCAATTTTTCTACTTTTTCTGTAAACTCAGCAAATGAAATGGTTTCATTTTCCTGTAATCCGCATAACAGAAGTACCTTTCTGTCATATTCCGCTACCTGGTCTGCAGTCACGCAAACCTGCCCCTTCAGGTTGGGACAGGCAGAACAGATTACATCGCCCCCAACTGTTAAAGATACCCTGGCATCTCTTTCCATAATATCCAGAATTTTTCCCATATGCTCTGCAAATTCCCGGCTGTAACCCCTGCCCTCAAAATAAGCCCAGGCACATACCATGATGAGGGCGCAGGCAGATGCTGTTTTGCTTTTCTTTCATATTCTCTCCTGATTATAACAAAACCGGGGGAGGTTCCCGGATTCTGCTTTACATGATATACTTTTTTAATTTTCTGGACAAACCATATGCCATCACGATTTTAATAATGTCCGGAATAATAAAGGGTATCACACACCATCCAAGAACCGCCATCAGGCCTACCGGACCGCTTGTTTTCATATACACAGCCATAAACCATACAGTACCAAAAGCATAGCATACAATCAGGCCCACAGCCATAGATAAAATCTGTATTACACTTTTTTTTCCGGGAATCTTTTCCATTGCCCACATAACAAGGGCAGAAAATAAAAATCCCACAATGTATCCTCCGGTTGTTCCTGTGAGAATTCCGATTCCCCCTGTCATTCCCGCAAATACAGGAACTCCCACTGCTCCAAGAATAATATAAAGAGCAACGGACATGGTACCTCTTCGTCCTCCCAGAACACCTACTGCCATAAATACTGCAAAGGTCTGCAGGGTAAAAGGAACTGCTGTAGGAACTGAAATCCAGGAACAGACTGCCATCAGTACTGCAAATACCGCAATATAAACAAGATCATAGGTTTTACTTTTTGCTGCTGCCATTGTATTCATCTCTTTTCCTCCTGCTGTAACACATTTTGACTGTCTTACTTTAACACAGGGAAGATACATTGTCAACTTTATTTGTATTTTGGTTTACATTTAATCTTTATGGTGTACATAGATGTCCATCTGATTATAAGGAATTACAATTCCCTGAGCGTCGAACTCCTCTTTAATCTTCTGATTCAGTCTCCACTTCACAGACCAGTAGGAATCCGTAGGAACCCATACGCGCAGTCCCATGATCACAGCGCTGTCTGCAAGCTGATCCACAAATACCACCATTTCGCTTCTGTCCCCCTGGGTGTCCGGATCCTCCAGAAGAATTTTTTCCAAAATTTCTTTTGCCTTCTGAATATTCGACTCATAGGAAATCCCTACTTTTATTTCCAGTTTTCTTGTCTCTTTTGCTGTGACATTGATGATTGTACTGTTGGAAAGTGTTCCGTTAGGCACCACGATTTTTTTGTTGTCAATGCTAAGAAGTGTGGTGTAGCACATTTCAATCCTTGCCACGGTTCCCTCACAGCCATTCTGCTGGTTTTGAATAATATAATCCCCAACCACAAACGGTTTAAAAACCAGAAGAAGAACTCCTCCTGCCAGATTGGCAAGTCCTCCCTGAAGAGCAAGACCTATGGCCACACCTGCTGTACCCAGGAGAGCTGCCACCGAAGATTCCGTTACTCCCAGGCTGACTGCAATATTAAAAATCAGCATGGTATACAGAACTGCCTTACCTGCGGAACATGCAAACTGCACCACGCCCTCGTCCAGCCGCGCACGTTCCATGGAACGCTTCATCAGCTTTACCGCCCAGCGTATCAGTTTTCTTCCTACAAAAAATACAATAATCGCAAGTACCACCTTCAGACCAAAGCCTACGATCGCAGGAATCTGACCTGCCATATATTCTTTCAGATTCAAAATCTCCTTTATATTATCTGATACTCCGCCAAGTCCTATTTCCTCCAGTCCCTGATCCACCTTTTCAACAGTTTCATTTACGGTTTCCATATCCATAATCATCACCCCGTTTTCTGTATTTTATCTTATGCCCCTTTATCATACCATAAATTGCTCACATAAAACACACAGGAATCCCTGTATTTATCGATCTATCTTTTTGTTGCTACCCACTCTATTCACAGAAACCTGGACAACATGCATTCCAAGTCACTTTCTGTAATGGTATTTTGTCCTGTTTATATCTCGGGATTCTGATATATATGCTAAAAGTAACTGTCAGAACAATGATCTGGAAACAGGAGCTATTTCTTTTCTTTTAATTTCATTCTGATTTTCTAAAAAAAGCACAAAAAATCTCCTGAAAACTCATGAAGTCAAAAGATTTTTCCTATTTAAAAACTGTTCCTACAATGCTATAATAAGGACGCTTATATAATATTTTTTATAATGGAGGAAACCATGCATATCATAATTGTCGGGTGCGGAAAAGTAGGACGTACCCTTGCAGAGCAGCTTCAGGAGGAAGAAATTGACCTGACGCTTATCGATACTGTAGAAAAAACGATCAACGATGTTACTGAGGATATTGATGCAATGGGTATTGTAGGAAACGGCGCCAGCATCAATACATTAATGGAGGCAGGCATCAGCACTGCCGATATTCTTATTGCCGTTACCGCTTCAGATGAGCTGAATCTTCTCTGCTGCCTGATTGCACAGAAAACCGGCTCCTGCCAGACAATTGCCCGGGTACGCAATCCGATCTACAGTCAGGAAATCGGATTTATCAAAGAAAAGCTGGGTATCTCCATGATCATTAACCCGGAATACGCTGCAGCTCAGGAAATTTCCCGTCTGCTTCGTTTTCCGGCTGCCATAAAAATTGATCCTTTTTCCAGAGGAAAGGTAGAGCTTTTAAAATTTAAGGTCCTTCCTGAATTTCATCTGGACAGCATGAGCATTTCCCGGATCACAGAAAAATTCCGGTGCGATATTCTCTTCTGTGCTGTGGAAAACAAAGATGAGCTTACCATTCCGGGAGGCGACTATATCATACATGACGGTGATTTTGTCTCTATTATTGCCACTCCACAGAATACTGCCCTGTTTTTCAAAAAAATAGGTTTTCGGACAAACCAGGTGAAAAATGCGCTGATCATAGGCGGCGGAACTATTTCCTATTATCTTGCAAAAACTCTGATTGATACCCGAATCCATGTAAAGATCATCGAAAAAGATCCGAATCGCTGTGAATTTCTCAGCGATCTGCTTCCGGATGCCACCATTATCAACGGCGACGGAACGGACCGCGCACTTCTTCTGGAGGAAGGCCTGGAAACTGCAGAGTCCTTTGTTACGCTTACCAATTTTGATGAAGAGAATATTTTTCTCTCTCTGTTTGCCAAAAAAAGCTCCAATGCAAAAGTAGTGGCAAAGGTAAACCGTCTGCCCTATACAGACGTCATTGACGATCTGGATCTGGGAAGTGTGATCTACCCAAAATACATAACCTCAGACAGTATTCTCCGCTATGTGCGGGCTATGCAGAATACCATTGGCAGCAATGTAGAAACTCTTTACCATATTCTGGACAGTCAGGCAGAAGCTCTGGAATTTGCAGTACACGATCATTCACCAGTGACAGGTGTTCCACTTTCTGAACTGAAGCTGAAAAAAAATCTTCTGATCTGTTGCCTCACCCGTAACGGATCTGTACGGATTCCCCGCGGCCATGACACCGTAGAGGTAGGAGATCATGTAATTGTTGCTACTACACACAAGGGACTTCGCAATATCTGCGATATCCTTGAGAAATAAGGGGTGCAGTCATGAATTACCGTATTATTTTTTATATTGTTGGATGGGTATTTAATCTTCAGGCGATATTTATGGTTCTTCCATGCCTGACTGCTGTTATTTATGGAGAAACTGACCTTGGAGCTTTTCTTGTTTCCATTGTCATCTGTCTTGCCGTTGGTCTGCCCCTGACAAACAAGAAGCCTCAAAATAAAGTATTTTATATAAAAGACGGCTGTATTGCAGTTGCCCTCAGCTGGATTGTTCTCAGTATCACCGGAGCGATCCCCTTTATACTTTCCGGCGCGATTCCGCATCCCATTGATGCGATTTTTGAAACAGTATCCGGTTTTACCACTACCGGTTCCAGTATCCTGACTGACGTGGAAATTCTTCCGAAATCAGTCCTTTTCTGGAGAAGCTTTACCCACTGGATCGGCGGAATGGGAGTGCTTGTCTTTCTTCTTTCTCTCCTGCCTCTAGCAGGCGGATATCATATGAACCTAATGAGAGCAGAAAGCCCCGGACCTTCTGTCAGCAAGCTTGTCCCAAAAGTACAGTCCACTGCAAAAATACTTTACACGATTTATCTGGGCATGACTGTCCTGCAGATCATCCTTTTGCTGCTTGGCGGTGTACCTGTATTTGATTCTCTTTGTATTACTTTCGGTTCTGCCGGAACCGGAGGCTTTGGAATCAAAAATGACAGTATGGCAAGCTACAGCACTTATTGTCAGGTGGTAACAACTGTT
>ENA-OPYY01000445-OPYY01000445.1-human-gut-metagenome-genome-assembly--contig:-NODE-445-length-13826-cov-0.979050_pt1 | contig 13826 bp, 17 predicted proteins | sample MGYA00242472_ERZ504481 | MGnify/ENA primary metagenome ERZ504481 (study PRJEB26092, sample SAMD00036265) | human gut metagenome | host: Homo sapiens | study: EMG produced TPA metagenomics assembly of...
TAAGGCATTTACCAAAATTTATGCCATGGCCGGGCTGCGGCTGGGCTACAGCCTCTGTGCAGATCAGGAATTAAACATCCGCCTGGAAACAGTCCGTCAGCCCTGGTCTGTTTCCGGACCGGCTCAGAGGGCCGGTATTGCAGCACTTAAAGAAAGGGATTATCTGGAAGCTACAAAAAGGCTCATTGGGCCGGAGCGGGAACGGATGAAGGGGAAGCTTGCAGAGCTTGGCTTTCAGGTTTATCCCTCCCAGGCCAATTATATTTTTTTCAGAGATCCTGTCTGGAAGGAAGGGGATTCCCTTTATGACAGACTGCTGCGCCAGGGCGTGCTGATCAGAAACTGCGGCAATTATCCCGGATTAGACGGCTCTTATTACCGGATCTGCGTAAAGACAGCGGAAGAAAATGACTGTTTCCTCCGATATCTTACAGAGGCTGTGGGAAGATGATTTCCCTCAAAACGCTATAAGGAGAAGAATAATGGCAAAATGCATCATGATACAGGGAACCATGTCCAATGCGGGAAAAAGCCTTTTGGCTGCCGGCCTCTGCCGGATTTTTGCCCAGGACGGCTACCGGGTCGCTCCCTTTAAATCCCAAAATATGGCTCTTAACTCCTATATCACCGCAGACGGTCTGGAAATGGGGCGGGCTCAGGCGGTTCAGGCAGAGGCGGCTGGGACAGAGCCGCGGGCAGATATGAACCCCATCCTTTTAAAACCCACCACAGACATAGGCTCTCAGGTGATCGTAAACGGTATTTCCAGAGGGAATATGCGGGCGAAGGATTACTTTGCCTATAAAAAAGAGCTGATTCCGGAGATTTTGGCGGCTTATAACCGTCTGTGCGGGGATTATGATATCATTGTCATAGAGGGAGCAGGAAGTCCGGCAGAGATCAATTTAAAAAAGGATGATATTGTAAATATGGGTCTGGCTGCATGGTGGATGCTCCGGTGCTTTTGGCAGGAGATATTGACCGGGGCGGCGTATTTGCGCAGCTTTACGGAACCGTGGCTCTTTTGGAAGAAAGTGAAAGAAAACGGATCTGCGGCCTGATCGTGAATAAATTCAGGGGAGACTCCTCTATTTTAGAGCCGGGGATTCGGCAGCTGGAGGAGCTTTGCGGTATCCCGGTAGCGGGAGTAGTTCCCTATATGGATGTAGATATTGAGGATGAGGACAGCCTGAGCGAAAAGCTTGGTCAAAGGGAAAAGGGACTGGTGGATCTGGCGGTCATCCGATTCCCTAAAATTTCCAATTTTACAGATCTGGATGTATTTGTGAGGATTCCCGGCGTGACGGTGCGGTATGTGACGAAGGTGTCCGAGCTTGGCACACCGGATCTGGTGATCCTTCCCGGAACGAAAAATACCATAAGCGATCTTTTGTGGATGCGCCAGAATGGTCTGGAAGGAGCCATTCTTAAACTGGCCGGACGGAATGTGCCTGTATGGGGAATCTGCGGAGGATACCAGATGATGGGGGAAGAGGTGATCGATGAGGAAGGAGCCGAATCCGGGGAATGCCGCCGGATTGAAACTATGGGCCTTCTTCCTCTGCGGACGGTTTTTGAAAAAGAAAAAATCCGTACCCGCTCAGAGGGCTCGCTGGCAGAGCTGGACGGTGTGTTTGCGCCCTTGTCCGGCAAATGCATATTTGGTTATGAGATTCATATGGGGCGGACGGAAATTGCATGTCCGGAAGGATCTGCCGGAACCGCAAGGCTGGTTCCGGACAGGAAAGAGCCGGAAATCTGCCGTCCCATGTGCTATCTTTTTAAAGGGGATACAAAGCAGGTGCAGCCGGATGGCTGGAATAGAGGAAACTGTTACGGAGCTTATGTCCATGGCATATTTGATGCTCCGGGTGTGGCGGATACGCTGGTAAATGCTCTGGCTGAGAAAAAGGGCATTAAGCTGGAAACAAATCTGAAAGAAGAGTATGACGCCTACCGAAACCGCCAGTATGACAAGCTGGCCGGGGAACTGAGAAAGGCTTTAAATATGGAATTGATTTATAAGGTTTTAGGACTTGAGGGCCGGAAGGAGTGAGGTTTTTGGAAGATAAAAGAAATACAGAATATCAGATGCATACAGGACATATCCAGCTGGAGCAGGTACTTCCGGCTGAGATTGAGAACAGAAGCTTTGAGATCATTCAGGATGAGCTGGCTGCCATGGGAAAGGTCCTGGATCCGGTGCAGGATCTTTTGATCCGCAGGGCGATCCATACTACGGCAGATTTTGACTATGCGGACAATCTGGTATTTTCCGAAGGAGCCGTGGAAGCAGGGCTGAACGCACTGCGGGAGGGGGCTGTGATCATTACGGACACAAATATGGCCTGGTCGGGAATCAATAAGAAAAAGCTGGCAAACCTTGGAGGAGAAGCAGTGTGCTTTATGGCAGATGAGTCCGTAGCAGCCCGGGCAGCCGCATCCGGTTCCACCAGGGCTGTTGCCAGCATGGAAAAGGCGGCAGAGCTTTATGGAAATGCTTCCCGTCCCTGTATCTTCGCCATTGGAAATGCCCCTACGGCCCTGGTGCGTCTCTATGAGCTGGTGCAGGAGGGGAGGATTTCTCCAGCCCTTATCATCGGCGCTCCAGTGGGATTTGTAAATGTGGTTCCCTCAAAGGAACTGATTTTGACGCTTCCCCGTACGCCTTATATTGTAGCCAGGGGAAGAAAAGGCGGGAGCAACGTGGCGGCTGCGCTGTGCAATGCGCTGCTGTATCAGGTGTGAGGAGGGGATAAAAAACGGAAATTGGATCCGGAAAGAGATTGGGAGGAGCAGGAAGATTCACCGTGAAAATCACAATCTGGATCGCTGCAGAACACAGTTTGCCCTGGTGGCAGATATGAAAAAAATGGTCTGAGAGAAGCGATTGTAAATAGGTATCGATTATGTTAAGATAGAAACAGATCGCCACATGGACAAGGGTCCTGGGGACGCCGGGTTCGTAGCCCGGAAGGGTCCGGTCCGAATCCGGAATGCAGCCATGTGGGATCTTTTTTTCAGTGCTTTTCTGCATATGACATATCAATTTTCAAATCTTGTCTTTGTAATCGGTGCAGGTTACTGTTTCGCTTAATTCACTGATAAACTGGAAGTTGTTTATTTCTTCTTTTTCGGTTTTGGGGCTGGCAGTTCATCATACATTGCATGAAACAAGCCTGTCAAAAATTCCTTATTATCAACTTCATCTACCAACAACATCTCTTTTGCTCCCTCATAGGGTAATTCATACGGAGCTGTCGGCATATAACTAATTGCTGATTTTACTGGTTTAACAAGTAATCTATCATCATAGATACCGCCTACAATCTTGCCACGATAATAAATAATAAATTCTCCCATCATAGCTCGATAAGTAATTTCTTCTAACTCAGATAGCTGCCCTAAAATAAACTCTAAGTATTCCTTGCTTGATGCCATATTTCCACCTCAAATTCCAAGTTGTCATACCGTAAACAGTCGCCCATTATCATTCCATTCGCCATACATAACCCCCCGCTTTTGTGTTATCTAAAAGCTTCTGTAAGCGACTCTGGAATAGTTTCCGGCTGTTTTTTCCTTAATTTGAATTGTATCAATTCTCACACGCTGATAAAGTGGCGGAAAACTTTGAAACTTTCCCAAACTTCTGCGTCTGTTTGAAGCGCATTCAAAATATCTTTATCAACCACAAATCCCTTCTCACTCATATCTGGTAACACAGCACGACCGGCATTTGTCATTCGTCTTAATCGTTCCATTCTGCGGCAGCGTTTTTCTTCATAATAAGACAGAGGATAGATCGTATCATACTTTGCAGCATTCCACTGCTGTTTCCCTTTTTCGTCCATCCACTCCATCCGCTTAAGGATCATTGAAAACATCTGGGGAACCCCTGATTTTGTGATTTCTCTGAATTGATATCTGCTTTGCATGGGGAGACCTCCTGAATCTGAAGCTGTTTGAATGAATTGTACCACAAACTGTCAAGAATCGTAAGAAAATTGTTATTGTATTTCAGACTGGTTCATGGTATTGTTAAATCAGGATAACTGTATTAAGAGAATTAGTACAGTTAAAACAGAGAAAGGAGAGATTCCAATGATCGTACTGGATTACAGGGATCGGAGGCCTCTGTATGAACAGGTCACAGAACGGTTGGAGGAGCTGATGTTTCAGGAAATCCTGACGGAAAATACAAAGCTTCCCTCAGTCCGCAGCCTTGCGACGGAGCTTTCCATCAATCCCAATACCATCCAGAGAGCGTATGCAGAACTGGAGCAAAGAGGCTATATTTATTCTGTTAAGGGAAAGGGCAGCTTCGTGGCGGAAGGGAGCCGGTTAAGGAGCGGAAGAAAAAAAAACCTGGGAAGCGAGCTTTGACCGTGCGGTGAAGGATGGTATACAGATCGGCATTTCTCCGGGAGAAATGACAGAGCGACTGGAACGGATGCTTAATCTTGAGAAAATAAGGAAGAAGGGGGAGACGACCATGATTCAGGCAGTGAAGCTGACGAAACGGTTTGAGGATATTACGGCAGTTGATCATATAGACGCTGCGATCAGGGAAGGAAGCGTGTTTGGACTGATCGGTACCAATGGTGCGGGAAAATCTACTTTTTTACGTCTTGCAAGCGGCATTTTAAAGCCGGATGAGGGACACATTACCATTGACGGCCAGGAGGTATTTGAAAATCCGGCAGCTAAAAGAATGGTTTTTTATATATCCGATGAGGCATATTTTTTCAGCAATGCATCGCCCCTTGACATGATGGCTTATTATTCCCGTGTGTACGAGCGTTTTGACAAGGAGAGGTTTCACCGCCTGTTAAAAAGTTTTGGACTGGATGAAAAGCGCAGGATCCACACTTTTTCCAAGGGAATGAAAAAACAGGTGTCCGTGATCTGCGGGATTTGTGCTAATACAAAGTATCTGTTCTGCGACGAGACCTTTGACGGACTGGATCCGGTCATGCGCCAGGCAGTAAAGAGCCTGTTTGCCGCCGATATGGAAGACCGGAATCTGACGCCTATCATCGCATCCCACAATCTCAGGGAGCTGGAAGATATCTGCGACCATGTAGGCCTGCTTCATAAGGGAGGAATCCTCCTTTCAAAGGATCTGGATGATATGAAGCTGAATATTCACAAGATCCAGTGTGTACTGCAGCCCGGAATGGAGCCGGAGGATCTGGTAAGTCTTGAAGTTCTGTCCACAGAGCGCAGAGGAAGGCTTCTTACGCTGACCGTCCGGGGAACGCGGGAAGAGATCGAGGCAAAGCTTGGAGCTTGTGATCCTGTATTTTTTGAATGTATTCCTCTGACTCTGGAGGAAATTTTTATCAGTGAAACGGAGGTGGCAGGATATGACGTCAAAAAACTTGTTTTCTGAAAAAAAAGGTCTGTGGCAGAATATGGGGACTGATGAAAGAGGATATCAAACGGCGTATCTGGGTGCTGGCGCTGATGTTTCTGGCTTTTTTCTTTGCCCTTCCGGTAAAGCTGGCATTAGTTATGGAAATGCCCGGCGAATGGAGTTTCGCGCCTATAATGACTATGAGCCGATTGAAAAGCTGCTTCCGGAGCATTTCACTGCCAAGCAGTATGAGATGATGACTGCATTTTTCAAGAGGGAAGTTGTACTGGATGAAATTTCCTATGGAAATGGGCTGATGGTCTTTTTATTCCTGATGGCTGCGGTGGTTGTAGGAGTGACGGCGTTCTCCTATCTTCACAATAAGAAAAAGGTCGATTTTTACCATAGTATCCCTGTGAGGAGAGAAGTGCTGTTTGCAGTTCAGTACGGGGACGGGATACTGATCCCGGCAGCAGCATATCTGTTTGGCTGCCTCCTGTTTACGGCAGTAGCCGCCGCTTATGGAGTGCCTGTTTCTGAATTTTTCGGCTCCATGGCAGCTGCCTTTGGAATGAACCTTCTGTATTACAGCCTTGTCTATGGAACCGTTACAGTTGCCATGATGATGACGGGAAATATAGTGATCGGTCTTTTGGGTACGGCCGTTTTTTTCGGTTTTGTTCCTCTGGCAGCCGGACTTTTTGGGCGCATTTGCAGATCAGTTTTTTGTCACATCGGCAGGTGAGTTCTGGTATGCGGACAGTTCTCCTTACTTGTGGGCGATGCAAAATCTGTCCCCTGTGGGAGCATACATCTGGTCTGCTGCTTCTGTTTCGGACGCGGATGGAATCAAAATGGCTGAGGTATTAAAGGCAGCAGCCTGTATGATGGCAGTTACCGCCCTGTCTTTAGAGCTTTACCGTCTTAGACCCTCAGAGGCAGCCGGAAAAGCCATGGCATTTTCAAAAAGCAAGGCTCCGGTTCGTATCCTTCTGGTACTTCTTGGAGGAATGGCGGGAGGATGGTTTTTCTGGACGCTGCAAAGCCAGGTGAAATGGGGGCTGTTTGGAACGGCAGCAGGGATTCTCCTTGTGCACTGCATGGTTGAGATCATCTATCATTTTGATTTTAAAAAGCTTTTTTCACACAAAATGCAGCTGGCGCTGTGCCTGGGAGCGGGAATGCTGTTTTTTGCAGCTTCCGTTATGACTGGTATGGCTATGATTCCTATGTGCCGTCTCAGGAGGAAATTGCTTCTGCCAGCGTGGATTTATCCATTGATTATTCGTTTGCCGCCAATATGCCAAGAGTGATGCGGCAGGGAGATACCCGGAGACTGATATATGAAAGTGCGGGAGATTTTATAAAAGAGAAGATGGAGCTTACCGATTTTGAGTCTGTTATTGCTCTGGCAGAGGCTGCTTCCAGAGAAGCGGCAGGATACAGGGAAGAAAAGCTGAACCGCTGGGAAGCGCAGATCAGCTTAAACGAAGTTTCCATGTCTGTGAACCATTATAGCAGTAAGGATGCCTCAGCCATATCTGTCATTGGAGGAGCCGATGGGCCTGACCTCTGTTTTTGTGGCCGGCAAAGAGGAAGATGAAGCGTATGACCGGTATTTCAGCCAGATCCTTATCCGCTATCGTTTAAAGAACGGCCGGCAGGTCAGCCGCAGGTATCACATGGATTTAGAAGATGTGCTGGAAACTTATGAAACATTTATAATAATGAAACGTATAAAAAGGGCCTTTATCCGATCCTTTCTCAGCAGCCGGAGGAGATGGGATACGTTTCCTACCAGGGAAATGGAAATCATTCTCTGTTTAATACAATGGAAGAAGATGCCATAAAGGAGCTTCTTGGAGCCTATCAGACCGATCTTAAGGGGCAGAAACTTAAGGACCGGATGAGAGAAGATCCGGTGGGAGCGCTTCAGTTTGCAGAAAAGGAGCTGTGCCTGTATATTCAGGAACGGTGGGGAAAAAACGACGGTTATATTTCTGAATATCAGAGAGATCTGATCAAAATGCTTCTTGGCCCGGAAACATTGAAAGATTCTTATAATGAAATGCCTTCTGCGGATGAGATGGAACGGTATATGGAAAACCATCTGGATCAGCTTTGCAGATGGCCGGTTTATCCCTCTTTTACAAATACTATACAGGTTTTAGAGAAAATGGGGGTTGAGCCGGGAGCTTATTTTGCGGCTGAACATGTAAGCCGGATTTCCGTGGATGTATCCTCAATTGTGAACGGGGAAGAATACGGTGACGGACTTCCGGAAGGAGAAGCCTTAAAGCAGATCCAGACGGAAAATCCCTTCTATCAGAAAGATGGAACGCTTGTTTTTACAGAACAGGAGCAGATCGAGCTTCTTATGGGAGCATTGCGTGACAGGGAGCTTGCTGATATGAATGGTATGCGTGAGCCAGAACAGCCTGCAAGGTACGATCTCTATGTTACATTGACCTTAGATGAAAGCAGAGTTTCGGCAGAGTTTTGGCCGGATGATGTCACGCCTGAAATAGAAGCTCTTTTTAAAGGGCTTCGGTAGCCGGAACTATTGTTTCATTCAAAGCCATATCAAACCTGCGCCTGTCTGAGGCCGGGTCTCGATATGGCTTTTTGATGGTATTGACAATCTTTCCCATCAAGGATACAATCAAATGAGCAGCAGCTTCTGCATTTTTCCTGTACAGAGAAAAGGAGCGGTCAGAGGGCAGAACGCTGCACGTTACCGGGAAAGAGAGGACATGAGTATGATATCAGAAAAGATGAAGCCGCTTGTAAATAATAACTCCGCAATCCGGGCCATGTTTGAGGAGGGAAAACGGCTGGCAGCCATATATGGAGCAGAAAATGTATATGATTTCAGCCTGGGAAATCCCAATGTGCCCGCGCCTGAGGCGGTCAATGAGGCGATCTGCAGGATTGTGAATGAGGAACCATCTGTTATGGTTCACGGCTATATGAGCAATGCAGGCTTTGAAGATGTAAGGGAGGCCATCGCACAGTCCTTAAACCGGCGTTTTGGAACAAAGTTCCATCAGGGAAATATCCTGATGACTGTAGGCGCTGCCAGCGGCCTGAATGTGATTTTAAAGACGATTTTAAATCCTCAGGATCAGGTTGTGACCTTTGCGCCCTATTTTGTAGAATATGGCAATTATGTGAGAAATTATGATGGTATACTGGAGGTAGTTCCGGCGGACACAGAAACATTCCAGCCGGATCTGGAAGAATTTTCCAGGCGGATTACAGACCGTACGAAGCTGTCATTATCAATACGCCCAACAACCCAACAGGAGTAATCTATTCAGAAGCTGTACTGACGCGTTTGGGGGAAATCCTGACAGAAAAGGAAAAGAAATTTGGCACACAGATCGTATTGATTTCTGACGAGCCTTACAGAGAGCTGGCATATGACGGGGCAGAGGTTCCCTATGTGACGAAATTTTACCATAATACGGTCATCTGCTATTCTTACAGCAAATCCCTTTCCCTGCCTGGAGAGCGTATCGGATATCTGGTGATCCCGGATGAGCTTACAGACAGCAAAGAGGTATTCAATGCGGCTGTAATCGCAAACCGTGTCATGGGAGCGGTCAATGCTCCGTCCCTGATGCAGCGCGTTGTTATGCGTTGTGTGGATGAGACGGCAGATATAGAGGCCTATGACAGGAACCGGAATCTTCTGTACCGGGGACTGAGGGAAGCCGGCTTTGAATGTGTAAAGCCCCAGGGTGCTTTTTATATGTTTGTAAAATCTCCGGAGCCGGATGAGAAGAAATTCTGTGAGGCCTGCAAAAAGGAACATATTCTGGTGGTTCCGGGAAGCTCCTTCGCCTGTCCGGGTTACGTAAGGATTTCCTACTGCGTATCCTTTGACCAGATCCGGCGTTCTCTTCCTGCCTTTAAGCGTGTGGCAGAAGGATATGGGTTAAAGGGGCTGGAAGATTAGAGCTGTTTGGATAAAATGGGCCGTACAGGAAAGGACAGGTGAGACCGTATGGAGGAATATAAAACAGTCGGGAAAAAACAGAACCCCAGTGGCGGTATATTCTGCGTCTGATCTTAAATATAATGATTCCAGCCTCTGGATGGTTCTTTCTGTGTTTTCTGGGGCCGAAGCTTCTGGGGTTTTTCATGCCTTTTGTCGTGGGATGGATCATTGCCATGATCGCCAATCCGCTGGTGCGCTTTTTAGAGCGCAGGCTGAAGCTGGTGCGCAGGCACAGCTCTATTGTGATCGTGGCAGGAGCTCTGGCTCTGGTGATAGGGCTTTTATATCTTGCTGTATCCCGAATGCTTCATTTTATCTGGTCCTTTATCCAGGATCTTCCGGTCTTATATGCAGGGATTGAAGGAGATGTACAGAGCAGCCTGGGACGGCTGGAAGGTATCTTTGATTTCATGCCTGAAACCATGCGGGATGCATGGATGACCCTGGGAGACAATCTGGGAGCCTATATTGGAAAGCTGGCGGAGTCCATTGCCTCGCCTACTATGGAAGCGGCAGGAACTGTAGCAAAAGGGATCCCGGCTGCGCTGGTGTATTTTGTGGTCATCATTCTTTCGGCTTATTTTTTTATTGCAGACCGTGACCGGATCTTGTCTGTTATAAGAAGCCATATGCCGGAGTGGACCGGCCGGTATTCCAATCATCTGAAAAAAGAGTCCAGACGGCTGATCGGTGGGTATTTTATGGCGCAGTTTAAAATTATGGCTGTCGTATGGCTGATCCTGACAGCCGGCTTTTTCATTCTGGGCGTAAGCTACGGGCCTTTATGGGCGCTTTTGATCGCCCTGCTTGATTTTCTTCCAGTATTTGGCACGGGAACTGCCTGATCCCCTGGGGAATCATCAAAGTCCTGGGCGGAGAGTATGCCTTTGCGGCAGGGCTGATTCTGATCTATGTGCTGACACAGGTGATCCGCCAGCTGGTGCAGCCTAAGCTGGTAGGGGATACTATGGGATTAAATCCCTTTTGACCCTGTTTTTGCTTTATCTTGGCTTTAAGATAAGGGGGCTTGCCGGAATGATCCTGGCAGTGCCGATCGGCCTCTTTATAGCCAGCCTTTACCGGTTTGGGGCGTTTAAGGGCATGACAGACAGCGCAAAGGAACTGGCAGAGGAAATTTCCCGATTCAGGGGAAAATAACCTATATCAAGGAGAAAAATCGTGAAACTGGAAAATAATCTGGATACAGATCGCATAAGAGAGCTGGTATGGAAGCTTGCATTTCCTTCCATGCTGGCTCAATTTGTCAGTGTTTTATACAGTATCGTAGACCGTATGTACATAGGAAACATACCGGAAATCGGAGGGCAGGCTCTGGCAGCCGTAGGCGTCTGCGGCCCAGTGGTGACCCTGATCACTTCCTTTGCCAGCTGGGTTGGTATTGGAGGAGCGCCGATCATGAGCATCCGTCTGGGGCAGAAGAATGAAAAGGCGGCCCAAAATGTGGTAGCTAACTGCTTTGTGCTCCTTGCAGTCATGGCAGCCGTCTTAATGACGGTTATGTATCTGTTTAAAAATCAGCTTCTGACCGTATTTGGCGCCGGTTCGGCTATTTTTCCTTATGCGGATGAATATCTGACCTGGTATCTGTCAGGAACTGCTTTTGCCCTTCTTTCCACTGGCATGAATCAGTTTATTATCTGTCAGGGTTTTGCAAAGGTAGGAATGATGACCGTGCTTTTAGGGGCTGTCAGCAATATTATATTAGATCCCGTTTTTATCTTTGTGCTGGATCTGGGAGTAAAGGGAGCTGCGATCGCTACCGTTCTTTCCCAGCTTGCTTCCTGTGTTTATGTCCTGTTTTTCCTTTTGGGAAAGCGGCCTCTGGTGCGGATTACCTTTGGAGGATATCAAAAGGAGCTTATGGCCCGTGTATTGGTACTGGGCCTGTCCCCCTTTTTGATCACGGCTTCAGACAGCGGCCTGATCATTATTATGAATATGCTGATCCGCCATTATGGAAGCTACGAAATGGGCGATGTGCTTTTGACCTGCAATACCATCGTGCAGAGTTTTATGCTGATGATCACTATGCCGCTGGGAGGAATTACCGGAGGCACGCAGACTATTTTGGGGTATAATTATGGAGCAGGCCGTCCGGATCGGATCCGAAAAGCCCAGAAGCACATCATTGGTCTTGGAATGGTATTTACAGCGGTTATGTTTGTCATTGCAATGACACTGTCGGCACAATTTGCTGAGATTTTTACAAATGACCGCTTTTTTATAGAAACCAGTGTGCGCGCCATCCGCATCAGCGTCCTTGCCATTGTTCCTCTTGCCATTCAGTATGAGGTAGTAGACGGATTTACAGGAATGGGTGCAGCGGCTCTGGCAATCAGTCAGTCGATGTTCAGAAAAGCCGTATATCTGGCTGCAATGCTGATCCTTCCGGCGCTTGCGGGAATAGAAAACGTATTTTATGCAGAGCCGGCGGCCGATGTTATTGCCAGTGCGGTGGCAGTTGGGGTTTATTTTGTATTCAGCGGACGTGTTTTGGGAGACGGGAAGCGTTTTTAGGAGGAAGGAGCAGTCAGAAAGGTTTAAGTGAATGAGTGAAGAAAAAAGAAAAGGCCGGTGAGCCGCAGCAGAGAAGCCTTCAAGCCCGCAGAAAGGAACGGGCCAGGGCCAAAAAGACAAAAAAGGGGTCTGTAAAGGCAGTGGGAGCAGGGATGGCAGCAGCGGTTGTTATCAGTATCGGCGGATATATTTATCAGGCAGGAGCGTATACGGATACCTATTTCCCTAATACAACGGTCAACGGTATGGAGGTGGGGGGAAAGACGGTCGGGGAGGTAAAGGAGATGATCGCCTCGGAAGCGGCCTCATATCGTCTGTTCCTGTCTATGCGCCAGGGTGAAACGGCACAGATTTTTGGAAATGAGATCGGTCTTTTGGCAGAATTTGATGGAAGTCTGGAAGAAATCCTGCGTCAGCAGGATCCGTATTCATGGCCGCTTTATCTGTTAAGAGGGCCTGAGTATGACATAAAGGCTCTTATAAGTTATGATGAAACGCAGCTGGCAGCAGCCGTTTCCAAACTTTCCCAGTCAGATCCCGAAGCGGCAGAAGCGCCTGCAGACGCAGTGATCTCAGAATATGAGGAAGGAAAGGGGTATTCCATCCTGCCAGAGTCAGAAGGAGCACGTTTAAACCAGGAGCGGACTCTTAAGGCGGCAGAAGAAGCCATCTGCGGTCTTCTGCCTGAGCTGGATCTGGATCAGGCGGGCTGCTATGAAGCTCCGGCGGTGCGCTCGGACGATCCGGTTTTAAGGAAACGCCTGGAACAGATGAATCGTTTTGCCTTCATGTCTGTGACCTATACCTTTGGAAGCCGCAGAGAGATCCTGGACGGAAAAACGATCAGCCAGTGGATTTCCTATGATGAAAATGATCAGCCAGTGATCGATGAGGAACAGCTGGCTGCCTATGTAAAGGCGCTTGGTTCGGAATATAATACCGCCTATACCAAACGGAAATTTAAGACCAGCTACGGTCCAGAGGTAGAAGTGGCCGGAGTGTATGGATGGAGGATTGATGGAGCAGGAGAGAAGGCGCGGCTAAAGGAGGAGATTCTGGCCGGAGAGCCGGTGGAGAGGGAGCCTGTGTATCTGCAGACAGCTGCCAGCCGGGAGGGAAATGACTATGGAACTACCTATGCGGAAGTAAACCTTACGGCCCAGCATCTGTTTTTTATAAGGATGGGAAAAAAATCCTGGAATCTGATTTCGTATCAGGAAACCAGTCTAAGGGGTATACAACTCCTCCAGGCTTGTTCAGTCTTACATATAAGCAGAGAGATGCCGTGCTAAAGGGCGAGGGATATGCCAGCCTGTAAAATTCTGGATGCCGTTTAACGGAGGTATCGGCTTTCACGATGCCAGCTGGCGTAATACCTTTGGCGGTACGATTTATAAGAAAAACGGTTCTCATGGCTGTGTGAATATGCCTTATGAAGCTGCAAAGACGCTGTATGAAAATGTATATAAGGGAATGCCTGTAATCTGTTATAATCTGGAAGGAACGGAACACAGCACGGCAGGCAGTGCATCAGGGAGAGCGGAGCCTCCTGCATCTGCAAGTCCGACTGCTGTTCCTGAAACAGTTCCCCAGACCGTCCCACAAACGCCCCCCGAGACAGAGCCTCCTGTTCAGACTGCTCCTTTGCAGCCCGCAGAAACAGTGCCCGAGACGCCGCAGGAAACGCAGCCGCCAAAGCCGTCTGAGGAAATATACGGATCGGGCAGTACGCAAAGCACTCAAAATCCGGAAACTGGCGCTGCCGGACCGGGAGTGACAGAATCGACAGGAAAACCTTCTTCAAATGAAGCGGATCCCGGTGCAGATACGCCCAAAACTACCTCGCCCAATGACGTTATCATACAGCCGGTAGGGCAGATGAAACCATTCGCTCCCGAATCCGGCCATGTATGGGAAAAAGTGCAGAGA
>ENA-OPYY01000448-OPYY01000448.1-human-gut-metagenome-genome-assembly--contig:-NODE-448-length-13775-cov-1.044182_pt1 | contig 13775 bp, 15 predicted proteins | sample MGYA00242472_ERZ504481 | MGnify/ENA primary metagenome ERZ504481 (study PRJEB26092, sample SAMD00036265) | human gut metagenome | host: Homo sapiens | study: EMG produced TPA metagenomics assembly of...
TTATCTTCTTCATGATCAGGGTACACTTTCTGTGACGCTTGCCGTGTCAGGCTTGTTGCCGGAGAAATCTTTTCCTCCTTGTTTTGTGCCCAAATGTTTTTTCATACGCACCATCTCCATCCTGTACACACTTCTATTCAAACAGTACACCGTTGTCTTTCCTATGTAGGAGAACTTTTCCGGCTTTCAGTCCCACTGACTGCCAACCGCATTCTACTAAACCTTCTGCAAAGTATTGAAGCGATCTCTATTCCAAAAGCACTGATCGCATATGGAAGCAACCGAAGCGAAGCTCTTAGCCTCTACGGCGTTCTGACTGGAATGGCTCTCCCATGTATTTTATTCCCATCTGCGCTGACAAATTCGATTTCCGTCATGCTGCTCCCTACAGTTGCAGAACTTCAAGCTTCACAAAAACGCGAAACGCTTCTGTTATTAATTAAAAAAGTTTTTTCTGTTGTTTTGCACTTGGTCTGTCATGTACCATTGGATTTTTGCTGTTTGGTCGTTTCATTGGAAGCACCTTATTTCACAGCACCCTTGCAGGTAGTCTGATTCTTACACTCGCCTGGATCTGCCCTTTTCTCTACACAAATTCCACACTGGTCAGCATTTTGAACGGACTAGGATATACCGCCTCTTCCTTTTTCGTCAATACCGTCGGACTGCTGCTGCGTATCGCTAGTGTTTTCTTTTTGATTCCTCTTGCCGGAATCCGCGGTTATCTCTGGGGACTGCTTGGAAGCCAGCTGACAATCACACTTCTCTGTCTCCGGGAACTCTTCCATCTTTTTCATCGGAATCCCTCAGTCTGATGCAACACAAAAAGCATATTTTGACCAAAGGATACTCCCTCTGTCAGAATATGCTTTCTCTTCTCATAACTCTTTGCATCACTTCACAAACAAGCAAATGACAGCCTTTAAACATACCGGATTGATATATGCCTCCATGGCGATACCTGCCAGAAACATTAGGCCTGTGAAAATGCTTTTCCCGCTATTCCACCTAACTTGCGGCGATAAATATAGATACCATAGATAGACAAGAGCCGACGGGAGGTAAAAGAAAATTTGCGGAAATACTCCCACCGCACAAATCACGATCCCAGTAGCTCCAAGCTGAAGAATTCCTGACGTCAATACAATGCCGCTTGTGAGGCCTGTCCAAAGAAGCGTCACCACCACCACCATCTGTTTCCATCTTGTACAGCCCGCTGCCAGAAGAACTCCGGCTGGGATTATCCGAATACGAAGAAGATATCCCAAATATTCTTCTGGGATAATCTCTGTAATCTGGAACTGTCTGAGAAAGTACTCACTAAAAACACCGTACGATTCCAGATAACTGTCCGATACCATGTTCGCATATAAGATTCCCGCCAGAAATCCAGACATATAAAAAATCAAAAACTGTTTTTTACTCTGTTGTATCTTCAAAAACATCCCTCCTGTTTTCAGATACTCTATATATATGTCCTCCACATGTTCTTCATGACCTCTTCTTCGGCTGATGGAATTGTATTTATCCTTTCCGCTTATTTCGATTTCTTTCCCAGATTCTCAACTATCATTTTCTTCTAACAGTACTTTACGGCATATGCCATCAATGCAGAGATTGTCTTTCCATCTTCAATCTCTCCTGCAAAAATCTTTTCTTTCAGTTCTTCCATTGTATATGCTTCCACTTCAACAAATTCATCCTCGTCTAAATGTTGTTCTGTCGGAATTAGATTTTTTGCCACAAAAATTTCAATCCGCTCATTACAGAATGCCACTGTCGTACGAAGTGTGATCAACCATTCCAACTGCTCTGATCGGAATCCTGTCTCCTCCTCTAATTCTCTTTTTGCACAGACAATTCCTTCCTCCTTTGGATCATCCAATTTTCCCGCCGGAATTTCCAAAGTTGCTCTGTCAAGCGCATTCCGATATTGTCTTACCATAAGAATCTTTCCATCTTCTGTCACAGGGACAACCGCCGCCGCGCCATCGTGGTGGATGTAGTCCCACTCTGCCACATTTCCATTTGGCAGTTCTACCTGATCTCGGTAAACATTCAGAACTGCCCCCTGATAAACCAGTTCCCGCTTCCGTCTTTTAATTTCTTCCATTGTCTTTGCTTCCTTTCTCTGTAAACTTCCGCATTCCCTTAAGTGCGGAGCACTGTTATTTCATAGAACATATTTCCTATAACAAAAAATAACAGACAATAGAGACTGCTCTCCACTGCCTGTTATTTTTCACTTTTGTGGTCTTTGATTCTATATAGTTCTTGGTCTATTTTGCGTAATCTGTCACTCTTGACTCACGGATTACATTTACTTTAATCTGACCAGGATATTCCAATTCAAACTCAATCTGCTTTGAAATATCTCTTGCCATCAATACCATATCGTCATCAGATACCTGTTCTGGAACTACCATAATACGAATCTCTCTACCTGCCTGAATTGCAAAAGATTTATCGACACCTTTAAACTGGTTCGCAATATCCTCTAACTGTTTTAATCTGTTTGTGTACGTCTCTAACGTTTCTCTTCTCGCACCCGGTCTTGCAGCCGATATTGTATCCGCTGCCTGCACAATACATGCAATCAGTGTTTCCGGTTCTACATCACCATGGTGAGATTCCACTGCATTGATAACTGTAGCAGATTCTTTGTATTTCCTACAAAGATCCACACCAATCTGGATATGAGACCCTTCTACATCATGATCAATCGATTTTCCGATATCATGTAACAGACCTGCTCGCTTAGCCAGTCTGACATCCAGACCGATTTCTCCTGCAAGCAGTCCTGAGAGCTGTGCAACTTCAATGGAGTGTTTCAATGCATTTTGTCCATAGCTTGTCCTGAACTTCATTCTTCCTAAAAGACGGAGTAACTCAGGATGAATACCATGTACGCCCACTTCGAGAGCTGCTGCTTCTCCTCCTCACGGATCATTGCTTCTACATCTCTCTGCGCTTTCTCTACCATCTCTTCGATCCTTGCCGGATGGATACGTCCGTCAAGAATCAGTTTTTCCAGCGCAATTCTTGCCACTTCCCTGCGAATTGGATCAAAACCTGATAACACAACAGCCTCCGGTGTATCATCTATAATCAATTCTACCCCAGTCATTGTCTCAAGTGTACGGATATTACGACCTTCTCGTCCGATAATACGTCCCTTCATCTCATCACTTGGAAGTTGTACTACAGAAATCGTAGTTTCTGCAACATGATCTGCCGCGCATTTTTGAATTGCTGTCACAACATATTCTCTTGCTTTCTTTCCAGCCTCTTCTTTTGCCTGATTTTCAAGTTCCTTGATCATCTTCGCAGTGTCATGTTTTACATCATCTTCAACAGTTTTTAATAAATATTCTTTTGCCTGTTCAGAGGTAAGTCCTGAGATTCTTTCCAGTTCCTGTACTCGTTTACTGTTAAGCTCGTCTACTTTGATCTCACGCTGTTTGATCTGCTCTTCTCTTACTGTATCTTCGATTCACGCTGTTCCAGTACATCGGCTCTCTTGTCAAGCGCTTCTTCTTTAGATAAGACACGTTTTTCATAGCGCTGTAACTCTGCTCTACGCTCTTTTGTCTCCTTCTCAAGTTCATTTTTTGTCTTAATGGACTCTTCCTTGATCTCCAGAAGCGTTTCCTTCTTCTTTGCCTCTGCATTCTTTAAAGCATCATCTATTATCTCTCTTGCTTTGTTCTCAGCATTCCCAATCTTTGAATCTGCATCTTTCTTCAGATTGTTCACCGTTACATAGTAAGTAATAACAACAGCTGCCACAACTGCAATCAGACCAGCAATTATTGATACTATCGGCACAGGAGCACCTCCTTATTTAATTTTCATTGTACACAAATACAACACTTAGATTTTATACCGTTTTCACAAATATGTCAAGTATGCTTACACCGTTTTGGTCATTTTTATGAACCTCTCAGCTATCTCTACCAATATACTTCTTCCGCCCCCAGAGCTCTTCGGATATTCTCATAAGAAAATCCCTTCCGCATAAAATAAGCCGTTTGTTTCTGCTGCTCTTCTCTTGTAGCATCGCGAAAATGATATTTCCTCTTTGCTGCCAACTGGCGGATCGCTTCTATCTCATCATCTTCTCCTGTATAGCATTCCTCCATGGCAAGCTCAATCAGTTCTCTTTCAATCCCTTTTCCTACAAGCTGTGCATACAATTCCCTTTTACTTTTCTGATTCTGTCTGTTCTGAATGTATCGCTTTGCATAGTCAAGGTCGTCTATATAACCAAATGACTTCACATATGCCAGTGCAGCTTCTACCACATCTTCAGTATAACAACTCTGTCTGAGTTTCGTGCGGAGCTGTGATTCTGTCCGATCCATGTCATTGAGAAGGTGCATTGCGCGAAGCTTAGCCCGCTTTATAATCACTTCTTTCTTAATCTGTTCAAAACTCTCCTCTGAGACTTCACATTCTTCTCTGATCTGATAGTGTGACAATTCTCTTCGATACAAAACAAAAGCGAACTCTCCATCAACCTCTACTTTATACCTGTTTTTTGATACAAGCTCTACCTTCGTGACAATCATCTCTTATTCATCTGCCTTCTGTTCCGCTGCAAGCTCCTCTTCTCCTGCCGCTCCGTCAAGCTTATAATGTGCCCGTACTTTTGTCTCAATCTCTTCCATCACTTCTGGATGTGTAAAGAGATATGTCTTTGCATTCTCACGGCCCTGTCCAATCTTATCGCCATTGTATGCATACCATGCACCACTCTTATTGATAATATCAAGCCCTGCTGCCAGATCTAGAATGTCTCCTTCCTTCGAAATTCCTTTCCCGAACATAATGTCAAACTCAGCTTCCTTAAACGGCGGTGCAATCTTATTCTTCACTACTTTAATTCTGGTACGGTTACCGACCATCTCTCCGCCCTGCTTTAACGTCTCTGTCCTTCTGACATCCATACGAATAGATGCATAGAACTTCAACGCACGTCCACCGGTTGTTGTCTCTGGATTTCCGAACATCACACCGACTTTCTCACGGAGCTGATTAATAAAGATCACAACACAATTAGACTTACTGATAACTGGTGTCAGCTTTCTGAGCGCCTGAGACATCAAACGTGCCTGAGACCAACATGGCTATCTCCCATATCCCCTTCAATCTCCTGTCTCGGAACAAGTGCGGCAACAGAATCGACAACAATGATATCCATCGCTCCCGAGCGCACCATTGTCTCTGTAATCTCCAACGCCTGATCACCACTGTCCGGCTGTGAAATATACAGTTCATCAATATCTACCCCGATATTCTTCGCATAAACTGGATCCAGAGCATGCTCTGCATCAATAAAGCCTGCAATGCCTCCCCTTTTTTGTACTTCTGCAATCATATGGAGCGCTACTGTCGTCTTACCACTTGACTCCGGTCCGTAAATCTCGATGATACGTCCCTTTGGCACTCCACCAAGACCAAGTGCAATGTCTAGGCTTAAAGAACCAGTAGGTACTGTCTCAACACTGACATTTGCCGCCGCATCTCCAAGTTTCATCACTGCTCCCTTTCCAAAGTCCTTCTCTAACTTTGCAATTGCTGCATCTAATGCTTTTAATTTATCGTCTCCTGCCATAATATTCTCCTTTTCAAATACGAACTTATGTTCGTTTTTCTAATTAATATAGTATCTTACTTACTTGTGATTGTCAATTCTTTTTTCACTTTTCTCATAGCTCGTTGGGTTCTTCGGCAGACACGCCCGAATGATTCAGAATATTTCTTAACTATAAGCGTACTATAACACCTTTTCTTTACTCTGTAAAGAAAAAAAAGTACAGAATGTCCTAACGACCTCCTGCACTTTCTTCTATCTTGAAAATCTATTCAGGATTCCCTCTCGAATCCGAATCAACTGCTTTGGAAGTGCCTCCCGCTTCTCACGATAGAATGCATTTGCAAAATCAAGTGTAAACAGCACCGCCAAAAATCCTCCGAGCGCTTTTCCTGCCATCATCGGAATCCCGTTTACGAATCCCTCTACAAATTTATGCAGAAATACAAATAATCCAATCGTATAAAACCCCCCATGCGATTGAACTTTCCAGACAGAGAATCCCTTTGTAATTGAATGGCTTGTCCGTATAATCCCACCAGATCTCTCCGAAAATTTTATTCATCAATACTGCTGTGAAATATTCCAAAGTCGTTGCAAGCAAAGATCCAAAGAAAAATAATTTCCAAAGATTATCACTGTATGGCTTCAATAAAAAAAATACTGTCAAAGCTCCCACCCCGTAAATCGGACAGATCGGTCCTCTTGCAAATCCCCTGTTTGTAAGCTTTCGGTTGCAGATCGACATATAAATGGACTCTACCAGCCAACCAAGCATACTATACGCAAGAAACCACAGCAACACATGATAAAAATCATAGCCAAAAATCACTCTGTTCCACATTCCTTGTTCCTCTTATCCTTTCTCTCTTATTTTCTCTGTATTCTACTATATCTGACTAAAAATTTCTATCTCTTTCAGAAAGCCTTAAGAAATTTATAACTTTTTCTATAAAATCTCCTCTGTTTTTACAGATACAACCACTTCCTCAAACACCGCTCCTGTCACTTTTTGAAAATCCTGCGGCGTTAATCTGATCTGCATTCCTATTTTGCCGCCACTTACAATCATTTCCTCCAAGGCCTCTGCACATTTTTCTACGACAACCGGAAACGGCTTTTTCATCCCAATCGCAGTGCATCCTCCCCTGATATACCCTGTCACGGCAGTCAGATCTTTCAGCGGAAGCATAAGGAGAGATTTTTCTCCGACAACCCGGGCCGCTTTCTTTAAATCCAGCTCCTCTTCAATCGGAATAACAAATACATAATACTCTCTGCTCTTTGCGACTGTCACAAGTGTTTTATACACCAGCTCATGCGGTTGTCCGAGCTTATCTGCAATCTGTACCCCATCCACGAACTCCTCACACTCATAAGTGATATATGTAAATGGGATTTTCTTTTTTTCCAGTATCCTCATCGCATTGGTCTTCAGCTCTTTTTTTGCCATTTTTCTCCTCTTTTCTTATTATTTCCGCCTGTTTGCTTCTTTTGCAGAGGCAACAACCTCTCTCAATGGCTTTCGAACCTTTTTTCGAGTCACTTCTACAAGCTGTAATCCCGTCATATCTACAAGAATTGTCTGGACAGGATCTTTCCGCAATTCTTTTTGAAACACTTCCAACAGATCTTTTGTACACTCTTTTGATTTCAAATTAATAAAATCAATCAGAATGATCCCTGAGAGATTGCGGAGCCGAATCTGCTTTGCCGCTTCTTTGGCTGCTTCGAGGTTGATTTTCATATAAACTTCGTCATCTTTCTTACCTGCAATGCATTTTCCTGTATTGACATCGATCACCGTCAGCGCCTCTGTCGGCTGAATCACAAGATAAGCGCCTGATTTCATCCACACCCTCTCTGATAGCGCCCGTGAAATGACAGATTCCAGCGAATATAACTTATAAAGTGGTAGCTGCCTGTCAGCATAACATACAAGCTTTTCTAAATCCTCTGGCTGCTCTTTCGCCAAATATTGCTTTACATCTTCAAAAAGGCTCTCCTCTACAACAATATCTGTCAATCCTTCCTGATAAATATCACGGATATTTGACAGATATGTAAAAGGGGCCTCCAAAAGACAGCTAAATACCTTGCGTGACTGCGCGATCTCAACTAAATGCATGTAAGATTCTGCTAGCTGCCCCAACTCTTCTTTCACAAGATCTGCCGGAATATCTTTGGCATTTGTGCGGACAATAAATCCATATCTTTCCGATCGGAGAACTTCGACAGTCTCCTGAATCTGTGCCCGCTTTTCTCCTGTGATCTTGGAAGAAATTCCAATCTTTTTGATACCAGACGTTAAGACAACATACTTCCCTGTGAAACTTAAGTTGGAAGTCACTGTCGGCACCTTCGTTTTAACAGCCTCTTTCTGGATCTGAACAAGCAGCTCATCCCCGATACAGAGCGGCTTTTTCCCGACTTTCTGCGTGAAATGTGGGGAAGGATTCTGAGGGATAGAGTAATAGCACTCCACCCCGTTTGCAATTTCGATAAAGGCAGCCTGAATATTTGGGACAATGTTTTTTACTTTCCCCACGTAAATATTTCCAACACGGTACGCCTCTGTATCTTTATCGCTGACATGAATTTCCACCACTTCTTCATTTTCTAACACGGCTGTCACGACCTGCTCTGCTATTTTTGTGATCACTAACTTTCTTTTCATATTCCGAATCACCTATATCCCCAGCTGGTCTAATGGTACTAGATGACGTTGTCCCCCACTTCCCACATCCGCATACACTTCCAGACGATGATGGCGCATCGCAGTCTCTTCCAAATCTATTCCAAGGAATTTTCCAAATGCCTGCATAACAAGCTCTGGTTTCAAATTCTCCACGCTTCCAGTTGCCACAAGCATATAAACCTTTCCGTCTTGTTCTCTCATATCATAGATCATAGGCTTAATATTGACATCTTTTTCACTCTTTTTCGTTTTTTCCATACGATGATCTCTGGCTGACTCCGAAAGGCATCAATCTTATCAGCAAGATTTTCCACTGGATGTTCCATTACAAACTCAGACAGATAATCTGCTGCAGCGACAATCGCCATTCCGGTTTTCTTCTTATCGTCTGAGATTTCAATCATATTGACGATTTCCATCCCTTCCACCATTACTTCATTTAATCTTCGAACTGCCTGCGCAAAATCAACAGACTCAGACAATTCAATATCGAAGTATTCTCCATCGCTTGTCAGACCCACTCCAAGCGGATTTGCAAACGACATCACCATGTGCGGACTATATCCGCCCGTAAATGCAATTGGAATTTCCGCCCTTCTCATTGCCTTTTGAAAATATCTCATAATATCCAGATGTCCGATGAATTTCATCACACCATATTTTCGAAATTTAATTCTTGCTTTCAACACAGACACCTCCTCCGTAAATCGCCGCTCCACATCCTGCACATTTCATTTTGCAGTTTGGTGTCACTTCGCCCTTCATAGCCCGTTCCCACTCGCGCTGTAAAAACTTCTTTGTCACACCGATATTGATGAAATCCCATGGGAAAATCTCATCCATATCTCTCTGCCGCAAATTATAAAATCCAATATCAACCCCTGTCTTTTCAAATGCTTCCATCCATTTCTCATTGTCAAAAAACTCAGACCATGAATCATACAGACATCCCATTTTATAAGCTTCTAAAATTACCTTTGATACTTTTCTATCCCCGCGCGCAAAAACTCCTTCCAGCACAGTGACATCTGCCTCGTGCCAGTTATATTTCAAACTCTTTCTGTTTAACTGCGCTTTCATTTCACTATTTACAATATGTGCTTTCTGGATATAATCTTCCTTGTTGCACATCGTCGCCCACTGAAATGGTGTGAACGGCTTTGGAATAAAGAAAGAAGTACTTGCAACAATCTGACATTTTCCATTCCTCTGATCCTTTGGAATCTGATAGTAGCGCTCTGCCACTTTTTCAGCCAAATGTGCAATCTCTTTCATATCTTCTTCCGTCTCTGTCGGAAGGCCCAGCATAAAATATAATTTTACTCTCGTCCACCCTCCTTCAAACGCCTGACCTGCCCCCTCTAAAATAATCTCTTCTGTCAGACCTTTGTTGATAACGTCACGAAGTCTTTGAGAACCTGCCTCCGGAGCAAAGGTCAGACTGCTCTTTTTTGATATCCTGCACTTTGCTCATGACATCCAGTGAGAACGCATCTATTCTGAGGGATGGCAGAGAAATGTTGATTCCTTTTCCTTTAAATTCTTCAATCAGAAAATTCACAAGCCCCTTCAATTGCGAATAATCACTGGAGCTCAATGAACTTAGTGAGATTTCCTCATGTCCGGTACTCTTCAACATTTTGTATGCATACTCTTTTAAGCGCTCTAATGCACGTTCCCTTGTTGGGCGATACAGCATTCCCGCCTGACAGAAACGACATCCACGGATGCATCCTCTCTGAATTTCCAACACAACTCTGTCTTGAGTCACTTTGATAAATGGCACAACTGGCTTCTCCGGGTAATAGGTGTCTGTAACATTTAGTACCATTTGCTTTTCAATAGTCGGCTTCGCGTGAACATTATTCGGTTCAAAAGAGGCAATCGTCCCATCGTCATGGTAAGTTACATCATAAAATGCCGGCACATAAAGTCCAGGAATCTCTGCTGCGCGCTCCAGAAACTCCCTCCTGCTGCTTCCTATCTTTTTATGCTCTTTGTACGCATCCAAAAGTTCATCGTAGACTGTCTCTCCTTCTCCGATATAAAAAATATCGAAAAAGTCTGCCAACGGTTCCGGATTGTAAGTACATGGACCTCCGCCGATCACAATCGGATCTTCCTCGTTTCTTTCACTGGCAAACAACGGAATTCCACTTAAGTCCAGCACCTGAAGGATGTTTGTGTAACACATTTCATACTGGATCGTAATTCCAAGAAAATCAAATTGTTTGATTGGATCCTGAGATTCAAGCGCAAACAGAGGAATCTTCTTTTCCCGCATAATTTTGTCTAAATCCATCCACGGCGAATACACCCGTTCGCACCAGACATCCTCCCTCCGATTAAACATATCGTAAAGAATCTGGATACCAAGATGAGACATCCCGATCTCATACACATCCGGAAAGCACATAGCGAAACGGATATCCACCTCGTTCTTATCTTTCATCACCGAGTTCACTTCGTTCCCGATATAGCGGGCCGGCTTCTCGATTTTTAGTAATATTTCATCACTTAAAGCTAGTTTTCTCATATAGTTCCTTTCTATTTTCATCTATATTTCCTATTTATCAACAGAAAACACTGCGTTTAATACTCCCCATAGTTCACACAAGGAGATACAATACATTGGTTGATCCAATTGACACTATTATATACATTTTAAGGAAGAACTTCAAGCAAATATCTTTTGCCAACTCTTCTTGCCTCAATCAGAAAAGCAGGAGACCTCTGATTTCCTGCTTAGTAGAGTTCTGACTATTAAATTTTAACTAATCTATCCATTGTACAACCTGCAATGGATACTCTTAGTTTCATCTATAACACCAATTCTTTTCCCACTAAGATCTTCATTTGAAAAGTAAATTCCTCTTGATCAAACCGGTATTTTTTCTGAAGACGGGGGCCACAACTGTTAGAACCGATTCCATTTTGTGCATAATCGAGGCAGACAATGGTGCTACCCGACTTTTCCAGTTCAAAATTGTGGGCTTTTGCTGTCAATTCTTCCTGAGTATAGTAAGACACATTAAAAGAAAATGTTGTCGGGGAGACTGCCGCAAATGCTTGATTTCCTTTTTTCAGTACCATGTAATCACAATCCGTGTGGCTTCCATTCTCCTGAGGCCGAATATAATCCTCATGCTGTTCCTCTATGGATGACTCATAAAGGCCATGACTGCAGGAATGGTATTTATCCTGGTAACTCTCATGCGGACCAAGTCCATAAAATTGAATGGTCTCATATTCCCCTTTCAGAAATAGGCGGATACCAAATCTCGGAAGTTCTGGAAATTCTATGTCTTTTCTCACATGCATTTTCACAGAAAGTTCTCCTCTACCAGAAATCTCCCACGCCACATCAATCTCCAGGACTTTTTGTAATGCCACCGCTGAGACAGATAACCTGCTATGGATCTGCACCTTTTCTTCCTGCATTGTCCACTCTGTTTTGTACGCTCTAGAATGGCTCCGATCATATCCTGCACGAATCCATTCGTCTTTGATCCTCCGGTCATTGTCCGTAGGTGCTCTCCAGATATTTAACTCCATCGGAGCATCAAACTGTTCTTTTCCGTCTATAGTCACCTGTTCAAACATCCCCGAAAGCTTATTGTAACAGTATAAAAACTGATCTGTCTGGATCAAAAGCAAACGATCTGTCTCTGAAACATGTATCGATCCATTTCTCTCCTGCATCGCTAAGAGTGCCGCCGCCTGCCGATTTTGTCCGTCTTCATTCTTCAAAAGAATCTCATCAAATCCAAGGCTGCTGTTCTCTTCCATCAAGTTCGTTCCGCACTTTAAATAGTAGCCTATTTTCAAATAACATTTTCCACTTTCCGGAACAGTTATCGGAAGAGAAATCTTGCCTTCCATGCGTGGCAGGATAGACTCCTGCAGTATAACTTTCCCTTGTTCCGTCATGCTTCCATCACATGTCACTTCGTAGGTCAGAAAAAGATAATCTTTCAGATCCACCGCATTCATATAGTTTTTCAGACAAAGACTGCCGCTCTCCTGCTCAAATGAGACCACTCTCGCCGGACGATATACATTCCAATACTCCTTCAAACCTGTATGTGGTGTCCGATCTGGATACACCAGTCCATCGACACAGAAATTTCCGTCGTGTACTTCTTCCCCAAAATCACCACCGTAAAAGTACATTGTCTTCCCATCTAAAGTTTCTCCGCGATACACTGCATGATCACACCATTCCCATACAAATCCTCCGCAGAGCTTGTCATACTGATCAATCTTGCGGAAATAATCTTCGAGATCCCCCGGTCCATTTCCCATCGCATGGCAATACTCAATCAATAAAAACGGCTTCTCCGGATTCTGCTCCATATAGCTGTCAATCTCTTCTAACTCCGGGTACATTCTGCTGAAAATATCAATATTGCTGCAATCATACGTTCTCTTCTCACTTTGATAAATTGAACTTTCATAACAGGTAAGCCTTGACGGATCAAACTGCTTTGTCCATTTTAACGCCTCCTCAAAGGTACATCCATAAGCGCACTCATTTCCCATCGACCAAATAACCACGCAAGGGCGGTTTTTCTCCCGATGTACGCAAAGTTTTGTGCGGTCTACTGTTGCCAAAATAAATTCTGGATTATCTGCAATCCGCTCATTCCAACGCCTGCTTGCATTCTCCCAGCTAGAATCCTTCAAATACTGAGCTTCCGTTCCATGGCTCTCATTATCTGCCTCCCCAATTACGAAGAATCCGTACGCATCACAGAGCTGATAAAAATACGGTGCATTCGGATAATGACTGGTGCGGATCGCATTGAAATTATGCTGCTTCATTAACTGCAGATCCTTTTTCATCTGTGCTGCCCCAACGACAAAGCCCTTACCGGATCCGAATCATGTCGGTTAACCCCTTTAAATTTCACCGGTGCTCCATTGACATATATCACTGCGTCTTTGATACAGATTTCCCGGATTCCCACCCGGTCTGTGATGACTTCCCCGGCACTCTTCAAAACCATTGTATACAGATATGGCTGTTCGGGATTCCACAATTTTGGTTCTTTAACCGAAAGGATTACCTGATGTGTATAGCCACTCTTCTCCGACTTCGCAAACATTCCACAGGCTACTTCTCTATTTTCCTCATCACAAAGCGTAACCTTTACCGGCACTTCCTTTCCAATATAGCTTGCCGGACAGTAACAGTTGCATCCGACCTTCCCAATGTAGTTGTTACAAAATAATCGTAGACTACATTTTCCGGTCTTCTTAACAGATAGACATCCCGGAAGATTCCGCTCATGCGAAATTTATCCTGATCTTCCAGGTAAGTTCCATCGCACCATTTCAAAACAAGTACCGCAAGCGTATTTTCTCCGTCAAGCAACACATCTGTGACATCAAATTCACTTGTAGCATGAGAAACCTGGCTATACCCGACATACTTTCCATTGATCCAAACATAAAAACAAGAGTCTACCCCTTCAAAAA
>ENA-OPYY01000449-OPYY01000449.1-human-gut-metagenome-genome-assembly--contig:-NODE-449-length-13771-cov-0.897537_pt1 | contig 13771 bp, 20 predicted proteins | sample MGYA00242472_ERZ504481 | MGnify/ENA primary metagenome ERZ504481 (study PRJEB26092, sample SAMD00036265) | human gut metagenome | host: Homo sapiens | study: EMG produced TPA metagenomics assembly of...
CTGTCTTTTTTCAGAGAGGATGGATTTCGATTCCTCGGATGGAGGGTCGGTTCGCATGGTTCCCCTCGTCTGTTGGTTCCATCCTCTCTGTTATTTTATATAAATCAGTTTAATTGTTGTTTTAGTTCTTTTATCGTTGGTATCGTTGCATAATCAATAGGTAGGTAAAATACGCCGGAAGCGTATGTTTTTAATTGCGTCATCAGGTAGCTCCAATGGGACCAGTGATGGCGGTTTTTCTTTCCGTCTGGAATAAGGTGCCGCATAGGTTTTGGCAGTTTATCCTGATACCCAAGTCCACGGCGGCCAATGACAAAGGCGGCGGCTTCATGGACGCTGATGCCATAATGCCGCATATATTTGAATTTTCCAATCTGGGAGGTAAACGCCGGGTTGACTTTTACCAGGCCAATGGAATATTTATTACTTTTTGATTCTGCCAGCATCGTTACTTTCGTATAAGCGAAGCTGGATAATACTTCATTTAATCGTTTATGTTGGTACATGGGTTTTTGTTTGATATCTTCCAATCGTTCCATGATAATAGGCTTTGCTGCATTTCTAGCATATTGAAAAATCTCTTCTAGTACTTTGGATAATACTTGTTCCCGCTGTCCTGTACTCAATCCTCGAAGGGTAAACGGTATGATGTTGTGGGATAGCAGGTTACCATGACCGTCCAGTTCTGTATATGCTAAATGGTCTACATTGGTATCAAAGGCAACACAGCCTTCGGAAAAATCATAGTTCTTTTGTCTGTTGAATACTTTCACCATACACTTTACTAACACACAGCTGCCATGAACTTCCAAACGCCAGGCAATTGCATTCCTTTCATTTGCAGTTGCGTTAACAGCTTGCTCTACCAACTCCTGTCCGTATGGGAATGTGACATTTTTTAATACAATGATTTCGCCTGTTGTTGTGCGGTAGGTTAAATTTTTTGTTTTTACGTCATACTTAAAAAGGAAATTCCCTTGCAAGGCATCTTTCCTGCCGGAAATGGTCATTCCCGGATTTCTGCCTTTGTACATGGCTCGTTTCCAGTCTTCATGTTGATTTTGATATATCGTATTTTGCTGTTGGAACAGTTTCTTGCTTCCAAAGCATACAGAGGCAGATGGTTTTCGATTTTTCCCTCTACTTTCTGAAGCCGGCAGCGGTTAGAAGTTATCCTCTGGCTGATCATGCGGAGCCGGGCTTTTAATTTTTTGATCTCCGGGGTTAAATATAGCACCTCAAACAGGTATTGGTTTTCATAACGTACTGTTTTCTTTTTATAACGTACCTGGAACACACCTGGCTTGGTTCGCTTTCCCTGCCACCACGATAAGAAACGAATTTCCCTTTCCCAGTTTTGGAACGCTTGATAAGGGATTGTTTTTCTTTTTCCAGGTGCGCCAGACGAGTGTTGATTTCTTTTATTTTCTTTTCCATCTGTTTGATGCGGGACTCCAGGTTCTCTTTTTGAAGTGTCAACACTTCCATAGCACTGCGGTAGACAGCTTTCGCTTCCTGTCTTGCACTATTGATGAAATAATCTGACACATGGAACTGGCTCTTTAAAAACATGTGGATAGAAAGGTTCTCTTTTACCGTTTTATCCCCACCAAGGATACGGACATTTGAAAAAGCAATCCGCTTCATGGCATTGAATAATTCAATTTCTTCTTTGATAATGTCCATATCGTCCGTTTTTATGTAAGTAGAAAACAGACACTTTTTCATATGTTCACCTCCTTGTGTATATTCGCTTATTATGTTATAATTATAGCATATTTACAGAGTCTATACAACTATTTTGCAATCGCTTATATCAGAAAAAGGAGCAAAAAAAAAATGGACTTTCATCGCACAACGCATGCCGTTTATGGATTACAATACCATATCGTACTGGTAACAAAATACCGAAAACCTTGTATTAATGACGAAATCGGAGAACGACTAAAATCAGAATTTCACCGCCTCATTGAAGGAAGGGAAGGACGTATCCTTTCCATGGAAGTGATGCCGGACCATGTGCATATTTTAGCAGAACTCAGTCCAAAATATGCCATAGCCAGCGAAATCGCTATGTTAAAAGGCGTCACTTCCCGTATCCTCCGCCGGGATTATGGCGACTACTTAAAACCTTTCTTGTGGAGAGGTAGTTTTTGGTCTGCCAGCTATTTTATAGCCTCCTGTGGCGGAGTCACGTTAGATGTTTTAAGCAATACGTAGAAAAACAAAAAGCACAGACACCGAAACAACGATAGTCTTTTTACAGGCTGACGGCATTCATCCCCAATGGAATCGAAGATTTCATATGGGGTCTTCTGCCTGTTTTTATGATAAGCTTTCTCTTCTCATAAATCTCACCTCATAATTTATTTTATGAGAAAGTATGGATATTATGCTCAAAGAACATCTAAAAAAAAACATTTTCTAACATAATAATAGCATGCGAACGATTGTTTGACAAGAGAGAAACCAAAGGAATTATATTAATGTTCTGTATTTCCTGCTTGCAAAATTTCCAATGCTTTTTTCACATCCTCCTCTGTAAGTGCTTCTCCAAACCAACTGGGACGTACCCAACGACAGCCATATCCATAAGCAGCCCAATCGTGGTCCTCATCATCCAAAATCACAAAAGAATCCGTGGGATGCTCTTGCAAATACGCCTGTACTTCTGCTGCACGTCCGGTTCCAAAAATCAAATGGCATTGTTCCAGTTCATTAAAAGTAACGATATCTTTCTTCGGACCCGTTAGCCTGGGCGAAATGTATGGGGCATCTCCAAGAACCGGAATCCCGGCTTCGTGTAGAATTTCTCGTAATACAAAATACATCTTAGGAGTCCAATCTATATTACCTCTCCAACTGGATATAATAACAATTGCTGCGTCGGTATTATCACAAAGCTTCTTTAACAAATGAACTTTTTCTGGATCGATATCGCAAGTTTCTTCACTTTGATATGACATATAAGTTAGAATTCCATCGACATCTAAAAATATGATTGATTTATCCATCTTCTGCTCCTTATTTGGCGTGTAGTTTATTTTCTCTTATATATTTAGACAACATATCTAATCCGGGCAATGTGTCGATATGATAGCTTCTGACAAACATATCCCCTTTTTCCATATTTTGCAGTTTATCGAATTCAGCCTTTTGTTCTGCATCTAATTCTGGATATTTTTCTGGATTATCCAAAGCCATAGCAATTTGTAGATATTTTTTAAGACCTATCTTATCCTTTAATTTCCTACACACATTTTCGTAACTAGGGCTATATGCGACTTTCTCCGGTTCTACATGTCCACAATCTCCATCCGCACGAATACATAAGCTTTTATTTAACGTATAAATTTCTTTAGCGTTTACTAATGGCATATTACCCGTACATACCAATATGCCCATTTACGGTAAAACATAAAACCATTTAATATTCCAATATAGTGAGTTTTCACTTCCCCCAACATGTAATAAGGAAGTGAAATTACAGGAATTCCCGCTAATTGAAGTTCTTCTTTTACCTTTTTGTCAATACTGGAATTAAAATTAGTATTTGCTAAATTTTCTAAGTTCTCCATATTCCTTCTCCTTTTCTTTCATTATAACAAATATGTATGTTTTTGAATTTTTTACACACAAAAAAACTTGTGGAATAGATTTTTGTTTGCACAAAAAATAATAAAAAATCATGCACAAAAATTTCTATTTCTTCATTTTATGTTATACTAGGCTTATCAAAAGTTAGGGAGGAAGTAATATGTATGGAGTAAAATTTGAAAAGGATGCAATCCAGATCAAGGAAGGTAACAAAGCAGAGCTAGAAGTGCTGGGATATGAAGTATTTGAAACAAGAGATGATGCCGAAACAAGAGGCATCAATTTGGAATATCGAGCACTTCGTAGAGAATTCAATGCCATGACGCTCACGGAGTTGAATTCAGAACGTGCGAAGGAATTGGAAAAAAGGATTTGGGGAAGACATGCAAATTATGACGGATGCGATTATGTACCAGGAGAAAATATCGAAAGACGAAAAAAAGCTCTGCAGTAAATGCAGGGCTTTTTTGTTATACTGGATAAGCAGATGTTATAATAGGAAGATTCAAATTACTTGGATTCTTTTTAAAACAAATCACTGCTTCCTTACATGCAAGAGCACCATTTTTCCAGTGGTGCTTCATTGAATTGCAAAACTTCTTTCCTTGAACCTCTGGCCAAAGTTTTCCAGAAATTTCCCAAGTACCATCATCATCCAGATTGGCAAGATACTCAATTAGCTCATCACGATGTGCCAAAATAATGGAAAGCAGCATCTCCAAAATAGTATCTTCTTGTCCACAAAAGGAAGATGTGTTTTTCTTAATCATTTTGCATCTGTCCTTTAGAAAGGCATCACTTTTGTTCAAGTGATTATTTACCAAATGCCCAAACTGATATACACTATGGAAGGTTTCTATAATATAATTATCAAACCATCCGTTAATTGTTGCTACTCTCTTTTCGTATTGTTCGTATGTCATATTGCATACCTCCTGAAATTTCAATAAAAAGAGCACCGGACATTTCGTTCCAGTGCTAACGGTCTACTGCTGCAAAATATTTTGCTTCGTCCTGCTTTAAAATGTGATATCCCCTACGCTGATTTAACGCCATCAGACGTTCAAGCTTATCCCTGTCCATCAGTGTACGGAAAGAGTACACCGGAATCCGGGAAATATACTTACTTCGTTGCTTTTCGCAGAGGGCATCTTCCAACACCTCGGTAAAGCGGCGATTACTGATATCCATCTGGGAAAAGCCAGAAATCCGGTCGTTTCTCCATCTGATAAGGAATCCCATCCCTTTCTAAAACAAATTTGATGTATGGTTCCATTGCACTGGAAACCTTTCTTTTTCTATTATCCATTTACGTTTCCTCCTGTTATGTAAATCACACGATAAATATGAGAAAACCATAATAGTGAACTACTCGGTAATTGAATTACCGAGCTTCCTACTTAACCGGGTGACATTTTCAGGCATGACTGTAACCATGCACCCCGTAGTGGATAGGCTATCCCCCGTGTTCCACAGGTTCTTTGTTACTGAATCAAGAGAGGTGCTGTTGATATCTCTCTTTTTATGGAAAAGAATCTTCTATACAAACAGAAAGCTCTGTAATTGCCGGTAGATACGAGGCCTTCTTCGCAATATTTTTTAGCTGCCTGTTCGTCACGATCCATGACATGCCCACAAACGGGGCATATATACATGCGGTCGGAAAGCTGCAATTCTTTATGGACATAACCACATGCATGGCAGGTCTTGCTGGAAGGGAACCATTTACTGACGAAAAGAATCAGCTTTCCTTTTCTGGCAGCTTTATAAAGCAGCATGTCTACGAACATTCCCCAGCCGTTGTCGCTGGCGGATTTCCCAAAATGCAGGGACTTTTTCATAGCTGCCATGTTCAGGTCTTCTATGGTGATCAAATCATAAGTATCAGTCAGCATACAGGACAGCTTGTGCAACCGGTCGCTTCGCTGATGCTTGGCTTTCGCATGCAGCCTGGCGATGGATTGCTTCTGCTTCAGGTAATTGCTGGAACCAAATTTCATATGGGACAGTTTCCGCTGTTCCTGTGCGATTTTGACTTCCACCTTACGGTAAGGTTTTTCATAATCGGCACGGTTGCCAAGGGAGTCGATGTACAAGCAAGGTAGGGACATATCCAACCCGATGTGCTTGACTTCTGTTAAGGCAAATGGCGATAACTCATCCTGCTCTTCTATCGTAGAAAACTGAATGGAGAACATCCACTTCCCGTTTGGCTCTAAGGTACAGGTGCAGTTTTTCAAAATCATGTTTTCCGGCAGGCTGCGGTGCATCCGGAGCTTGATTTCTTCCTTCCTTTTAGGCAGACGTATCCCGGTTCTTGTAAGACACATATTTCCATTACCATTTTTGTCATAAACAACCGTACTGCGGAAGGATTCTTTTGCTAGTCCTTTTTTCTTGAATTTTGGGAATCCTTTGTCCCCTTTTCGCCAGTCGTTTACCGCTGCCTGAAAGTTCAGCTGTACATTGGAAAGGGATGTAGCATCCCCAATGGTAAGAAAGTTATAGTTCTTTTTATACCCTGCCGGTGTTTGGTAACCGCCTGTTGTCTTGAAATCATTCAGCATTTGATTCCACAGAAACCTGCAGTTTCCGGCACTCTGGCGCAAAAACTGTTCCTGTTCTTCGGTAGGCTTTGCCAGGAAACGATATACCAAAAACTGTTCCCCTGGAACGTCTTTCTTCCTGGATGCATTTCGTTTCCCAGGTAACTTTCTCCGGTGCAGGTATTCCCACATACGGATTGCAGCTGCATGACGCATGGCATCCATTGCCGGAATACATAACTTTGTTTCTTTTTTTAGGTAAAGATAGGCTGCCCATTGTTCAGCCAGTGTTTGTGTTGTTTTCTTTTTTGCCATAAGCAGCCTCCTTTCCTTTATGGATTCTAATATACAATACGGTATTTCGTTTTTGATTTTTGAGCATGGCTTTTACAGGTTTACCCATATTTAAAAAAGAACCCCATCCGAAAGTCGGATGAGGCTCTTTTGCCGGACTTTCATCTCGGCAATTGAATTACCGAGAATTCCCGTCCGGTTTTCTTAAAAATTCATAATTTTTTATATAAGAATATATTCAGCAAAACAAAGGAACCGGTTCCGGCAGTTTTTTACAGGTAAAAGAGCATAATATATAAATATGGTATATGGAATTTGAGATACATACGTTGCTGTAATTATGGCAAAAAAAAGAGATACCATGAAAGTATCTCTTCTTTAAAAAGTTATTTTACCAAAAATACTTCGGCGTTATTTCTTCCAAGCTCCAAAGCTTTTTCGTGACTGTTTACATAAATATCAATACGGTTTTCCTTAATTGCTCCACCGCAATCTTCTGCTGTAAAGACATGTCCACCGATGATAACCTGTGTTCCATACGGAATGACGTTCGGATCTACGGCAATAGTCTGTCCTTCGATTACTTGCGTTCCAGTTGCAGTAAGTCCTGTCTCTACATCACAGCATTTCTCACAAGCACAGTAGTATGTGATGTCAAATTCTCCTAATGACTCTCCGTACATATCTTCGGTTGCATTTACCTCGTTTATATCCCCGCTTAAAAGAAATTCTTTTTCATCTTCAAAAAGTCTTACTGCCCAGCATGCAGTAGAAGAAACATCATCGGACACAATACCATAAGCTCTGCCCTTTGCTTCTACTGTTTTTCCATCTCCTGCATACATTACAACATGATAGATATATCCGGTACTGTTTTTGTAGAAAATCAAATCTCCCGGTTGTGCTTCCGAGACAGGAATTTGTTCACCGGCATAAGCTTGATCGGCAGCCACTCTCGGCAGTTCTATGCCATAAGTGCGATAAATAGTCTGTACAAAACCGGAACAATCTGCTCCATTCACCGGATCTGTACCTCCCCAGACATAGGGATTACCGATAAATTGGGAAGCATATTCAACAATTTCTTCACGAATGGCACTTGTAGGAGCGTCCAATTTTACGGAAGTATGTGTATAATAAAAGGCTTTATTTTCTTCCGGTTTTATTTTTTTCAGAAGCTTTTGCATAGCAATCTTCCCCCTTTTCGGCCACTTCAGTATTTACTTCTTCTCCAGATCGGATGTAATTTCTACTTACGAAACCACGTACATTATCGGACTCTATATAAATCCATTGGTCATCCTGATCTGCTAAGATATAGCAAAGTGTACCACTTGGTAATGTTCCAATGATACGGCTGTCTGTTCCTTTTCCTTCTCGTACATTTAAAGTGCTTGCTGTACTTATGGCATACACCTTATCTACAACGGTCTGTTTGGTTGTTGCCTTATTATAAAAATAAGCATTGTTTTCAGAAGAAGGAACTGTTTCCTGTGCAACTGGTGCTACACTTTCTATGGTATCTTGAAATGTATCCATCTCTTTATATTCACGCAAGATGTGATTAGCCTGTGCACCGGTTACAACAGCAGTTTTGGGTAAAAATCCCCTTACAGAACCGGACTCCACATAATACCAATCTCCTTCCTCCTTTAACAAGAAGCAAACACCCTTATCTGCTAAAGTTCCAATCGTTCTGGACGTTGTATTCATTTCCTCTTTTAATTCCACATCTGTTTTTGCAAAAGCATAACGGCGGGCCACGGTGAAGAAACGTAATTGAGTTGGTTTTTTAGAAAGCTCATGTGTAAAGGAAGGTTGAAATACAGGAGGATTTGTTGTGCTTTGGGACTCTTGTAATTCCGGATTTACATCAGGAATATCTTCGACATTTGGAACCTCTGTGTTTTGTTCAGGCTGTACTTCAGGTTCTGCTTCTGGAACTTCTCCAGGTTGCTGTTCTGGTTCTGACGGTGGTGCAACTTCCTGATTTTCACCTTCGGGATTTTCTGGTAAAACATCTGGACTTTCCGGTTCCTCTACTGGGGGAATGTCTGGATTTTCCGGTTTCGTTTCAGGTTCTGCTTCCGAATTTCCTGTATCAGGGACTTCTGCGTCAGGACTTTCTATATCTGGTGTTTCTGGTGGTGTGTCAGGAATTACTGGTACGTCCGGTTGCTCAGGTTTTGCAGTTTGAGAGTCCTCTGAGGTTTCTGGTGTTTTTTCAGGGATATATCCTTGTTCTTTGTTTGTCTCCTCATTTTCAGATGTAACATTGCCTATTTCTTTTTCTGCCACGATTGCTGGCTCTGCTGCATAAACAGCTGACGGCGCTAATGTGCTGAATGCCATAGCAACTGCCATTACTTTTTTAAATTCTCTAAATTTCATAACTATACTTTAAAAGTATCTCCTTTCTGAAAGATTGCTCGTATATGAGCCGTATTAAATATGGAAGATATTTTCCTGAAAGCAAAATTTTTTCCATACACGAAAAAAAGCACCTGTTAAACAACGAAGGCTACACTTGTTCAACAGAATGCTTTTATTTGATTTTTATGGTTCCTATTTTGTAATATCTAATTTCTTCTGGCAGAAATATGTAACTCCCAGAAAAACAACTGCAAGGAATAAATTCAATTCCCACTCTGGTCCATCTACACCTGACATAAACAGAAGCATTAACACAAAACTAATTGTCATTAAAATATACCAGAACCTCAAAATACCACTCCCTTTATCTTTTTTATAAAAGAATTTGGGAGATTTAAGGATAACAGATATAAATTGTATTCTGCTATACGTTGTTCGACAATTGTCATACTGAGTATTCTCTTTTGTATAAACTAATTCCATCAGCGCACAGGTGCCATTAGGACTTTTCCAGTTCCTCTGTATACATTTACCAGACCTTCTCCACTTGCGGCGGAACCAATCAAGGTTTTTCCGGAACGCTCTACTGTAAAATCTAAAGAACCGCTCCATGCAACTGCCATGTTCCCATCGATTTTTAATACATCGTTTTGCAGGGTAATTTCTATCAGTTCTTCTTTTGGTACAAAAGACTCAAGGCAAACAATACCGTTTCCCTGCAAAGAAAGATTGAATAATCCTTCCCCACCTGCTACTGCGGATGATAAATTGCTTCTCATAACTGCACGATGCTGTAATTTAGAGTCGCATGCAAAAAACAATCCATCATCCAGTACAACGGAGCCATTCCATTCGGCTACATCCAATAAAATTAAATGCTTGTAGGTAGGTTCTAAAACAAGAATTCCATCTCCTGTATATTCCGGTTTGATTGCAGCTTCGCCAGTTGCCTTTCCCCGAATAGTTTTTCCAAAGAAATCTCCTACACCTTTTATTCCGGTAGTTGCCTGTACATTGCCCGCCATCCATTGCATAGCCCCTGCCTGTACAGTTACATTTGATTTACTCAAATCACAGATTACCTGACGCTTTCGGATATTCATTTCGTTACAAAAATATGCCATAACTGCATTGTTTGGTACAACACTTAGATCTCGGATGTATTCAATAGTCATAAATGGTCCTTTAGAGTCCAATACTCTTACATCATCATTTCCTGTAAAATTAGAAATCTGAAACATAATATATTTTCTCCTTTGTTTTTAGAAGTAATATGGTATACGAAAAAGAAACACCGCAGAGACATCTCTTTTTATACTATATTTCTTAAACATTCAGACAGGATGTGATTTTGCAATGCTTCTTTTCTTGCAGAGCCTTCTAATTTTTTCTTTTTATTATTTAATACTGGAAATACGATAACATGTACACATACTGACATATATATAAATAATAGAAATTGTGCTGGTACAGAATAGCCGGTATATGCAGCAAGCATTGCAAACATTGCTCCGAATGTAAAATAAATGCTAAAAAAATGTACTGTTATAATATCTAGTAATATAGAAGAAATTCCTGCCAGTGCCCAAATAAAAATCATACGCTTTCACCTTCTATACTACTTGAATTTATATCCTTTACCGGTACGACTTCTTCTGTAATTACCTCAGAGGAAACCGTGTGTGGAGAAGACGGAACGTCTACAGCTTTGGCATTTATGGTATCTTTTTTCTTATTCGAGATTTTATTCTTCTCTATACTACGGTACAAACTGTTTTTTTCATCTATGCGAAAAGCATGATATTGAAATGGAAGCAGACCAATCATAACAAGAGATAAAACAGGTCTAATAAGTAGCAGCATAAACAGGACTACTTGATACCATTGAATACCGCTATCATCTTTTAGACGTACCCAGTCATAACTTCTTGCCAGTTTCCAACATAATAAAATCAGAATTGCAGTTAAAGCAAGAATAATGGCAATCATAATAAATTTTATACCGGAAGCCGGTAACAATTTCATTTGCTCCATATTTCCAAATAGAGAAGCAAAGAGATTGCATTGCAACAGTTCTTTTAAACTGCTGGTTATTCCGTATGCTATTTCTACTTCCTGCCCGCTTCCGAGATAATATAAGATAATATAAAGAATGATATATCCCCAGAAGGTTATTCCGTTTAAAATACGTGAAAATAAGTTATGCCCAATATAAAGAAAAGACAGCAAGGTGAAGAAAAATAGTACGGTTTGAAATGGGATCGTCCATTTTGGTATTGTTACGAGACCAGATACCATTTCGAAACATTCATTAATCATCTTTGTTATTCCTTGATATGCTACAACTCCCCAAGGGCTATACAGAAAATAAGGCTTAAAAGCAGAAGTAATACTTTTATGCCTAATTTATTCCAGAAATTCATAAAACCATAGAAAATAATAACCCCCAAAATAACACTCATTATTCCTTTTAGGGTGAAGAAACTATCCATGAGATTTCCGGATGAACTTGCGGATAGTATTATGTGGTCAATAAGTTGCATATTTTACATCTCCTTTGTTATTATTTTTATTTAATATGGAATATGGGAATATTACGAAAGGAGGATGCTGTAAGCGGGCAGTCCATTTATCTGTGATATTTAAAATCAGAATTATAAACTTATTGCTGCAAAAAGGTATTTTATAAATACCTGAAAAAGGAATGACTTTAGGACAGTCCTTATGCTGAAATTAGAGAAGATATTCAATATAAAAAAAACACCGTGTAACGATGTCCTTTTTGTCTGTTTTTAAAGAGAAAGAAGTTCTACAAAATACAATACATCCTTTTTGTATTTTTCCATTTCTTTAGGGGAAAGCTCTTTGATGCCTGATATTACACAAGAATTGTACATGTTCTTTAGTAAATCATTAAGAAAATGGGTTAAGTGTACGGAAGCTGCTTCATCAGGACAGTAAATTCTTCGTTCTTTTACCCAATATTTCGAGCCATAAGTTTTGGGCAGCAATTTCAGAATTATGTCAGGTAAATTTTCGAAGTTTGAAACTATTTCATATCCAAACTGACCACCATTTTTTTGATGTTCTGAAATTTCTTCTAAATTGTTTGCTTCTGCTTCCGTATTATTAGAATACAGTAAATATACGGATTTGTTTCTAGAGCAAAACGATAGATCGCATCCAGAAAAGTTAGGCGCTTCATTCCTGGCCAGGAATAACCAAATTCTTCTAAATCTTCCTCCGCATCCTCTTCTTCAATCCAGTTTTCTACCTTTAATTTATGCAGCAGGAAGATTTCAATTTTATCCGCATAGTTATCATCTTTAGCGCATATGTTTTCGAATTCCTGCGCCCAGTCTGCTACTTTTTCTTTGAACTGCTCCCTGACAGATACCGAAGTACTTATATCTTCTTTTAGTTTTCCTTTTTCCAGCATCAGTGCAAAATACATGCTCAATTCTGTAATGTTTTCTGTTAACTTATTCATTATAAATTTCCTCCTGTTATATGATTTTTCAGAAAGAATATGGGGGATTTTGAAAAAGAAAAACCATCGCTTTTCAATGGCAAAAGAAAAGAGACACCCATAGGGTATCTCTAATCGTAATGGATTACTCTGTAAAATCTGATTTCTTTTGAATTTCCTCAATCTCTTCCAAAGGAATATCTAAAAATTCTGCTACTACTTCAGGAGAATGTTTTTGAAGCGCCCGTAAAATAACTTGTTCTTGCCCTTCTTTTTGCTTACGTTCGTCATAAGCCAACAACATATCATATTCCTCCTTCCACTTTGAGTTCCTAGATGCAAGTTTAACTTCCCTATTTAAATCAAGTATAAATGGTGTTTTGGTGATTTTCCCCGTTTGTAAATAATGTAAAAACTCCTTTAATTGCTGGTCATTAGTCACACCTTCCGCATTTACAAAAATTGTATGTCTATCATCCGCTAATATTAGGCTTTTGTCCTGCTTACAAATAGTATCAAATTCATATTTTGCAAAATTCCGGTCAAACAAATCGAGGTACAGATGAAAATGACATACGTTTTCCGTAACTTGTTATACGGTTCCCCTTTGGCAATTTGGCTTTTATCAATGCAGGAATGGTAATAACGACTGCGTTTTGGCAGTTCCTTCGTATTAGATGTCTGCATCTCGATGTCATATATGGTATGCTTATCATCCTGTACATAGACATCCATACGAATACTTTTCTCATCAACAGCATCATCGAGGACTTTTTGTGACTCGGTGTATTCGATTTTGTCGATTTTACATGCAGAATAATTTCCAATAGTTCCTTACAAAGCTTTTCATTCTGCATCACTTTACAAAAAAGAAAATCATCCGCCAAAGTTAATTTTTCAAAGGGAACTCTTCTACGATAAGTATAGCACGATTTTTGTGTGGTATCCATAAGTAAATTCCTCCTATTATATAATTTTACAGAAAGAAAATGGTAAATTTTGCAAAAGAAAAAGAGATACCAAGTACCTCTTTTCCCTTTTGAACTAACTCGTACATTACCGGCTTGTTAATGGAAAATACTTCTTATCCCTGTTTAAAAATTCCTCAATCTTTTTCTCTCTAATACGCACAGAGTAACTTCTGTCTTTCCAAAAAACATCATCAAATCCATAAAGATAACGCCCGTCAACAGCATTCCGCATCCGTATAACCTTAATGGTAATGTTTTCATATTTAACTACAATACTGTTTTTTCCAATATGCCTTATTGTCTGCATACACTCCTGTTCTTCTGGATCCATAGTGACATAGATTGTATCATCAGTTACAAAGAGTTCTTTTCCAAATTTGGGGAGCAGCTCCAAGAAATCCTGCAATTGAACTAATGCTCGATTTAACTGGGGTGCAGTAATATTTCTTCTCATACCATATTCCTCCTGTTATATGATTTTTCAGAAAGAATATGGGAAATCTTGCAAAAGAAAAACCACC
>ENA-OPYY01000451-OPYY01000451.1-human-gut-metagenome-genome-assembly--contig:-NODE-451-length-13756-cov-1.074400_pt1 | contig 13756 bp, 16 predicted proteins | sample MGYA00242472_ERZ504481 | MGnify/ENA primary metagenome ERZ504481 (study PRJEB26092, sample SAMD00036265) | human gut metagenome | host: Homo sapiens | study: EMG produced TPA metagenomics assembly of...
CCTTTATGGCTTCCTCCACCGTATTGGCAATGACAGACGGAAGCACCGGCTCTCCTAAGCTTTCACAAAGCTCTTTAAAGAGTTCTCTGTCCTCTGCCCTTTCAATGCTCTCACTGCTGGTTCCCAAAAGCTCCACACGGCACTCTTTTAAAATGCCTTTTTTCTCAAGCTGCATTGCCAGATTAAGTCCGGTCTGACCACCAATTCCCGGTACGATGGCATCTGGACGCTCATGACGGACAATCTTTGCAACATATTCCAATGTCAACGGTTCCATATACACCTTATCTGCAATGGTGGTATCTGTCATAATCGTTGCCGGATTGGAGTTGCATAAGACAACCTCATACCCTTCTTCTTTCAGTGCAAGACATGCCTGGGTCCCTGCATAGTCAAATTCTGCCGCCTGACCAATCACAATCGGACCGGAACCAATGACAAGTATTTTCTTCAAATCAGTTCTTTTCGCCATCTTTTGTTCCCTCCATCATTTCTATAAACTGTTCAAACAGATAACCGCTGTCCTGCGGGCCCGGTGCGCTTTCCGGGTGATACTGCACACTAAACACCTTGTCCTCCTCACAGGCAACACCTTCTACTGTCTGATCCAGCAGATTCAGGTGCGTTACTTTCAATCGAGTATTCGCAAGACTTTCCCTGTCCACTGCATAGGAATGGTTCTGGGAGGTAATCTCTATCTTTCCTGTCAGAAGATTTTTTACCGGATGATTTCCTCCTCTGTGTCCAAATTTTAACTTATAGGTCCTTGCCCCATATGCAAGGGAAATGATCTGATGACCAAGGCAGATTCCAAAGATCGGATATTTTCCCCGTAAGCCTCTCACCAGTTCTATGACCGGCTGCACATCCATCGGGTCTCCCGGACCATTAGATAAAAAGATTCCGTCCGGCTTCATTTTTTCTATTTCTTCCATAGAGGTATTCCATGGAAATACCGTCACATTGCAGCCTCGTCTGTTAAAACTCCTCACAATATTCTGCTTCATTCCACAATCAATGGCGGCCACATGATATTTCTCATCCGGAATCCTATATTGCTGAATCTCTTTTCTGCTCACAAAAGCTACTGCATCTTTTGGTATATCATAGGAACTCAATTTGCAAAGTCCCTCCTGCAGAGAAGTATCAGCATCTGTAATCAATACTTTTCTGCTTCCCAAATCACGGATAGAACGTATCAGCTTTCTGGTATCAATTCCATAAATTCCCGGAATCCGGTATTTCTCCATGGTTTCGGATAATGTATATTTACTGCGGAAGTTGGATGGCTGATCGTTATAATCCCTTACAACCAATCCTCCAATCGTCGGTGTTTCTGTTTCAAAATCTTCTTCTGCAATCCCATAGTTACCAATCAGCGGATATGCCATCACAACAGTCTGGTAGGTATAGGACGGATCAGAGATGATTTCCTGATACCCAACCGGAGAGGTATTAAATACGATTTCCGTGATTCTTTCATCAAAGGAACCAAAACCATATCCATAATACTCACTGCCATCTGGGAGAATCAGTTTTCTGTCAAATTTTTTCATAATATATGTCACCCCTCTATCTAAACCCGTTCAGACAGTTTCCTTTCAAAACGGTCTTTACGGAGATCTGCCGGAATTTTGGTTGGATATTCTCCGTTAAAGCAGGCAGCACAATAATCCTCGCTGTCAATCAGCTTACTCAGCTTCTCCACCTCCAAATATCCCAAAGAATCCACTCCGATCATCTCTGCGATCTCTTCCATGCTATGATGGCATGCAATCAGATTTTCTTCTGAGTCAATGTCCGTGCCATAATAGCAGGCATGTAAGAATGGGGGAGCCGAGATTCTCATATGTATCTCTTTCGCTCCTGCGTCACGCAAAAGCTTTACAATACGTTTACTGGTTGTACCTCTTACGATAGAATCATCAATAAGAACGACTCGTTTTCCATCGATTACATTTTTCACAGGAGAAAGCTTAATCCTGACTTTGTCCAAACGTTCATTTTGTCCCGGAGAAATGAATGTTCTTCCAATATATTTATTTTTGATCAGTCCTATCCCATAAGGAATGCCGGATTTATTTGCATATCCAAGCGCTGCATCCAGTCCGCTGTCCGGAACTCCGATCACAATATCTGCGTCCACCGGATAACTTTCTGAGAGCAGCTCGCCTGCTCTCATTCGTGATTCATGGACAGATACACTATCTATGACAGAATCCGGTCTTGCAAAATAGATATACTCAAAGATACAGGTTTTCTTTTTCTGCTTACGCAGTGTTCTTTCCTTGATTCCACTCCATTTTGACTAAACACCAGAATCTCACCCGGAAGCAGATCTCTGACAAATTCTGCGCCTACCGCTGATAATGCGCAGCTTTCTGATGCCACTACATAGGCTCCATCCGGCATCTGTCCATAACAAAGTGGTCTGAATCCATATGGGTCTCTTGCAGCAATCATCTTTGTAGCTGACATCAAAACTAATGAATAAGCCCCTTCCAGTAAATTCATGGTGTTGCTTACCGCTTCTTCTATGCTCGGTGTCATCAGCCTTTCTCTTGTAATCACATAAGCAATGGTTTCTGTATCGCTGGTGGTATGAAAAATGGCTCCTGATAACTCCAGCTTATCACGCAGCTCCAATGCATTACTCAAATTTCCGTTATGTGCCAGTGCCATCTTTCCTTTCTGGTGGTTGACTTCAATGGGCTGGCAGTTATTTCGTGTTGTCCCGCCGGTTGTTCCATATCTTACATGGCCCACTGCCATAGTCCCTTCCGGCAAATGAGATAATGTGTCTTTCGAAAACACTTCGCTTACAAGACCCAGATCCTTATAGGAAGAAAACACACCATCATCATTCACAACGATCCCGCAGCTTTCCTGTCCTCTGTGCTGCAAGGCATACAATCCATAATAGGTAATCCCTGCCACATTTTCTTTTTGTGTACTCATCACACCGAATACACCACATTCTTCATGAATCGCCATACTCTTTTCCTCCTGCGTATTATTCTACTGTCTACTGTGACCGATTTTGCCAGATTCCTTGGCTTATAATATCACAGCCACGATTCAGTGCAACATAATAGGCAAAAAGCTGCAAAGGAATCACTCCGAGAACCGGCTGCAAAAGGGAATGGGTCTTTGGTATCACAAACATTTCGGATGCCCGACTGCTAATCAGCTCTGCTGTCTGATCTGTCGTCATTGCGATTACTTCTGCTCCTCTGGATTTTACTTCAACAATATTGGACAAGGATTTTTCCACCAGCGGCTCATAGGTTACCATAGCAACCACCAGTGTTCCCGGTTCTATCAGAGAAATCGTTCCATGTTTCAGTTCTCCTGCCGCATAGGATTCTGAATGAATATAAGAAACCTCTTTCAGCTTTAGAGAGCCCTCCAAACCCAGTGCATAGTCCAGATTACGACCAATATAGAAAACACTGTTATGGTTGAAATATCTGGATGCCGCTTTCTGATAAAGATCCAGATCATTCATAACAACACTTATCTTTTCAGGTAAATCTTGAAGCTCCCTGATAATTGCCGCATATTTTTCTGCTGCGGAAACATCCCACTCAATCAAATGTTTTTCTTTTTCCAGCAGAAATCTGTCTCTGTCAAAGATCTGAACATCATCTGCCGTAATGACTGCCACTTCATCATCTTCCATATAAGTAACTGTCCTTGTATGTGCAAGAAGTGCAGTAACATCAGAGGCAATGTAATTTCCCTCCTGACCGTAACCAATCAGCAGAGGGGCGTCTTTTCTTGCTGCAACCATCTGTCCCGGAAAATCAGAACAGAGAATGCCCATAGCATAAGCACCTTTGATACGATTTAAAACCGCATACACTGCATCCATCAGATTGGATTTCTTCCTATAATAATATTCCAGTAACTGGACGATTACCTCTGTATCCGTATCAGAAGAAAAAACGACTCCTTTACGGATAAGAGAGTTTTTGATCTCCAGATAATTTTCTATGATGCCATTATGGACAACCGCAATCTTTCCTTCCTGCCCAACATGGGGATGTGCATTTGTATCATTTGGTTCCCCATGGGTTGCCCATTTGGTGTGACCAATGCCGATATTCCCCGACAAAGGATTTTGAGAGTCCAGCAATTCCCGCAGAACAGACAGACGTCCTTTGCTCTTTTTTACCTGTAATCTCCCATCCGCTGATACGACCGCAACTCCTGCTGAATCATATCCTCTGTATTCCAGTCGTTCCAGACCATCAAGCAATATCGGAACAGCTTCTGTCTTTCCTGCAAATCCAATAATTCCACACATTTTTTCTACTCCTCTTTTCGTTTCGACTTAATCAGCGTTTCTTTTTAATAAAGCTGCCGAAACGAATCCTTTAAACAGTGGATGAGACTGATTTGGGCGGCTCTTAAATTCTGGATGAAACTGTACGCCTACAAAAAAACGGATGCTCCTTAAGTTCTACGGTTTCCACCAGTCTGTCATCCGGAGAAGTACCGCTGATCACAAGTCCTGCTCTCATCAGTTCCTCACGATATTTATTATTAAACTCATAGCGATGGCGATGGCGCTCATGGATCAGTTTGTTACCATAGCATTGTTCCATTTTCGTTCCGGCTTTAATGCTGCATGGATAGCTTCCCAGACGAAGCGTACCACCTTTATCAATTTCCTCACTCTGTCCCGGCATAAAATCAATAACCTTATGGGCACACTGTTCATCAAATTCACCCGAATGAGCACATTTAAGTCCCAGAACATTCCTTGCAAATTCGATGACGGCAATCTGCATACCTAGACAGATACCAAAGTAAGGAATCTGATTTTCACGGGCATAGTTTGCTGACAGGATCATTCCTTCGATACCACGATTTCCAAATCCGCCCGGAACGATGATCCCATCCAGACCTTCCAATATTTCCTTTACATTGTCCGACCTGATATTTTCTGAATCAATCCAGTGGATTTTCACAAACGTATTCAGTTCATACCCTGCATGGTTCATTGCTTCTGCCACAGACAGGTATGCATCATGGAGCTTTACATACTTTCCAACCAGACCGATGTGGACTTCCCGGGAACGGTTTCGGATGCGTTCCACCATCTGTTTCCAATCTTCCAGCTCCGGTTTCGGCGCATCAATGTGAAGTTCTCTGCAAACAACATCTGAAAATCCGGACTTTTCCAACATCAGCGGTGCTTCGTAGAGGTTCTGTAACGTCCTGTTCCCAATCACGCAATCCGGTTTCACATTGCAAAAAAGAGAAATTTTCTGAAAGATGGATTCTTCCAATGGTTTATCAGACGCAGCACTATAATATTTGGATTGATACCCATTCCTCGAAGCTCCTTGACAGAGTGCTGCGTTGGTTTTGACTTATGTTCTTCAGAGCCACTCAAATAAGGGACTAACGTCACATGGATAAATAAACTGTTCTCCCCGCCAACCTCCAATGAAATCTGACGTACTGCTTCCAGAAATGGTTGGGATTCAATATCCCCAATGGTTCCTCCAATCTCCGTGATCACTACATCTGCATCCGTCTTTTTTCCTACACGGTACACAAATTCCTTAATCTCATTTGTGATATGGGGAATCACCTGAACCGTGGAACCTAAGTATTCTCCTCTTCGTTCCTTGTTTAATACATTCCAATAAACCTTTCCAGTCGTCAGATTGGAGTATTGATTCAGATCTTCATCAATAAATCTCTCATAATGCCCCAAGTCCAGATCCGTTTCTGCTCCATCCTCGGTTACATATACTTCGCCATGCTGATACGGGCTCATGGTTCCGGGGTCTACGTTAATATATGGGTCTAACTTCTGTGCTGCCACTTTTAAGCCCCTTGCTTTTAAAAGACGTCCAAGAGAAGCGGCGGTAATCCCTTTTCCCAGACCGGATACCACACCTCCAGTCACAAATATATATTTAGTCATAATCTTTCACTTCCTTACTCAAACTCCACCATTGCCGGCGGTTTGCTTGTAATATCGTAGAGAACACGGATTGCAAGTCCGGGGCCTGGAAACGGCTGGCGCATAACCATATATTCCGGAAGCCCAAGCTGTCTTCCCAGTTCTCTTACTTCATCCTTGAACAGCAAACGCAATGGTTCAATAATCTCTTTAAAATCAACAAAATCCGGCAGGCCGCCCACATTGTGATGGCTCTTTATGGTTTCTGCATTTTCTTTGCCGGATTCAATCACATCCGGATAAATAGTTCCCTGTGCCAGATAGTCCGTCCTGCCAATTTTTTTGCCTTCTTCCTCAAATACGAAGACCGTGATCCACAAAAACACAGGTGAGCTGTGAACCCACTGCTTCCGCAAACAGGGCTGCACACACAGAGGAATCCACGCCTCCCGATAGAGCCAAAAGCACCTTATCATTCCCTACTTTGCTTCTGATTTCTTCGATACAGCGATACATATAGCTTTCCATCGTCCAGTCACCCACTGCACCACAGACTTTATATAAAAAGTTTCGGATCATGGTAGTTCCATTTTCTGTATGATTTACTTCCGGATGGAACTGTACACCATAATATTTTCTGTTTTCATCACAAATGGCTACATTCGGGCATTTCCCGCTAGCGGGCAACCAGCCTAAATCCGTCGGGTACTTTCTTCATGTAGTCGCCATGGCTCATCCATGAAATACTCTCCTCATCCAGTCCGTCAAACAGCAGACAGGAATTATCATAGAAAGTAAGTGTTTTTCCATACTCTCTGGCGTTTTCATTTTCTGCTACCGTAACCATTCCTCCAAGATGATGGGCAAGGAGCTGACATCCATAGCAAATACCAAGAATCGGTATTCCAAGCTCAAAAATACCTTCTGCCGGATGATAAGAATTTTCTTTATATACACTGTCCGGTCCTCCAGTGAAGATAATGCCTATGGGGTCAAATGCCCGAATCTCAGAAAGGGTCATGGTATAAGGCTTAACCTCACAATAGACGTTGCATTCCCTCACCCTCCTGGCAATCAACTGGTCATACTGACCGCCAAAATTCAAAATTAGTACTTTCTGATTCTGCATCTTTCCTTTTCTCCTAAAACATTGTGATATAGGCATCACGTTCGGCGCCGACAGACACATACTTAATCGGGCACTCGATTTCCTTTTCAATATAACGGATATACTCCAATGCCGCTTTTGGAAGATCATCTACTGTTCTGCATCCGCTGATATCACACTGAAATCCCGGAAGATATTCATAGATCGGTTTTGCACATTTAAGTTCTTCGATACCGGATGGAAATGTGTCTACTCTGTTTCCATCAATCTCATACGCTGTACATACCGGGATTTTTTCCATATAAGAAAGCACATCCAGCTTTGTAAGTGCCACATAGCTGCAGCCCTGCATCTTTGTCCCATATCTGGAAGCAACCACATCAAAGCCTCCGACTCTTCTCGGTCTTCCGGTTGCTGCACCATATTCGCCCCCTGCCGCACGAAGCTGCTCGGCTTCCTCTCCAAACAGTTCACAGGTAAAAGGTCCTTCTCCCACGCAGCTTGAGTATGCTTTCATAATACCGATGCTTTCATCCAGCTTTGCAAAAGGTACGCCAGCTCCGATTGGCGCATAAGAAGCAAGGGTTGTGGATGCAGAGGTATATGGATAAATGCCAAAGTCTATATCCCTGAGTGCCCCAAGCTGTGCTTCAAACAGAATGGATTTTCTCTCTTCAATAGCGTCTCCAAGGTATTCCGTCGTATCACAGATAAAAGGATAAAGAACTCTCCGTATTCTTTTAACCACTGAAACATTTCATCTGCCAGCACTGGTGCATGACCATATCCATGTTCCACAGTCAGGTTCTTCCATTCCACAAGACCACCAAGGCGTTCCTTTAATGCTTCCAGATGGAGCAAATCACCCATACGCAGTGCTTTTTTCATATATTTGTCTGCATATACCGGAGATATACCTCTTCTGGTAGATCCAAATTTCTTATCTAACAGTCGGTCTTCCTCCAGACAATCCATCAGTTTATGATATGGCATACAGATGGGTTGCCCTGTCACTGATCTTTAAATGTTCCGGCGTTACTCCACACCTTTTTCTGCCAGTTTCTGCACTTCCCCGTACAAATGTTCCAGGTCAATCACAATGCCCGGTCCCAGAATATTGACCGTATCTTCACGGCAGATTCCGGACGGCATCAGATTCATGACAAATTTTCCTTTTTCATTGATCACGGTATGACCCGCATTATTTCCGCCCTGATAACGAACAACAATATCATAGTTTTCGCTGAGAAGATCTACCATACGGCCTTTTCCTTCATCGCCCCAGTTTGTTCCAACAATTGATGTAAGCATATGCATTCCTTCCTTTCAGACATTCACTTGCGCTTCCACGTTCACACGCTGCTTATTTTTTTCCAGTAATGGTTTCACGGTTTCTGTTACAAACTTCTCACACTGATATTCTGCCATTCCGGTGAACTTCACCGGGTCAAGCAAAACTTCCAGTTCCATGGCAGAAAGTCCAAAGCTATCGTCATTTTTGATACGTTCTATTAAATCATTTTCATTCCCATAGAGTTTTACCTGTTCCGCTGCCATAATAGAATGTTTACGGATTGCTTCATGAAGTTCCTGTCTGTCCCCATCTTTGGTTTTTACACAATACATCAGGATATTTTCCGTCGCCATAAATGGAAGTTCTGCATCCAGATGCTTCTTAATAACTGCCGGATAGACCTTCAGCCCCCTGATTACATTGATATACAGATTTAAAATGGCATCTGTGGCCAGAAATGCTTCCGGTACAGCCAGGCGCTTATTTGCGGAATCATCCAATGTGCGTTCAAACCACTGTGAAGCTGCTGTAATAGCAGTATTTTGTAAATCACAAATCACGAAACGAGCCAGTGATGCAATACGTTCGCTTCTCATTGGATTTCTTTTATATGCCATGGCAGAAGAACCGATCTGTTTTTCCTCAAATGGTTCATCCACCTCTTTTAAGTGGCTGAGTAAACGGATATCACTGGAGAATTTTGATGCACTCTGTGCAATTCCGGACAATACCTGTAAAACCGCAAAATCAGCTTTTCGTGTATAGGTCTGTCCACTGACACTCTGACACTTTGAAAAACCGATTTTTTCTGCGATTTTCTGCTCCAGCTGTTCCACCTTTGTTTCTTCCCCATCGAACAGTTCCAAAAAGCTGGCACCTGTCCCCGTGGTTCCTTTACAGCCAAGGAGTTTTAAGTTATTCAGTTGAAAATCAAGCTGTTCGATATCAAACAGCAGATCATTCATCCAAAGACAGGCTCTTTTTCCTACCGTTGTTGGCTGAGCTGCCTGAAAATGAGTATATGCAAGAGTTGGTAATGCCTTATATTCCATGGCAAATTCGCTAAGGGCTTCTATGGCATTTAACAAAAGATTTCTAATCTGTAAGAGCGCACTTTGCATGAGGATAATATCCGTATTATCCCCCACATAACAGGAAGTTGCTCCTAAATGTATGATTCCCGCCGCTTCAGGACAGGCATCCCCGAAGGTATGGACATGTGCCATCACGTCATGACGAAACTCATTTTCGTATTGTCTTGCTTTTTCATAATCAACGTTGTCAATCTGAGCTTTCATTTCCTCAATCTGCTCATCAGAGATAGGAAGTCCCAGTTCCTTTTCACTTTCCGCAAGTGCCACCCAGAGTTTTCTCCATGTGGAAAATTTTCTATCATTGGAAAATATACTCTGCATTTCTTTACTTGCATAACGTTCACATAAAGGTGATTGATAAATATCTGTTCTCATAAAATCTATTTACTCTCCATCTCTAATCCTAATCGTTTTGCCACCTGAATATACGCATCCTCTACGCCTCCTAAATCCCTGCGGAAACGATCTTTATCCATTTTTTCTCCACTTTCCACATCCCATAAGCGGCAAGTATCCGGAGAAATCTCATCTGCAAGAATGATCTTGCCATGAAAACGGCCAAACTCTATCTTGAAATCAATCAGACGAAGGCCTGCTTTTAAATATTCCACTTTCAGAATTTCGTTAATTTTAAATGCATAATCCTTTATCGTTTTGATCTCACTTGCAGTCGCAAGCTGTAATGCTTTTGCAAAATGGGAATTGATCAGCGGATCTCCCAGTTCATCATTCTTATAAGAAAATTCAATCGTCGGCTCAGCAAGTACCGTTCCCTCTTCCACACCCAATCTTTTAGAAAAACTGCCGGCAGCCACGTTTCGCACAATTACTTCCAACGGAACAATCTCCACCCTGCGCACTGCGGTTTCTCTGTCATTTAATTCCTGAATAAAATGAGTCGGCACACCTTCTGCTTCAATTTTCTGAAACAACAGATTGGTCATACGGTTATTGATCGCACCTTTCCCAACGATTGTTCCCTTCTTCAAGCCATTAAAGGCAGTTGCATCATCTTTATAAGAAACAATCAGGACATCCGGATCATCCGTTAAGAAAACCTTTTTTGCTTTTCCTTCATATAATTGTTCACACTTTTGCATTTCATTCTTCCTCCAATAAAGTCATTTCCTGCATTTTTGAACGCAAAAAGGGCAAAAGCGCCTTTAAGTTCATTTTAAACTTAAAGACGCCTTTGCCTTTACGCACACTATTTTACCTCTTAAATTTTATCTTGTCAATCCATTTTATCTAAAAATCCCTACTTTCATCGATCTATTTCATTAGATCCAAAAGAGTAATATTATCAAAATAATGATTTACCATATGATGAAATTCTTTCCACATCGGCAATGTTTTACATGTATCTGCACGTTTACAGGTTTTTGCATTACATTCCAGACATGCAACCGGAACCAGTTCCCCTTCTGCAAGTCTTAATATATCTCCAACCCTATAATCTTTTGGTTCCCTTGCCAGACGGTATCCGCCGCCTTTCCCCTGTACCCCTTCCACATAATGGTTCTTAGAAAGTACAGACATAATTCTCTCGATATATTTTAAAGACAGCTCCTGTCGATGGGCAACTGTCTTCATTGCTATATAACCTTCATTCTGATTTTCTGCAAGATCAAGCAATACACGCAAAGCATATCTTCCCCTTGTTGAGATCATCATTCCTTTGTTCCTTCTTTCCTTATTCTGCAAATAGAGGTGTTGATAAATATCTATCTCCTGTATCCGGCATCAATACAACAATTGTTTTTCCTTTATTTCCGGCTCTTTTGGCAAGCTGGATTGCCGCCCATAAGGCTGCTCCGGAAGAAATGCCTACAAGCACCCCTTCTCTATGCCCCATGAGTTTTCCGGTTGCAAAAGCATCTTCATTCTCTACCGTAATAACCTCATCATAAATGGAAGTATTTAATATATCCGGAACAAATCCTGCTCCAATGCCCTGTATTTTATGCGAACCGGCAATGCCTGTAGAAAGCACTGCTGAAGATGCCGGCTCAACAGCCACAATCTTAATATCCGGATTTTGTGCTTTCAGATATTCACCAACACCTGTCACTGTACCTCCGGTACCTACGCCTGCTACAAAGATATCCACATTACCATCTGTATCCTCATATATTTCAGGGCCTGTACTCTCCCTATGGGCTTTGGGATTTGCAGGATTCACAAATTGTCCGGGAACAAAACTATTCGGTATTTCATTGGCCAGCTCTTCTGCTTTCGCAATGGCTCCCTTCATGCCTTTCGCCCCTTCACTAAGCACAAGTTCCGCTCCGTATGCTTTCATAAGCTGACGTCGCTCTACGGACATGGTATCAGGCATTACAAGAATCATGCGATACCCTCTGGCAGCTGCAACAGAAGCGAGACCAATACCTGTATTGCCGGAAGTTGGCTCAATAATTACTGTATCAGGTTTTAATCCGCCTGTACTCTCAGCGTCATCCAGTATTGCTTTTGCCACACGATCTTTTACCGAGCCAGCTGGATTAAAGTATTCCAGCTTGGCTAAAATTTTTGCCTGCAACTCATATTCTTTTTCAATATGAGTGAGTTCCAAAAGTGGTGTCTTTCCAATCAGCTACTCTGCCGAAGTATATACTCTTGACATCTCAAACACTCTCCTTTACTTATTCTACCGCATCAAACCCATGCTGTAAATCATTGATAATATCTTCTATATGTTCTGTTCCAATAGAAAGCCGGATTGTATTTGGCTTAATTTCCTGCTCAGCCAGTTCCTCCGGCGAAAGCTGACTGTGTGTTGTAGTCGCAGGATGAATCACAAGACTTTTCACATCAGCTACATTTGCAAGTAATGAAAAAAATCTGCAGATGATCTATAAACCTATAAGCCTCTTCCACTCCCCCTTTAATATCAAATGTAAAAATAGATGCTCCACCATTCGGGAAATACTTCTGATAAAGCGGATAATCAGGATGGGAAGGAAGAGATGGATGGTTCACTCTTTCAACCTGTGGATGAGCGTTTAAAAATTTTACCACCTTCTTCGTATTTTCTGCATGACGCTCCAGACGCAGCGACAGTGTTTCGATTCCCTGCAATAAAAAAAAACGCTGCAAAAGGAGAAATGGTTGCTCCTGTATCACGAAGCAGAATTGCACGGATATAAGTAACGAAGGCTGCTGGCCCTGCAGCTTTTACAAAAGAAACGCCATGATAACTTGGATTCGGTTCAGCGATGGCTGGATACTTACCTGAAGCAGTCCAATCAAATTTGCCTGAATCTATAATGACCCCACCAAGAGTAGTTCCATGACCTCCAAGAAATTTTGTAGCAGAATGTACCACAATATCAGCCCCATGTTCAATTGGACGAATAAAATACGGTGTACCAAAGGTATTATCTACCACAAGAGGTAAGCCATGTCTATGGGCAAGCGCAGCCAATGCGTCAATATCCGGAATATCACTGTTCGGATTGCCAAGCGTTTCTATGTAAATCGCTCTTGTATTTTCCTCAATAGCAGCTTCCACTTCATCAAGATCATGTATATTGACAAAGGAAGCTGTGATTCCGAACCCCGGAAGTGTATGTGCCAACAGGTTGTAACTGCCGCCATAAATCGTTTTCTGTGCAACAAAGTGTCCACCATTTTGTCCCAGAGCCTGCAAGGTATATGTAATTGCAGCTGCTCCTGAAGCAAGTGCCAAAGCAGCAACACCACCTTCTAAGGCAGCAACACGCTTTTCCAGAACATCCTGCGTAGAGTTCGTTAAGCGTCCATAAATATTTCCGGCATCTGTAAGTCCAAAACGTGCTGCCGCATGGGCACAATCGTGAAAAACATAAGAAGTGGTTGCATAAATAGGCACTGCACGTGCATCCGTAACAGGATCCGGAGCTCCTGTCCTACATGAAGCTGAAGTGTTTCAAATCTGTATTTTGACATAATATAGTTCCTTTCGTTTATAAATTTCAATGATTTCAATTAGCTTACTGCGGATTGTCACATTCGACCAAAACGAAAGTTTTCTCGTACAAGCTTTTCAAAATAAAATCCCATAACAAGCTCCTTATTGCCTACCGTTCAAGTAGGTTTTTGTTTTTTGTATTATATCCATTATTTACCTACCATGTCAATAGGTATTTCAAAATTCTTGTTCCATATCTCTGTTAATCGTTCCATATAAATAGGGGCTGTCGGTTAATACCGATTTTTAGGCTCTAAATCTTAAAATACGAATCTCCCATAGAAATCAGTATTTTTAATACTTGAACTTCTTTAGGAGATTCGTATTTTTTTCTTTTCTGTATGTATTTTAGGACGCAAAAACCCCTTGACTGCATTTTTGAAAG
>ENA-OPYY01000455-OPYY01000455.1-human-gut-metagenome-genome-assembly--contig:-NODE-455-length-13640-cov-1.075335_pt1 | contig 13640 bp, 14 predicted proteins | sample MGYA00242472_ERZ504481 | MGnify/ENA primary metagenome ERZ504481 (study PRJEB26092, sample SAMD00036265) | human gut metagenome | host: Homo sapiens | study: EMG produced TPA metagenomics assembly of...
CCAATCTCTATCTGGACACTCATCCCTGTGATATGGAAGCTCTCTCCTATCTCAATCAGATGATGGAAGCCTACAAAACGCAAAAGCCGCCTATGAGGCCCAGTTTGGCCCCTTAAATGCGGGCAATGTGACTGAAAATGCCTACTGGACCTGGGTCAGTGATCCCTGGCCATGGGAAGGAGGGAATTTATAATGTGGATTTATGAAAAACGTCTCCAATTTCCGGTAAATATTAAGGAGCCGAATGCCAAACTGGCGCAGTTTATTATGAGTCAGTACGGCGGCCCCGACGGCGAGATGGGCGCATCCATGCGCTATCTGTCCCAGCGCTACGCCATGCCTTATAAAGAAGGCAAGGCTGTTTTGACCGATATCGGCACAGAGGAACTAGCACATCTGGAAATGATCGCCGCCATTGTCCATCAGCTGACCCGGAACCTCACAGCCGAGCAGCTGGTAGAACAGGGCTTCGGACCCTATTATATTGACCATGCCACCGGAATCTGGCCTCAGGCCGCAGGCGGCATTCCCTTTAATGCCTGCGAATTCCAGTCCAAGGGCGATGTGATCACAGACCTTCATGAAGATATGGCAGCAGAACAAAAAGCCCGGAGTACCTATGACAACATCCTCCGGGTAGTAACAGACTATGACGTATGCGAACCTATCAAGTTCCTGAGAGAACGTGAGATCGTCCATTACCAGCGGTTCGGTGAAACTCTCCGAATCACCCAGGAAAAACTGGACAGCCGGAATTTCTATGCCTTTAATCCGGCCTTTGATCCGGATCAGGCGCCCCAGCCCCGCATAAGCAGCTCTTAATCCAGCTGTATCCGGACTCCGCCAAGGAGCTTTACGTCTTCCTCCTGATGGGTTGTGATCAGGAGGAAGCGGTTCCGGCGGTTTTCCAGAATATAGCGGATCACCTCCAGTTTAAGGGCCTCATCAAGCCCGGTAAAGGGTTCATCCATTACAAGCATATGGGAAGGCGCAAGAACGGCCCGCAGAATGGCGGTGCGCCGCTTCATCCCTCCGCTCAAGGTGGACACGGGGCGGGTAAGGCATTCTTTAGGAAGTAAGCAGGTCATGGCCTGAGCCAGTTTTTCTTCCTTCCATTTTTCTTTTAATGCCATCTGCACATTTTCCATAGGGGAAAGGAAGGACAGAGACGATCCTCCTGAAAAACTGCCGAAATCCTCAAAGGCCACCCAGGGCCCCCCTGAGTAAAAATCCTTCCGCTGTCAGCCGTTTCAAGCCCCATGAGGATCCGAAGAAAGGTTGTTTTTCCTGAGCCTGAGGGCGACATCAGGCAATAACAGGCATCCTGCTCCAGCGTCAGGCTCAGATCCCGAAGGACCTGCAGTTCTCCGTATTTTTAGAAAGATGCTCGATGCAAAGCTTCATACAACCTCCTCATCAGTGGCGTACCCGCATAAGCAGGCTCAGAAAAAAGCGCTCAAAGACAGCGCTGATCACAATAATGGCAAAGGTCCAGGCAAACAGGCCCGCTGTATCCAGATAGAGCTTGGAATAGTAGAGCTGCTCTCCGATCGACGCCTGAGGTATGCCGATCACCTCTGCCGCAACTCCTGATTTCCAGCTCATCCCAAGAGCCGTACGGCAGCTGCTTAAAAGATAGGGGTGAACGGCCGGAATATATATATATCGAAGGCGTTTGAAAAAGGAAAACGAAAAAACTCGGCTCATTTCCAAAAGCTCCCTGTCCGTATGTTCCAGACCGGTCAGCGTTCCCGTATAGATCATAGGGATCACAACCAGAAATGAAATAAACACGGACAGGCCGTCAGAGCCGATCCAGATCAGTGCCAGGATCACAAAGGAGGCCACGGGAACGGAACGGATCAGCAGCATGGGAGGTTCCAGAAGATCCTTTACAAAGGAACAGGCGTAACTGGCCCACCCCAGGAGAATCCCCAGAACAAAAGCCATGAGAAAGCCGGCGCTGATCTTAAAAAAATGAATGAAGCAGCGTCTGCCAGAAGGAAACTTCCGGTAAAAGCTGCCAAAGGGCCCCAAGCATATCGAAGGGCCCCACAAAAATCACATCATTCTGGATGGCTAAGTGGGCGGCCTGCCAGAGAACCGCCCAGAAAAGCCATATCATATATGTTTTTAAACGCGAAGATATTTTCATGTTTTTCATTATGGCAGATAGTAGAAGTCATCTCCGGGAAGCGTTCCGCCGATGGACTTGGCATCCTGTCCGGAAAGCACCTCCAGATAGCCGGAAAGGGCCTGTTTCATTTCTTCACCGGTAATGCATACAATATTGCAGAGAGGCATCGCTTTCTGGGCCATAGCAGCCTTTTCTACGATTCCAATATCAGCTACCAGCTGTGCGGCCTTTTCAGGCTCAGCAGATGTATACTCCGCAGATTCTGCATGATCCTTTAAAAACTGCTCCACAGCAGCCTCATGCTCCTCTAAAAATCCGGTGCGGACAATGGTAACTCCCGTAATCATCCGGCTGTTTCCTTCCTTATTTAAAAGATCCCACTGCTCGGTCAGATCCATCACTGTTTTCAGCTCCGGATTCTGCATACAGGCCGCTGAAGCAAAGGGCTGAGGGAGCACGCCGATGGCAGACGGATCTTCCTTTAATATAGAAGCAACCTCTGCAGCCTCGGATTTAAACTCCATGGTTACATCCCCGGAGCCAAGGCCGTTTTCAGCCAGAAGATAATTCATGGCAAATTCCGGCGTGGTTCCTTTTCCTGTCATATATACGGTTTTACCCTTCAAATCTTCCATTGTGGAAATGGAATCATCCGAAGCCACTACATACAAAACTCCCAGTGTATTGATATCAATGACCTTTACCTGCCCCTGCGTCTTATTGTAAAGCACGCTGGCTACATTGGCAGGCACCAGCGCAATATCCAGGCTTCCGTTTGCAATATTTCCTACCAGCTCATCTGCCTTCCCTGCCATGGTAAATCATATGTATTGGCAGTTTCTCCGTTTTTGGCAGTTTCCATCAGATAGGCCAGTCCCATAGAGGTAGGTCCCTTTAAGGAGCCCACACGGACAGCGGATGCGCCGGAACCTTCCTTCTCCTCTTCTGAAACCGCCTCAGAACCGGTCTCTGCCCCGGTATTTTCTGCCTCAGTTGATTCTACCTCTGAATGTTCCGTTTCCTCTGGAACCTCCTGAGAAGCTGCCTTGGAAGAAGCGGAAGGAGCCGCGTTATCGCCGGATGCACCGCAGCCGGTTACAGCGAAGGCTGCTGCAGTTAAGAGTGCAGTCAATACAGAAATTTGTTTTTTCACAGTACATTCTCCTCTCCGGCACCCTCTGGATGCCATCCCTTACTATAGCACATTTTTCCTCGTTTTTCCATCCTCACCGCCGGAAAAACAGAATCGACCCCAGCGTTCGAACAGCTCAAATCCATAAAAACGGACGGCCCTCAACGGGATTCCGTCCGTTTTTCTTATTTTCTTAAATACTCATTTTTCCCCTGGATCATTTATGCGCCTGCCTGAATACCGGTCTTTCCCACGCTCTTTTCCCGAACCTCCTTTTTCCGAAACAGCTCACGACCGGAGGTATACACGATGATCACACCGAGAACCATTAAAAGAGCGGCAATGATCAGCTGCAGTCCCTCTACCATAAATACGGCGCTTCCTGCGCCAAAAGCATGAACAAGTGCAATGGAACGCTCAATTAAAGCGGTAAAGGTAACGCAGAGCATGATAATAAGCGGAGGGAACAGCGTTCTGTTTTCTCTGCCCGTAACCTTTAAAAAGACGCACAGCGTAATGAGAACCAGAGCACTCAAAAGCTGATTGGCGCTTCCAAAAAGAGGCCAGATATTGGAATATCCGATTTTTGTCAGGATAAAGCCGCAGGCTAATGTGATCATAGTTGCAAAATATTTATTGCATACCACCTGCCTCCAGTGCTCCGCCTGTTCCATATCATCTGTACTGAACAGCTCCTGAAAGGACATACGGCCGATTCTTGCAACGGAATCAAGGCTTGTAAGAGCCAGAGCTGATACACACATGGTCATAAAGCACTGGGCTACATACATAGGGATTCCAAACATTTCCAGAAATCCTGCCACACCGGCTGAAAAGATCTGGAAGGGAGTACCCACAGCAGGCGTTCCGTCTGCTCCTGCAGCAGCGCCTGCCACACACAGGGCCAAAACTGCCAGAAGACTTTCCAGAACCATTGCTCCATATCCCACTTTCAGCATATCCTTTTCATTGGAAATGGTCTTGGATGAAGTTCCTGATGATACCAGGCTGTGAAATCCGGATACAGCTCCGCAGGCTACCGTAACAAACAGAATAGGAAACATATCTCCCATGGATGCATTTTTAAAGCCTGTGTATGCAGGGAGGTTCATGGACGGATGCGCCACTGCCAGACCCGCCGCAGCACCAATGATCATGCCGGCAAACATAAAGGTTGTCATATAATCCCTGGGCTGCATCAGAAGCCACATGGGGAGCACGGCTGCCATGAAGATATATGCAAAGGTCAGATAGGACCAGGTATCCTTTCCTGCTGCCAGCGGAAATGCCATTCCAATCCCAAGAGCAGCCGCCGTACAGGCCAGTCCCGCTGCCGTTTTCTTCCAGCCCTTTAACTGTAGTTTTTTCTGGATCACTCCAAATATCATCGCAAATACAATAAACAGAAGGGAAATACTTCCTGCCGCTCCATTGGTCTGTGCGGCCGGAGAAAGAACTGCCGCTCCGTCAGCCACGGTATATGCGTTAAACGTACCTGCCACCATATCTGCAAAAGCTGCGATTACGATCAGGGTAAAAAGCCAGCAAAATAAAAGAAACAGTTTTCTCCCTGTCTTTCCAATATACCGCTCGATCAGAAGCCCCATGGACTTTCCTTCATTCTTTACACTGGCATACAGTGCTCCGAAATCCGTAACTGCTCCAAAGAAAATGCCTCCCAGGATCACCCACAAAAGCACGGGCAGCCATCCAAAAGCAGCGGCCTGGATCGCTCCGGTCACAGGGCCGGCCCCCGCAATGGATGAAAACTGGTGGGCGAATACCGTCCATCCGTCTGTAGGCACATAATCCTGTCCGTCTTCCAGTGCACAGGCAGGCGTTTTGGCCTTGGGATCTATGCCCCATTTTTCTGCCAGCCAACGGCCATACAGGGTATATCCCGCCAAAAGACATACCGCTGCGATCATTACAATTACAAGTGTGTTCATACTCTTATCTCCTTCCTTCTGGAATAACTGTCATTATAATCCCTTTTATTCGGAAGTCAATCAGATAGAACATACCGTATTTTCATATTTTTTATTCTTTCAGGTTATGTTTGTGCCATAATCTCATAACTGCCAGACATATTTCTGCCAGACCGGAAATACCATTCCAGCCCCAGGCTAGCTGCCATGGCGCGGTCCACACCGCCCATCTGCCGCCGGTCCAGGTGCCCTATGTATTCCTTTAAGCGGCTGCGGTCAATGGTGCGGATCTGCTCTGTAAGCACCGTAGAATCCTGTTTTAGTCCGCACAATGTCTTTATCCCAGGCTTACATGGGTAGGAATCGCCGCCTTGGTGGTTCGGCTGGTAATGGCAGCTACGATCACCGTCGGGCTGTGGCGGTTTCCCGTGTCATTCTGGATGACTAAAACTGGCCGGATCCCTCCCTGCTCCGATCCCCTGACCGGTGAAAGGTCTGCATAAAAGAGGTCTCCCCGGATCACCGGGCGGTACGTCTGTCTATTTCCATTCCAGTCTGAATTTCGTTCCATGGCTTGTCTCCTTATTTTGAGTTTCATCACTTCATTCATACACTCATAGGATTCCCAATTCCGGAGATTTCAAACATTTCCTGAAAAAAACATGAAAAAGCCCCATCCTCAGAGGACAAGGCCATTCATTTTCCTTTATTCTGTTTTGCTTTAAAACCGCTTGATTTTTCCTGCGGCTGTTCGTTCAAAAGGTACTTCTCTCACGATCAGCCTGGCAATGCGCTTATAGACAGGCATAGACCCATTCAGGCGGTCAACCAGCTCCTGAAGAAGCGGCTCTGGCTCTGTAATCGTATGCTTTTCCATATATTCCGGATCCGGGAAGATCTCTGCCTCGATGACCTTCTCATGCTCGCGCACCAGAATCTCTTTTACCAGATCATTGCGTCCCAGCTCATTTTCCAGCTCCTCAGGAGATACATTTTCCCCGTTTGCAAGGATGATCAGGTTCTTTCTGCGGCCGGTAAGGAATACAAAGCGATCCTCGTCCACATAGCCTAAGTCTCCTGTCTTTAACCAGCCGTCCTCCAGAGCGGCAGCCGTTTCCTCAGGCATCTTGTAATATCCCTGCATCACGCTGCTTCCCCGTACCCAGAGCTCGTAATCCACGGTCTTTGCCTCGCAGTTTGGCAGAAGCTTTCCTACGGATCCGATCTTATTTTCCCACTCCAGATTGGTGCTGATCACAGGAGAACACTCCGTCATGCCGTATCCCTGAAGAATGGTGATGCCAAACTCCTTAAAAAGACGGATACAGTCCGGATCGAGGTAAGCGCCTCCGCTGCAGATGGTCTTAAGCTTTCCGCCGAATATGGCCGCTGCAGCCTGTTCCTTTGGAACAGACGGATCGATCTCCTTTAATTTTCCTGCCAGCGATTCGATGATCATAGGCACCAAAAGCACGATTTCCGGCTGGAACAGCTTTAAATTTCTCTGGAACCGCATGATCGAATCATTGATGCAGATGATCATTCCAATGGAAATGCCCTTTATAATGTCCATGGTCAGACAGTACACATGGTTAATGGGAAGAACGGTCAGGGATACGGTTCCCTGAGGGATCTTCATATCCAGACACAGGGCATTGTCCGCCAGATTCCGGTGGGTCAGCATAACGCCCTTGCTCTTTCCTGTGGTTCCTGAGGTAAAGAGAATGGTACACAGATCCTCCGGCTTTACCTCACAGTAAAATTCTCCCCGGTATGCCTCTAAAAGCTCAGGCAGAGACTGGATGGAAAGAAACTCACGGATCTTTGGACAGGAAGAAGCGGCAGCCTCTGCCACATCCGTCCTCACCTCATCAAACACCAGCATTTCCACATCTGCCCGGTTTAGGAGTTCACAGACTGCCTCTGCAGGAAGCTGTACATCAATGGGAACTGCCACACTTTTACTGTTTGCCGCGCCAAAATATGAAGTGATCCATCCATAGCTGGTAGGGCCGATGACAGCAATATGCTTTCCTCTCATCCCCTTTTCTTCCAGCATACGTCCAAAGGCCATGGTATCCCTGTGCAGATCTTCATAGGTCTTTTCCTCAAGCTCCCGCTTTACCTTATAGCGGAACGCGGTCTGGCTGCCGTAAGAATCAGCCGCCCGGCTTATGATCTCCTGTAATGTATTTGCTTCCATTCCTTCTCCTTCCTCGTTCCCGCCTCAGACAGCCTGCTGCAGGGACTGGATATACTCCATGGCGTCCTTTACTGTCTTTACATTGACCACTTCCCGCTCGTCCACTTCAACGTCCCAGTGCTCCTCGATCTCTCCGACCATACTCATAAAATCATAGGAATTAAAGCCCAAGTCCTCCACAAAACGGGAATCCTCCCGGATTTCTCCCGGTTCTACATCTACATACTCACAGATCATCTCTTTTAACTCTTCAAACATATCCTTTTTCTCCCTCTTTTTATACCATGTCAATAATCTCTCCTACCGTCCTGCTGCAGTCCTCCACACCTCTGAAAATGATCCTGCACAGATAGTAGTATACCTCTTCCAGTTTCTGGGGCGTCACAATACCGGTCTGGTACTCAAAGCAGAAATCCAGACCATCGTCCAGAGCGCGGTGGCTCACAGTCAGATACAGCGGCTGTCCTGCCACACCATTGGAGTAACGGGCTGTATCATAGCGGATCCCGCCCATCTTATCAAGGCCCGGCCCCTCATATTTCATAGCCAGAGGCTGATAGGTCAGAGCCAGGGGCTCATAGGTCAGGCCGTCTTCCAGGTTATAAAATTTCTTTCTGTAATTAAAATACTCCGTAGGGCTGTAGCTTGCGTGCCGGAAATACTGATTCTGTGTATCCCGGATGATCTCCATTCCCTCTAAGAAGGTCTTGTCCCGTGAAATAATGGTCCTAAAGGGGAAGCAGTGGATCCTGGTACCGCCGCATCGCTTCTCGGTCAGAGTGGCCCTTCTTGCAATAGTGGTCGTAAGAGAAACATCCTCATTTCCGTTCTGCTTCTGAAGATAGGTCCTAAGGCCCATGAGCAGAAGGCAGGTCATGGAGATCCTGTGTTCCTCACAGAACGTTAAAAGCCGTTCCGACGGCTCCGGTTCCAGCCGGAAAGTGGTAATATTGGCTGATACATCCTCCGGAATGGTGCGGGCCGCCCTCTGATCCGGGTTGCCGGAAGCCTTTCTCTGCTGTTCAAGAAGCCCTGGACCGTAGATGCTGTTAAAGATCGGCTCCGATGTGCCGATCAGCTTTTCAAAAAATTCCCGGTCTCTCTGGCTGGATGTACTTCCCGCCTCATAAGCCAGATCCTTTTCCAGCTGCTTTATGTAAGAGGTCATGGCCTTTGGATAAGCAATCACCTCGTCTCCAAACATCTTATGGCTGTAGATTTCAATGATATCCCTGTAAAACAGGATCAGGGACTGGGCGTCCATGGTCATGTGGTCTACGCACACATAGGTTCCCCGAAAGCCGTTTGGAAGGCGGATCATCACAATGCGGTGCATGGGAGAATCGTAACGCTCAAAGGGAAGCTCGGTCCACTCCCTCATCTTCGCCTCTGCGTCCTCCATTTTCCAGCCGCAAAAGTCAAAGTGTCCGATCTCAGAGTGATCCTCCTTTACCACATACTGGTACTCTTTTCCCTCTTTTTTGTCATGGGCAAAACGGATCCGCATTCCCTCGCAGCGGGAAATCGCTTCCTTAATGCTCTCCCGCAGCACCTCCCAGTCCAGATCGATCTCAATAGTCAGGCTGGAGCCGATATTTAATACCTGCTTTTGGGGACAGTATTTCAGACAGTAAAAATGCAGCTTCTGCGCCTCGGTCAGCGGATATACCTTACAGCCCCTTCTCGTTTTCATTCCTCACATACCCCTTTCGTAAATGCACGTTCCATCAGTTTCCTTACAGCCGCCTCATAAGCCGGACGATCCTTATAATATGCCTCTGCATGGGAAGCTCCCTCTATGATCAGAAGATCCTTTGGAGCAGCGCAGGCTTCGTAAAGCTCATGCACCATAGAGCAGGGCACAAAGGTATCCTTTGATCCGTGGATAAACAGCATGGGGATCTTAGCCTTTTTTACCTCATCTCTGGCATTGCACTCATCCAGGCCATATCCGGCTTCCTTTTTTGCCATCCGGTCGGACAGATCCATTAAGGGAAATGCCGGCATATGATAGGTTGTCTTAAGAACAGAGGTAAATACCTCTTTGGCGGAGGTAAAGGCGCAGTCGGAAACAGCCCCCTTTACCTGCGGCGGAAGCTCAAGTCCTACTGCCATATCCACCGTAGCGGCTCCCATGGAAATGCCCTGAAGCAGAAGCTCACAGTCCTCTCCCAGACGCCCTGCCATGTATTCCATCCATTTTTTGCATCCAGACGGTCCAGACAGCCAAAACCGATATAGATACCCTCGCTGTCTCCATGGGCTCTCTCATCCACCGTCAGGACGCCCAGCCCGCATCCCATATAAAACCGGGCCAGGGACGGATAATCATTCAGTCCCCGGCTGGTATAGCCATGAAAGCAGATCACGGCCCGTTTGGGATCCTTTCCCGGAAAGTATGTTCCGTGAAGCTTTAAGCCATCCTCAGACTGTATGTACACATCCTCATGGGGCTGGCTTAAAAACCACTGGCGGTTTTCCTCCATAAAGGGCAGATAGACGCTCCAATCCGTACCTGCCATTTTCTGGGTCCGCTTATTATCCGCCTTTCCCCGCATCAGCGTCCGGCGCAGAAAATAGCGCGCCAGCGCATACTCTCCCGCAGCAAGCAAAGCTGCCGCTCCGGCTCCCATTCCCAACATCCACTTTATTTTCATCCTGCCGCTCCTTTTTTATCCGGATCCGTATCCCTCATACAGACCCCTATATGATACGCATCTCCCAGCTGGGCCTCAAAAAAGCGCCAGCCGGGGATATCTGCTGTAAAACCATGGCGATCTCCCAGATCCAGAGGAAGTTCAAAGGAAGCTGTCCCATAAAAAATACGCTCCGGCTCTCTTTCCAGCCTGTTTGCAAATGAAATCTGCCGAAAGGGAAAGGCAAGTCCCCTGCCGTCTGCCTTTGCATAGCTTTCCTTTAGTGTCCATAAACGGAGCACCGCTTTCTCTGCCTCTTTCTCCTGCTTTTCACAAATCCAGCTGTATTCTTCCGGAGAGCATATCCTCCGTACCAGCCCTTTGCTGCAGGGCTTTCGGATCTGGATATCAATCCCTACTGGATGGCTGCAGACCGCACAGACGGCCATTCCCTCTGTATGGCTGATACTAAAAAAAACGCCTGGACTGTCTTTTAGAAAGGGTTTTCCGTTTTCCGGAACTATCACCTCCCAGGTTCTCCCATATTCCTGCAAAAGCCCCCACTCAAGAAGCCTTCTTCCCAGGATATGTTCTCTGAACCGGTCGCATTTCCTGCCCTCCGGCCGGTATGCGGCTGCGTAGATCATACTCCCCCTCCTGCTGCGTTCCCATGGTTTTCCCTGGTTTTTCCGTGTTTTCGACCGCTAGTCGAATCGTTTCTGCCTTACAATATCATATTTTCGACCAGTGGTCAAGTGTGGATTTTTTATATCACATATGCTATACTCGAACCATTCTGAAAACCATCCATATGACACTAAAAGAAAGCAGGAACATCATGCAGTATCTGAATAAACGCGAAAAAATCCTGGATGCCATGCAGCAGCTGATGACAACCGCTGATACCCGTTCCATTACGGTCAGTGAGATCGCTCAGAAAGCCGGCATTGGAAAAGGAAGCATCTATTATTATTTTCCCTCTAAAAATGATATTCTGGACGGAGTCATTGAGCGGGCCTATTCCCGCGTTCTGGAAAAGGGAAAGGCTCTGGCCGCTGCCTCAGACATAGATGCCTTCTGTAAAATGGAGATCATCTATCACGCCTGTCTGGAAGCCTCTAAGGAGCTGCGCCGTCAGGAGTCCTTTAACGCCGCCCCCGACGGACAGGAGCGGGCCTCATCCATCTGAAATTTGCCAAAGCCATTATCACCCATTTAAGACCTATTCTTGCAGATATCCTCCGGCAGGCTGTGGCAGAAAACGGTGCGGTCTGCGAATATCCGGAGGAAACAGCCTATATCATCCTTCTGGTATTAACCGCCACTCTGGACAACCGTCTGGTACCCATGAAGGAAAGCGACGTAAGCCGGATTCTCACTGCATTTACCCAGATGCAGGGCCAGGGGCTCAATATTCCGCCGGAGGTTCTGCATTTTCTGATCCGGGAGGTATAGCGCCATGAATATTAATAAGAAGCAAAAACTCCAGACTCCCGGCTCACGCCGCCGTCTGGTTACGGCTCTAGGAATCACCGGCTGGCTTTTTAAAGGAGTTCTTTCTGTCTTTACCGCTGCCTTTCTTATCATGGCGGCAGCAGGACTGATCCTCTACGCAGCAGTCAAACCGGAGCTTGACAAATGCCGGGAGATTGCCTATGACAAGCTTGCTCAGATGGACCGTTCCGATTTTTCCATGCTGTCCGATACAGTAATCTACGATAAGGATGGAAAACAGATCGGTCTGATCAACGCGGGTCATTATCAGTATATGGATATCAACCACATCAGCATGAACCTGCAGAACGGTTATATCGCCCAGGAGGACCGGAGATTTAAAAACCATAACGGCGTAGACTGGATTGCCACCTTCCGGGCCGGTCTTGCCCTGATCAAGCATGGCGGGGAAGTGACTCAGGGCGGCAGTACCATTACCCAGCAGGTGATCAAAAATACATATCTGACCCAGGAGCGCACCTTTACCCGCAAGATTGTGGAAATCCTGCTGGCTCCTGAACTGGAAAAGAAATACTCCAAAGCCGATATCATGGAGTTTTACTGCAACACGAATTTCTACGGGCACCGCTGCTACGGGGTTGAAGCTGCCAGTCTGTATTACTTTGGAAAACACGCCGAAGATCTGGCCCCTGAGGAAGCGGCTGTGCTGATCGGCATCAGCAACAGCCCCTCTGCCTATGACCCGGTTTCCCATCCGGACGCTTCCAAAAACAAACGGGATGATGTATTAAAAAGCATGAACGAGGTAGGGTATCTGTCAAATGAAGACTATGAAAAAGCCGTCTCCTCTCCTTTAAAAATCGTACAGAAGGAAACAGAGGGCACGGATGAAAATTATCAGAGCAGCTATGCCATTCACTGCGCTGCCCTGGAGCTGATGAAAATGGACGGTTTTGAATTTCAGTATACCTTTGATAACAAAGAAGATTACACCCTTTACTCCGAACGCTATACTACAGCCTACTCCGAGCAGTCAGACCGGATACGGGCAGGCGGATTTCAGATCTACACCTCCTTAGACAGCGGACTGCAGGCTGTGCTCCAGACGCAGATCGACGCCAGTCTTTCGGGCTTTACAGAGCTTCAGGAAAACGGAAAATTTGCCCTTCAGGGAGCCGGTGTGATCGTAGACAACAAGACCAACTATGTAACGGCCATTGTAGGAGGACGCGAGGCGGATGATCCCTTTAACCGGGCCTATTTAAGCGCCAGACAGCCCGGAAGCACCATTAAGCCCCTCATTGACTACGGACCCGCCTTTGACACCGGGGAATACTATCCCACGCGCATGGTCAATGACCACAAATGGGAGAAGGGTCCTTCCAACAGCGGCAGGCGCTACTTTGGCAATGTTACCGTAAGAGAAGCCTTAAACCGCAGCTTAAACACTGTGGCCTGGCAGATCTTAGAGGATATCGGCATTGATTTCGGTCTGAGCTATCTGGGAGAAATGGAATTTCAGAAGCTGAGCTATGTGGACAATCAGGTGCCCTCCTTAAGCATCGGAGGCTTTACCAACGGCGTCCGGGTAGTTGATATGGCAAAGGGCTACAGCACACTGGCAAACGGCGGAGTATACAATGACCGCACCTGCATCGTGAAAATCCTTCATGAAAAAGAGAGCGAGCTCACAAAGGATATGACGCCTTTTGCAAAGCAGGTTTACCGCAGCGATTCTGCCTTTATGCTCACAGACGTCTTAAAAGGCACATTTACCTCCCCCTACGGCACCGGACGGGGACTTGGCCTGGAAAATGATATGCCCGCTGCCGGAAAAACGGGAACCACAAACAGCAGCAAGGATACCTGGTTCTGCGGCTACACCCCTTACTACACAGCCGCCGTCTGGGTGGGTTACGATATCCCCCGTAATATGCCGGGAATCTACGGAGCCACCTACGCAGGAAAAATCTGGAAAAATGTAATGGACGAAATCCACCAGGGGCTCCCCCCTCTTGACTGGGAACAGCCCGATACCGTAGAGCGGCGTGCAGATGAAACCAATGGGATCGAAGATTATTTCAGCACCACGGCTCAGTTCCGGGCTCAGCAAAGCCTTCATGAAAAGGAACAGGCTGCGCTTTTAGAA
>ENA-OPYY01000456-OPYY01000456.1-human-gut-metagenome-genome-assembly--contig:-NODE-456-length-13639-cov-2.756069_pt1 | contig 13639 bp, 16 predicted proteins | sample MGYA00242472_ERZ504481 | MGnify/ENA primary metagenome ERZ504481 (study PRJEB26092, sample SAMD00036265) | human gut metagenome | host: Homo sapiens | study: EMG produced TPA metagenomics assembly of...
TTAGACTTCATTGTAGATACCTCTCTGTTCAATAAGATTTTTACTAACCTGCCAGTCAGTAGTCTTATTGTACTCTGAGGTATTTTCAATTTTCAACATCCACATTTTTTATTATACAGGAAGCTCCTATCAATAAAAAAACAGCCCACTCTTTTTTAGAATTGGCTGCATAAAATGTACTTTACTTTTCGGAGAGAAAATGCTATATTCTAATTGAAAAGAGTAACCGCCCACAAGGTGGATGCTCCTGGATTAGGTTTTAATTTATTTTGCTCTCAAAGAGAGCTGCCTATCCTGTTGGCAGACAGGGTAGGCTATGTGGATGAGAAAAACCCAGCGACTTTTTATACTCATTATATTTATTGGCAAGATCCTGTTCAATATAGTCATACAGTTTTACCAGAACAGGAAGTTCTTTTGTCAGAGCTTTATAAAAGCCGGTATTGTAGGCCTCTTTATATCGCTTAAATACCTGGGCTTTTCCGAAATAGCTCTGAATAGGCGCCATACTGTCATCCGGATATTTTTTTATATTAAATGCATACAGAAGTCTCAAAAGCTCCGAAACATTAATCGGCTTGTTTTCATTGTCCTTATATGCAATTTTTTCTGCATAAGTTTCATCTTTAATGACCCTGTGAATATCCTCAAAACTGTCTTCCAAATTAAATAGGGCAATATCTGAAACCTGTACGGATGTGTTTCTGGCATCGGAAAGCCGTGTAATGTTAAGCACATTGATAATTACTTCAATACGTACATATTTTTCGATGTTTTCCGGAATTTTATCCCGGTTCTGCATAATTGCTGTATAGGTATGTCCGCATCCAGAATTCCATAACTGAATCTGTCATTTTCATCGTTCTGTTCTCCCAGATCAATAGTTACCTCTGAGTCTGTACTGTTAAAACTAAAGGCCTGAGCAGAAATTACAATTCCCCTGTTGTTAACATAAAAATCTGTTTCCGGCTCCACAACTGCATGAATCAGTCTCTTTGCCACATTGGTTCCCATCTTAGGAACACGGGGATTCACATCCATTGGAATGTTCTCCGGCAGATCTCTCATATTGACAAGAAGATAATAAATCGTTTCATACATTCCCGATTCTTTTTCATCTCGCCTGTAAGGGGATGTTAATGTCCGCACTGCATTTACCTTAAACGTCAATCTTTTGTTCCTATAAAATCCTCTCTTCTGATTTTTCCAAAAACTGTTGCTTTGAGTTTAGTATATATAGTAAATGCACCATAGTGCATAATTGAGGTTTTTATGTCTGAACGAAAGAAATATGATCCTGGATTAGTAAGAGTCGGAGAAATGCTCAAAGAAAAACGAAAAGCACTGGGCGCTGAATATAAAACATCAGAACATTTTATTGAACTCAGAAATTCTGAATTATTTGATAACAGCGACTGGCTTTCTCCACGTCATCTGGCAAATATTGAATCTGGGAAAAACTGGATCAGTATTGAAAAATTAATACTGCTTTCTACTGCGCTCGAAGAAAACCCTGTGGATTTATTTTCCGAAATCATCCATACCTACAGAGAAGGAAAAAATACTTTTTAATTTTACCCACTATACAGTTCTCTTCCTCCCCCTTGTTTTTCCCCGCTGAAGGAATTATAATACGCCCATACAATCACACTTACATGGAGGTGGTATTATGCACTACACCAGCCGTTATCAATCCCCTCTTGGAGAAATTCTTCTGGCAGCGGATAACATAGGACTGACAGGATTATGGTTTTATGGGCAGAAATATTTTGCGCTTCACCTAGATGAAAGTCACGAGAAAAAAACCTGTCCGGTATTAGGGCAGGCAAAGATCTGGCTGGATCTTTATTTTCCGGACAGAAACCTGATTGTTCTGTTCCTCTGCATCTGAGGGGAACAGAATTTCAAAAAGAAGTATGGGAAATCCTTTGTGATATTCCTTATGGAACCACGGTCACTTATGGAAAAATCGCTGCTGTTCTTGCACAAAAAAGAGGTCTGGAGCACATGTCTGCGCAGGCCGTAGGAAACGCGGTGGCGCATAACCCAGTATCTGTTATTGTACCATGCCACAGAGTACTTGGAAGTAAGGGAAGTCTTACCGGATATGCCGGAGGACTGGAACGAAAAATAAAGCTTCTGGAACTGGAAAAAGTCCCCCGATACTGAGGGACTTTTTCTTTATCTGATTACCTTTTCATTTCATTTACTCAGAACATTCTTCCAAATATTTTTACCAGAACAGCGCCTCCCGGCATTCTTCTCAACCTCTCCCGAGAAGGCTTTTCCATTAAAATATATACTATAAAATAGGTTGCACCTCCCAGTGCAATGGACAGACACAGACAGATCACATTTGACTGAATCAGTTTGTACAGACCATAATATACAAGCCCTGCCACAGCTCCCATAGGTATAGATGCAAGGATTGGATTCAGGTATGCAAATCTCCACGGATTTTTATATCGAAGGTATTTTTTCATAGCCCTGTCGTTCAGAATACATACAACAACCGCATAAATAATCATTGCAACCAGCAGAGAATAAATTCCCAGATCTGTAAAGAGTAAAAGCAGAACAACAGCTACCACATCGACCACCAGCGCTACTGCAGCGGTGATCATTGGAATCTTTGGTCTTCCAATTCCCTGAAGCACTCCGTTTGAAATATTTGACATTCCATTTAACAGAATAGTAAAGGAGCCCAGCATCAGAAGCTTTCCTGCTGTACCATTGGTTCCTCCAAACAGCAGGGATACGATTGGCTGTGCAAGAACGGCTAAGCCTACTGCACAGGGAACAGAAATAAACATGGAAAGCTGCACTGTCTGATCAATTTTTCTTCTGGTTTCTTTTACTGCGCCTGTAGCATAAAGAGCCGAAACCTCAGGAATCATAGAGGTGGGCGCTGCACTGGAAAGGGTCAGAGGAATATTGATAATACTCATAAAATAAGTTGCATACTCTGCATACATCATACTTAATTTGTCTGCATCTGCTCCCTGTGTTCCGAGAATTTCCGAATAAAGAACACCGTTCAGATACCCATTTACATTATAGATAAATGCGCTGAGAATGATCGGAGATACGATCAGCATGATCAGTTTCAGGATATCCCCATATGATTTTTCTCTGTGTCTCCGGTCACTTTTTACTCTGGCGCGGATGCCTTTCCGGTTCATTCCGTAGACCATCATCATAAACAAAAGCGCTGTCACGACTCCGGCTGTTGTTCCAACTGTTGAGCCGGCAGCTCCCCATTTTGCCACCTGTTCCGGCGTTCCATCTGAAAGATTTTTGATAAAAAGCCATGCTGCAAGAAGACTTACAATAGCATTAAAAATCTGTTCAAGAATCTGAGAAACAGATGTGGGAAGCATATTTCTGTATGCCTGAAAATATCCCCTGTACACGCCGAGAATTCCCGAAAGGAATATGGTAGGGGATAAAATCTGCAAAGCCAGAACTGCATTGGGCTGATTGCGGGGAATAATAAATCTGGCGCCAAAAAGGCAGAAGAGAGCTACTGCTCCGCCTACAACAGCCGCATAGATCATAGACCCTCTGAATATTTTCTGTGCGTTTTTGTAATCTCTTAACGCAATCCTTTCTGAGATCAGCTTCGATACTGCCTGAGGAATACTGAAAGATGCGATCATCAAAAGGATCATATAGGCATTCTGGGCAAGGCTGATATAGCCCATTCCCATATTCCCTACAATGGAGGATAAGGGACTTTTATACAACAGGCCGATGATCTTGGATATCATTGCCGCGATCATCAAAAAGGAGGCATTTCTTACAAGATTATTCTTTTTTCCCATGATGTCTCCTTCACACCTGATTTTTATTTTCGATCTGCCAGTCAACTGGTTCCAGACCATTTTCTCTTAAAAATTCATTTGTTCTGCTGAAATGTCTGCAGCCGAAAAATCCTCTGTAAGCAGACAGCGGACTGGGATGCGGAGCTTCCAGGATCAGATGTTTTGGATTGTTCAGCATGGATTTTTTCATCTGGGCCGGACGTCCCCAGAGAAGAAATACAATGGGTCGGTCCTGTTCGTTGAGAATACGGATGGCTGCATCTGTAAACTGTTCCCAGCCAATTCCTCTGTGTGAATTGGCTGATGCGCCCGCACTGTAAGCACTGTATTCAACAGAAGCACACCCTGGCGCGCCCATTTTTCCAGATATCCGTTATCCGGAATATAACAGCCAAGATCATCATGGAGCTCCTGATAAATATTTACAAGAGACGGAGGGATCTCCACATCTTTTTTTACGGAAAAACACAGACCGTGGGCCTGTCCGTCGTTATGATAAGGATCCTGTCCCAAAATCACCACTTTCACCTCACTGAGCGGTGTAAAATGAAATGCATTAAACATATCTTCTGCAGGAGGAAAAATCTTTCTGGTATTATATTCCTGCATTACTGTTTTGTATAATTTTGCATAATATGACTGGTGAAATTCGCCTTTCAGCGCTTCCAGCCACTCTCCTGACAAAGGAGCCATAACTGTCACCTCTTTATCTTCTTACTGAAATTCCTTTTTCTGCCAGGTAGTCTTTCACCTGACCGATTTCCAGTTCTTTGTAATGAAATAATGACGCAGCAAGAACTGCATCTGCTTTTCCTTTTGTAAACGCCTCATAAAAATGTTCCAGAGTGCCGGCTCCCCCTGAGGCGATTACGGGAATATTCACTGCATCCGCACTGTCTGCGTCAGTTCCAGATCATATCCGGCTTTTGTACCGTCACAGTCCATGCTGGTTAAAAGTATCTCTCCTGCGCCAAGCGCTTCCACCTTTTTTGCCCACCAGACAGCGTCTATTCCTGTATCCAGTCTTCCGCCATGCTTGTAAATATTCCAGCCTCCGTCATCTCTTCGTCTGGCATCAATAGCAACTACCACGCACTGACTTCCGAACTTTTCCGCAGCCTCTGTGATCAGCTGTGGTCTGTCAATTGCCGCAGAATTTACAGAAATCTTGTCCGCGCCTTCTCTGAGAAGCTTCTTAAAATCATCTACGGTGCGGATTCCGCCGCCTACGGTAAAGGGAATAAACACACTGGAAGCAACTGCCCGTACCATATCTGTTACCGTATCTCTGTTTTCGCAGGAAGCTGTAATATCAAGAAACACCAGCTCATCTGCTCCTGCCGCATCATAAGCTCTGGCAATTTCCACAGGATCTCCGGCATCCTTCAGGTCAACAAAATTTACACCTTTTACCACCCGTCCCCGGTTCACATCCAGGCAGGGAATGATTCTTTTTGTAAACATATCATCTCTCCTCTCTGCCAAGCTCTGCAAAATTCTTCAGAATTTCAAGTCCGTATTTTCCGCTTTTTTCCGGATGAAACTGACAGGCAAATACATTGTCTTTTTCTACAGAAGCATGGATCTCCGTACCGTATCCGGTTACTGCCTTTACAATTTCCGGCTCCTGTGCCTGAAGATAGTAAGAATGTACAAAATATACATACGTATCCTGAGGAATATTCCGAAACAGTCTTCCATTGTTCTGAAGCTGCAGGGAATTCCATCCCATATGAGGGATCTTCAAGCCCGGAGACGAAGGTATTTTCAGAATTTTTCCTTTCAGGATTCCAAGCCCCTCTGCTCCCGGACTTTCCTCACTGCTCTCAAAAAGAAGCTGCAGTCCCAGGCAGATTCCAAGAAATGGTTTTCCATCCTCTATCATGTCCCGAATCACCGGAACCAACTCATATCTGTGAAGGTTTTCCATTGCCTGCCCAAAGCTTCCCACTCCCGGAAGAATTACTTTGTCCACACTTTTCAGTATGTCCGGATCCCGGGAAACAACTGTTTTCTCTCCCAGATAGGAGAGAGCTTTTTCTACACTTCTGATATTTCCTGCATCATAATCTATAATACCGATCATATATCTTTCCTCTTTGTTAAAAATTTACAAAAACTCACATTTTATACATTTATGTTCTTTTATTTGCAGATCCGAAAAACAGATCTCTTACAGTGCCCTGCACTCTTTTATTCATTTCCGGATTTTCTTTCTGTTTTTCAATCCCGAAACGCATCTGCTGCACACCGTCTGTCCTGTAATCCTTATCCGCTTCTGTTTTTATTTTCCGGTTCCGGAAATCTCTTCTTTCCCATGAACCTGATCTTTTTTATGTGTTTCCGTTTCTGATATATCCGGCAAAATGAATCCGTTCTGTATTCATCTCTTCAACGGCTACGTCAAGTATACCCTAAAAAAAGACAGATGCAAAGAGCTTTCTTCACATCTGTCGATTTTTGTCTCAATTTACGCTTTTTCTGTCAAGGGTGAACCAGAATTCCACACCATTGTCATAATTACGGACACCGTACTCCTGGTTATGGCTTTCCATAATTGCCTTGACAATGGAAAGTCCGATTCCACTTCCTCCATATTCTCTGGTTCTTGCTTTATCCACCTTATAAAACTTTTTCCAGACATTGGGAATATCTGCTTCCGGTATGGGGATTCCCGTATTAAACACAGTAATTTTTACTCTGTCTCCTTCCGGACACACACAGATTTCAATTTCTCTGTCTCCGTCCAGATGATTCAGCGCATTGCTGGTATAATTGGTAACAACCTCTTCAATCCGAAATTCATCTGCCCATACATACACCGGCTCCTCTGCCTCAAAGCTGACCTTTGCCTCCTTCTGCTGGATCATAATGTCCATGGACTGAAGAATGCCTTTTATCAGGCTTACAATGTCAAAGCGTTCCATTTTTACTTCGTCCCGGCCTTCTTCCAGATGATTCAGCGTCAGAAGATTTTTCACAAGCTTATTCATCTTGGCCGCCTCATCCATGATCACATCACAGTAAAACTCTCTGCTTTCTGGATCGTCTGAAATATTTTCCTTCAGCCCCTCTGCATATCCCTGCACAAGAGCGATAGGCGTTTTCAGTTCATGGGATACATTATTCAGAAATTCCTGTCTTTGCTGGTCAATACGGATCTTGTTTTCAATATCCTTCTGAAGCTGATTATTTACAGATTTCAGCTCGGAAATTGTCTTTTCCAGCTCTTCTGACATTTTGTTAAAATTCTCTCCAAGCTCGTCAATCTCATTTCCTGCCCTGCATTTATATTTTGCATCAAAATCAAGATTTTTCATTCTGCTGGAAAGAACCGTCAGTTCGCTGATGGGATTGGTGATCCTTTTTGTCACTGCCCATAAAATAACTGCGCTGACTGTAATGATCAGGATTCCCACAAAAAAGTAAAAGCTGTTGGAAATAGAAACACTGTCGCGAATGCTTTCCAGCGGCGTCCGGATCAGAAAGAAGCACCCGTTATCCAGCACGCCCCAGCTTTCTACATAATCCATTTCCACAAACCTGTCGCTGACCTGCTGGATCACATAAGTATCTGTTGAATCCAGAATTTTCGTCCAGCCTTTCTGCTCATCCAGATCATAGGCATAACCAATGAGGCGGGCCTGCAGCATTTTTTCATTGCCGCCCTCAGATGCAACCTCTTTTCCATCTACTGTAATAATAGTCCAGGTAAGATTATTTTCTGAACATTCTCTTTTCAGGCTGTCAGAAATCTCTGCTGTGCTGTTTCCTTCTGCATCTGTTACAATCTTCAGTTTTTGAAGATCATTGACTGCGGCCTCCAGAACCTCTGTTTTTTTTGTGATATAGTACCGTTCCAGAAACAAAAAATTAATAGCGGTGATGGTACACATAGATACCACCAGCAAACCGATAAAGAAAAATTCCAGCTGATGTCTCAGGGAACAAACCTTCTTCTTATGAGTTTTTTCCGACTTTTTTATCTGCAGGCTTTTCTTTTCTGGAAGCAGTTTCCGGCTCATGCTTCGTCAACCTCAAATTTATAGCCCATTCCCCATACTGTCTTAATATACTCGCCCTTTTCTCCCATTTTGCTTCTCAGCTTCTTTACATGGGTATCAATAGTACGGGCATCCCCGAAATAGTCATAATTCCATACAGAGTTGAGAATTTTTTCCCTGGAAAGAGCAATCCCCTCATTTTCCAGAAAATATGTGAGAAGTTCAAATTCTTTAAAGCTCAGTTCCATAGGTTCTCCGTCCACAGTTGCCTGATGAGCCGCTTTATCTATAACGATTCCCCCTGCTGAAAGAATATTTTCCGCAGTATCCTGCCCTGTCCTTCTTAAAATGGCCTCTACTCTTGCCACAAGAATTTTCGGACTGAAGGGCTTGGAAATATATTCATCCACACCAAGCTCGAATCCCAGAAGCTCGTCTCTCTCGTCGCCTCTTGCTGTAAGCATGATAATGGGAACTTTGGAATTTTTACGGATCTCACGGCACACCTCCCAGCCGTCCATTCTGGGCATCATGACATCAAGAAGAATCAGTGCAATATCCTTTTCTTTATAAAAAAGATCCATGGCTTCCTCACCATCTCCTGCTTCCAGAACCTGAAAGCCTTTTTTGGTCAGGAAATCCTTTACCAGCTTCCGCATACGGCTTTCGTCATCTACTACAAGTATTTTCAGGGCTTCCATATGAATACCTCCCGTTTTGATTTATAATGATTATAAGAGATTTTGACAGGTAAAACAATTTTTATTTTACCGTTTTTCTTGTCCTGTGCGAAAGAAGTGTCTTTCCATTCAGCCTGGACAAATCTGTTTTTATTTTTCTATTTATGATATCAGAAGTTTATGTTTCTTCTGTGAACGCCCAAACAGATTTTTTAAAAATTTTGTACTTTTTGAATCCTTTTTTGTTTTTCCGCCGTCTAATAAGCAGATACACAAAAACAAAGAAGCTTCTACTTTAACATCCCAGCCACGACCGGTCAGAAAACCAGGAGAGGAAATTTATGATTGAACACTTACTGCGAAAAGCAAAAAAGGGTGATTCCGATGCCTTTTGCCGTCTGATGGATATGCAGACACAGAGCATGTACAAAATTGCCCGTTCCTATCTGAAAAACGATGAGGATGCCGCAGATGCCATACAGGATACCATCTTATCCTGTTATGAAAATCTTCTGAGTCTGAAAAACAACAAATATTTTCAGACATGGCTTACACGGATCCTGATCAACAAATGCAAGGATATTCTTCACAAAAAGAAACTGACAGTGTATACAGACAGTATTCCGGACACTCCTTTTTACGAAGACGATTTTGAAACCACCGAGTGGAATCAGATTCTGGCTCCTTTAGATGAAAAATACAGGATCATTCTCCTTCTGTATTATATGGAAGGTTTTAACACCAGCGATATCAGCCAGATTCTGAATATGAAAGAAAGTACAGTAAAAACCCGGCTTCAGCGAGGACGGAAACTGCTCTCAGAAGCCTGCCAGTATCAGACCAGGGAGGGACATGCATGATGATTACATTCAACGATAATGAAAAAAAATTAAAAGACGATCTGAACAGGGATATCGCCCTGCCGGCAGTTGTCCATGAAAGAATTAATACAGCCTACCGCATGATCGAGGAACATACGGTCAAACAGAAAAAAAAGACCCGTAATCCCTACCACTGGATGAAAACAGGGGCAAAGGTTGCCGGAGGTCTGGCAGCCGCTGTGGCAGTTGGATTTATTTTCTGCGCAGCCAACCCGGTTATGGCAAGAGAGCTTCCGCTCATCGGAGGAATTTTTGAACAGCTTCAGGATAAAGTAAGCTTTTTCGGGAATTTCTCGGATAAGGCAACCTCTCTTGAAGAGTCTGCCGCTCCAACCTCAGATACAGAGAAACTTCCGGAGACATCTTCCGCTGATGAAACTCCCCGGGAAACAGTTTTCACAAAAACACAGGACGGACTCACCATAACCCTGTCTGAAATTTATGCAAACGATCTGACCTGCTATATTACGGTAAAAGCAGTCAGCGAAGAACCGTTCCCGGATACTCTGATGGATCAGGACGGAAAACCATGCATCTCTCTTGTAACAGAACCCCGATACAGCTTCCTGGAAGATACGGGTATGAATCCTGGTATGCAGTATATCAATCCGGAAGGAGAATTTACGGATGACCATACCTACATAGCTATTTTACGGCTGGATACTCAGTTTGAAGATACCGCTGAATTTGAACAGAAATATCAGGAAATGGTGGATGAGATTCTTGCAGAAATGGGGATTACCATGGATGATATCAATGATGAAACAGAAGAAGGCCATGCTAACCTGGAAGAATTTAACGACCGTGTTTTAGCACGGGGCGGCGCTCTCCAGTCTCAGTATGTCAAGCCCATTGTTACTCCGGAAACTTATACTCTGAACCTGACCTTTAAGGAATTTATCGGAGACAAAGCAGAACCTGAATTCTGGGACAGTGGATATACCCAGGAGGAACTGGAAGCCATGTCAGAGGCAGAATTTCAGGAAATTATGAACCAGATGCCGGAAGAATATTCTCAGAATCCCAATAAATATCAGAATTACTGGTTTAAAGGGGACTGGAGCTTTGAAATCCCGGTAACAGTAGATAATTCCCTGACGGAAACTCTAGAAATCAATGAAACCAATGAAGAAGGCATCGGACTTGCCTCCATTGCCAGAACGCCTTATGAAATCACCATTACTCCTTTGTATAAAGAAGGTTCTGACAGCGACTGTTTCCTGGTTGCTCTGGATGCTGACGGCAATATGCTGCCGTACAACCGCTCTTCCTCTGACTCTTATAATTACGCGATACAGGACAAAAATATCTCATTCATAGATATCTATCTTCTGGATTATATGCAGTACATGGATGAACTGAAAGTTCAGTATTACAATGAAGAGCTGGACAATGCAGAATGGAAAGCCCTGCTGGATGCCAATGCAAGATATCACAAAACAGTCAGCTTAGACAAATAAGTTCTCATAAAAATATCCCGGAGAAGGATTTACTGGCAGACTCCAGAAATTCCTCTCCGGGATTTATAATTTTATCAGGACATCTGATAATAATGCGCGTAGATTCCGTTTTTTGCCAGAAGCTCCTCATGAGAACCGCGCTCTGCAATTCCATTATCTGCAACCACCAAAATCTCATCTGCATTCCGTATGGTGGAAAGGCGATGGGCAATGGTAATGGTTGTCCGGTTCCTGGAAAGCTCCTCCAGACTTTTCTGGATCCAGCGCTCGCTTTCATTATCAAGAGCGCTTGTGGCTTCGTCCAGAATCAGAACAGGCGGATTTTTCAGAAATACTCTGGCAATGGAAATCCTCTGCTTCTGTCCTCCTGAAAGCCTTGTTCCTCTCTCTCCTACAAAGGTGTCATATCCCTCAGGAAGGGACATAATAAAGTCATGGATATTTGCTTTTTTTGCAGCCTCAATAATCTCTTCCATGGAAGCAGAGGGCTTGCCGTAAGCAATATTTTCTTTAATGGTTCCTCCGAAAAGATAAATATCCTGCTGCACAAGACCAATCTGGCTTCTCAGAGATTCCAGAGTCAGCTTTCCTACCTCTTTGCCGTCAATAGTGATCCGGCCTCCGGTTACATCATAGAATCTTGGAAGCAGGGAACAGATGGTAGTCTTGCCGCTTCCGGAAGGACCTACCAGTGCAATAGAGCGTCCTGCAGGAATGGTAAAAGAAATATTATCAAGAACCAGAGTCTCATCATCACTGTAATGGAAGGACACGTTTTCGTAGGAAACCTCTCCTTTCACATCCGTAAGAGGCTCTGCATCCGGAGCATCTACAATATCCGGCTCTGTCTCCATTACATCCAGAAAACGCCGGAAGCCGGAAAAGCCTTTCTGCATCATTTCGATCAGCTCCACAAGAATCTGGATAGGACTTACAAAAATACCGATATACAAAGCATACATGGCCAGATCTCCGGCATTCATTTTTCCTCTGGCAATAAGAAGTCCGCCGAACACCAGTGTCACCAGGTACATCATTCCCTGGAAGAAACGGTTCCAGCCCATGAAATTCCCCATACAGCTGTAGTTTGCATCCTTGGAGTGAAGAAAGGCCTGGTTACTTTTGCCAAATTTTCTGCGCTCCACATCTTCATTGGCAAAGGACTGTACCACACGGATCCCTGCCAGAGTATCCTGAAGGCTGGAGTTTACATCACCGATCTTTCTGCGGTTATCCATAAAGGTTTCCTGCATTCTCCGGTTCTGCTTCATGGAAAACACCAGCATGATCAATACCAGGATCAGAAGCGGAATTGCCAGTCTCCAGTTAATAAGAAACAGGAAAACAAATGATCCCACAATCTTGATCAGAGAGATAAACAGGTTCTCAGGACCATGATGGGCAAACTCCGCAATATCAAAAAGGTCGGATACCAGCTTGCTCATCATCTGTCCGGAATTGTTCTGATCATAGTAGGAAAAGGACAGTTTTTCATAATGGTCAAACAGCTGCTGTCTCATATCCCTCTCCATCTTTGCTCCCATCATATGGCCCTGATAGCCCACATAATACACACAAAAACTCTGAATGACATACATGATCAGAAGGCACAGGCCAATGGGAAGAAGGGGGCCTCAGGATAGTAGAAGGCTCTTCTGTAAAAACAGTTGCTGTCAGTGTTCTCAGAATCTGCGGAAATGCCAAATCCACCAGACTGATAATGGCGGCGCACAGAAGATCCAGAAAAAACACGGTTTTATAAGGTCCGTAGTAACGGATAAATTTTTTAAGCGTGTACATAATTACCTCTTATCCTTTCATTTTAGTCATACCTATTATAGACGCTATCTTCACGAAATACAATCGGAAAATAGACTCTTCCAGGTACTGAAGCGAGCCTAAAACAAAAAGAGGCATTCTCCCTACGGATGCAGTTTCGATACGGACAGTTCCAGGGTCACATCATAAGTGCCCGACTCCCTTTTCTCAAAAATCAGTTCTCCTCCGTGAGCCCTTACAATCTGTCTGGCAAGCCTTAATCCCATAATATGGACTTTATCTGTCTGGTTGTCCATGTTCTGCACCACAAGTTCCGGGACTCCTTTTCCCGTATCTTTTACAAAAATGTATATTTTTTCATTTTTTTCGTACAGCCTTACCATAACCTGGCACCCTCCCGGATTATGCCTTACACTGTTTCCGATCAGATTCCTCAACGCACGTTTGAGCAGACCGCTGTCTGCAAAAATACGGACCTTCTCCATATCTGCAGGAATCAAAAGCTCCACATCCACCTCCGGTTCCTGTCCTTTATCCTGTTCAATTTTTTCATTATAAATGTCTGCCGCACACTCCCGGAGAATAAGAGCAGGAGAACACTCTTTTTTATTCAATGGCTGTGCCTCATATGCCAGCTTTGATGTAAGATTCAGATCCGTGATCAGCTGCCGGATCACTAAGCTCTGTCTGCACACCGCATCAGCCAAAGCCTTCTCCTCCTGATTAAGATTGGGACTTTTGGAAAGGCGGTCCGTATAACCTACAATTAACGCCAGAGGCGTACGAATATCATGAGAAACACCTGCAATCCACTCCGTTCTTGCCAGATCTCTTTTGGTCAGCCGTTTTTTCTGTTCCTGAAGTATTTCAGAAGTCCGGTTAAGCTGCGCTGCCAGAATACCTGTCATACCTTTTTCCCTGAGCTTTACCTCCTCTTCCCTGGATAATTTCTCAAGGCCCCTGCCCAGAGGCTTCAGCGCCTGATAAAACCGATATCCCAGCAAAAAATAC
>ENA-OPYY01000460-OPYY01000460.1-human-gut-metagenome-genome-assembly--contig:-NODE-460-length-13519-cov-0.931825_pt1 | contig 13519 bp, 11 predicted proteins | sample MGYA00242472_ERZ504481 | MGnify/ENA primary metagenome ERZ504481 (study PRJEB26092, sample SAMD00036265) | human gut metagenome | host: Homo sapiens | study: EMG produced TPA metagenomics assembly of...
TTATACCAACAGGCATTAAGAAAAAGCGAAAGAATACAAGAATATATTCCCTAATTTCTATATAGAAATGCAATATCATTTCATGGAAGATGAAGCTTATGTTATGACAGCTTTATATCATATTGCAAAAGAATTAGATATCCCACTGATTGCTGCAAATGATGCACATATGGCGTCAAGAGGGGACGAAATAACAAGACAAATTTTGCGCTATAATTATTTTGAACGCCATCAGGATATTTCGAATGCAGATAAAGAATTGTACGTAAAGTCAGAAAAGGAATTGAAAGATACATTACTTCAAATTTTGCCACCGGATGCAGTAGAAGAAGCACTCAATAACACTTCTGTTCTAGATACCTGCCATGTAGAATTTCAAAATGAGAGTCATTACCCGAAATGTAATAGCAACCAGAACATTTGGGAACTAATAGATGCTGGTGTTAATCGATTAAAAGAAAAAGGCGAATGGACAGAGGAACACCGTGAAAGGCTAGAGTATGAAATAAAAACAATAGAAGAAATGGGATATATTGATTATCACATGGTTGTACAAGACTATTGCCGCATGATAAGAATTCTTAGTGTTATTCCCAAAAGAGAATTAGACTGTATGCCACGAGATTTTTCCAAGATAGAAGATTGGATTAAAGAAAAAGGATTTCGTTCCGGTATGATCCGTTCTCCGGGACGTGGAAGCGCCGCAGGCTCCCTCGTGTGTTATTTGTTAGGAATTACAAATCTCGATCCTATAAAATATGGGTTACTCTTTGATCGTTACCTTAATCCAGAACGTGTAACTATGCCCGATATTGATACGGATGTAAAACGTATGTTACGTCCATATATAATCAAATATTTAAAATGGAAATATGGTGAAAATGCGATTTGTTCTATTTCCACTAAAACTACTTACGGGGCAAAAAATGCAATTTTAATGGCTGGGCGTGATAGGGCATCAGAGTTATACCAGAATGATGTAGACCATGAAGAACTAGAACGAAAGTATATGTATGAGCATACCTTGAAAGTGAGCAAGCTCATTCCAGATGAAGTGGGACAAACTTTAGAAAAAACAGAAGCATTATTTTATGAACAATATGGTTTGGACCATGAAAAATGTGTGATATGGGAACATGCAAAACTAATCGAAGGGAAGTTGTCTGGCACCGGTGTTCACGCTGGTGGTGTCGTAATTGCCGATAATGGAAATATTAACGAATATGTACCGCTTGCATGGCGTGAAGATAAAAAGTATGGGCTGCTCAATGTGATATGGTTCAGATTGAAGAAATGAGGGCTGCTCAAAATGGATCTATTGGGATTGAATACACAAGATTGTATTTCAGAAACATTGCAGCTTATTGAGCGACATCATGGCATTGTACTTGATATCAATGATATTCCGTTTGAAACAGACGTGTTTGAACATATTTATGCAAAAGGCCATACAAATTCTGTGTTCCAATTTGAGTCTTCCGGCATGAAAGATATGCTTAGACGCTTTAAACCAGATTTGCTTTGAAGATTTAATTATCTTAATTGCGATGTATCGACCTGGACCTATGCAATATATGGAGCGTGTCATTGCGACAAAAAATAAAGAGATACCATTAGAAATTAAAATTGATAAGCTTAGACCTCTTTTAGAGCCTACTTACGGAGCAATCATATATCAGGAGCAAGTAATGAAAATATTTCAAATACTCGCTGGATACAGCTTAGGGCAAGCTGATTTGGTACGAAGAGCTATGTCTAAGAAGAAAGAGGATAAGTTAAAAATAGAAAGAAACGCATTTTTATACGGGGATGTTCAAAGGAATATTAAAGGGTGTATAAAAAACGGCATCTGTGAAGAGGATGCAAACGCACTCTTTGATGATATTATGGAATTTGCAAAATATTGTTTCAATAAATCTCATGCTGCAGCTTATGCACTGGTTTCTTACCAAACGGCATATTTAAAATATCACTATCCTGCTGAATTTTACTGTGTGATGTTCAATAATGTAGATGATGAATTTCTTCCCGTTATTGAAGATTGTATGAAAGATAAAATTGTACTTTTGCCACCAGATATAAATAATTCATATTATGAATTTACAATCGAAGAGGGTGCTATACGATTTGGATTTAACGGAATTAAAGGAGTTGGAAACGATCAACTGCCGGATTATATAACAAATAAACGTTCGGATTTAGGTACAAAAGGAATATATCAATCACTAACTGATTTTTTTGTCCGCACTTCCAATGTAGAGGAATTTAAAGTACTGCCAAAAAATTTATAGAAGCACTTATTTCGGCAGGATGTTTTGATGTATTTACAAAAAATAGAAATGAGTTGCTGGAACGATATAAATTATTGCAGAAAATAAAAGCAAATAATAAAAATTCTTTTTGGGCATCTATAAAAAACATTCTGGAAAATCCATTTGATGGATACGATAAAAAATGGAATAGGGAGCATGAAATAAAAGTTCTTGGAACACTAATTTCTGAAAATCCTTTACTGGATTATAAATCTCCTTCTGCCTACGGATGCACAGAGCCTGAAAACCTCGAAAATGGGACCTATTATGTTATGGGATTTTTGTCAGAAATCGAAGAAAAGAGGAGTAAAAAAGGAAATACTATGAAAATTGCCCATCTTCTTGGTACGTCAAGATTTGATGTTATCTTTATGAATGATATGTTGCAGTCAGAATTTGAAAATTCCGTAGTAAGAATTAAAGTCCAGTTTAAAGATGGTACCTTCTTTGGAAGACAGATTGAATATTTACCAAATAAAATCGAACCATATTATCTGGTTCTTGATACAAGAGAAAAAACAATGTTCGTAACTTCTGTTATGAAAAATCGTACAGATGGTATATTACCGGTAACAATTGAGTTTCATTTTAATAAAAATTTAGAACCTATTTTGCCGAAGGTAGCTACTTTCGCATTAGATATACAAACCATAAAAAATATAGGTGCAAAAAAAATAAAATATTTACGGCTATGAAAAGTTGGGCGCAGCTTAATTGCTGCGCTCCAACTTTTTTACTGTATTTTTATTAAAAGCCTCTTTAAACAGATACAATCGGTAGTAAAGTTCGCTGAATTCGCTATCGATTGTCAACTGATAAATACAATCTAAAGGATTGATTTCTAACTGTTCTGCTGGAACTTTCAAGCGGTATTCCATTAAAAAGCGCTTACCTTCTGCAGAAGTAATAAATTCGTATAGATTTTCTAAAGAAGAAACCGGATGGTAATGGGTAATTAAATACTGCAGGCAGATACAATAACGATAAAATCCGTTAGAACCTGCAAAGTATTCTCTTGGGAATTGTGCTTCATGTGCCAGTACATTTTTGTAAATATTTAAGACCATTGTTTCTAAATTCAAACGAACTCTTTCGGGATAAATTAGAGATAAAATGTAACGTGGATCACGATTAGGAACTTCATCGGGATATTTAATAAAATCCACGACACGTTCCAATTTCATTAATGTAATGATATAGCCGTCAAATTTTTGAATAGCTTCTTCCATAGACCATTGCAGCACATTTTCTAATGCATATTTAATACATGCAACGGCTCGCTGCTGATTTGCCCCACCAGCTTCTGCACCAAAAAAATTATAGATGCCAATATCTTTATTCGCTCCAATAAGTGAATTTTCATAATCCATAAATAAAGTATCCATAGTTCATCACAACAACCTTTCTATTTTTCTTCCTAACAATATGATATTTTTTCTCCTTTTTCGCAAATTCTTTTCGAATAAAAATGCGTGTATAAAAAAATTTTCTTACATATTGAAATGATAAAATTTTCTTGTAAAGGAGGAACAGGCGTGTATGGATTATATCAACAGACTATTTGTCGAAAAGGTCAAATAACAACTTTTTACAATACAACCATTAGAATTTTCTTCTTATGCAAAAGATGGACTCATCACATGTCAGGGGGAAATTGGATTTTATGATTATCAAATGCCAATTGCATTAGAAGGGAATTTTGATAAAAAACATACTTTTCATGTTATTAGTGATCGTCTTCCGGTTTATGGTGATGAAAATGTATTGTTATTAAATTACCTAGCGCCGTGGCTGAGCGAGAAAAAGAAAACATCCATTTGCGGTAATTTGTTTGAAAAAACGGAAGAAGATCTGCTCTCTTGTGGTTTAAATAAAAACCAGAGCAGAAAATTATTTAGAGACTTAAAACAGTTAAAAGAAAAGAAACGGCTGGTGCAACTGCTTCTTGCCTATGGAATAAGCAGCGATCAGGTGGAAGTGGTGTTGAAAAAGAATGTGTCCTATCAGGACTTTTTATATCATCCCTATCATCTATGCCGTATAACAGATATAGATTTTTATACAATTGATGCTATTGCATTACAAATTTTTCATTTAAATCCCTATTCCGTTATGCGGCTCTGTGCTTTCGTGAGGAATGTAATGGACCTTACAATTAAAAATGGCAATACCTGTATAACAGCAGAAGCATTGCTGCGAGCTACAAATATTCGATTGCACAATTCGATTGCAAAAGAAACAATCCTTACTGCGGCCTTGCTTGCTATGTGTGTACAAGAATTACATTTTGTTTCAAAAGAAAATGAAGGAAAACTATACTTTTATGATAAAGATATTGCACAAGAAGAAGACCGGCTTATAGAGCAGATTATACGGTTGCAAAGCAGCAAACAAGAATTGGAAATTCCGGATATTGAGGAAATTGAGAAAAAATTAAATATAACATATACCCATGGACAAAGAAAGGTATTTCAGGCACTAAAAACGACTGGGATTAAAATTCTGACCGGACCACCGGGGAGTGGCAAAACAGCGGTTATAAAGGGATTAATTCAAAAATTTCATGCTGTTAAACTGTCTGCTACAACAGGCAGGGCGTCACAGGTTCTAATGGAGGCATGTCAAAAGGAAGCAACAACCGTGCACAAATTATTGGATATACGTCCTTATGGTGAAAATCTAACATCCAAAAATATTAACAATCCCATACAAGCAGAATTAATTATTGTCGATGAAGTGTCCATGATGGGATTAAAGCTTGCTTCACTGTTGCTGCAAGCCGTGAAAAATACAAGTATTTTATTGCTAGTTGGAGACATTGATCAGCTGCAAAGTGTGGAATATGGAAATGTTCTTTCTGATCTTATACACAGTGGATATGTTGAGACATATTCCTTAACAGAAGTAGTAAGGCAAAAGGGAAGTATTTTACAGAATGCGAAACTTATAAATGAAGGATGCACGAGCCTGCTTGTAGATCAAGATTTTCATTATGCTGAATGCCAAGATGCAGACGAAATTCTCTCACTTTTAGAAGAAAATGTAAGGGTAGATGATCAAATACTTACAACTATAAGAAAGGGAAAACTTGGAACAAGAGCTTTAAATGAAAAATTACAGGATAAAAAAACTGTATATTGTACATCTTTTGGAGATGTAGATTATTATGAGAAAAATCGTATCATTATGACCGAAACCAGTTATGAGGCGGGGTATTTTAATGGAGATATGGGTATTATTTTAAAAATGGATAGCAAAGGTTTGGCAGTACAGTTTAAGGATAAAATTCTTCATCTTAGCAGAAAAGATATTGCCTGTATGGAGCTTGCATATGCAGTTACTACACATAAGGCTCAAGGTTCGGAATTTCAGAGGGTGCATATTATTTTACCAGATGAATGCACATCTATGTTAACGAGACGTATGATTTATACGGCAATAACTAGAGCCAAAAAGGAAGTGTTTATTTATAGCGTAAATAAATCATTACTTTTGGCAATTCAAAACTGTAAAGAAAAACCAAGAATTAGTATCTTAAAAAATCATATTAAAAAATTTGTTCAAAATAAATAATTCTTTCATATTAGAAAAGAGGATAAAATAAAGGAGACTAAACCATGGAAAAAAAAGTAATTATTTTAACGAAAGAGCAGATTGAATTGAACCCACTGAACAACTGGGAAAACGGAGACATGAGGGATTTGATTGAAAGTTTGAAAAGTGTCGAGTTGATTACTCCGTTATCTGTTATAGGACCAATGGAAAATAATACATATCGGCTTATTTCCGGTGAACGCCGTTACAAAAGCTTATGTAAAATTATGGAAGAAACAGGAAAAAACATAGACATCCCATGCTTTATAGTAGGAACTAAGAATATGTCTGAACATATGCAGTCTGTTCTAATTGAAACTGCAAATTTAGAGGCAAGAGAAATAGATATACAGACACTAAATGAGCACCGTGCAAACATTATGGAACAGTTGTTTGCGTTGGTAGAAAGCGGCGAGCTGCTAGAACGAGATATTGCATCCAAAGCAGCGGAAGCCTTTAAAACATCCGACAAATACGCTCGTTACTGGAAACGTATTTTTTTCACCGGCATTGAGCCATTAAAAAGAAAATGGTAAAATCAGGGGACTTAAGGAGTGAAAAATGCAGCAAAAATTGCTACATTTGAACCAGAAATACAAAAACAGGCTGTTTCTGAAATAAAACAAGCAAAACAGGAAAATATATCCACAAAAGAAAATAAATCTTCTGCCACAACACTTACAGATATTATTGGAAACTTATCAAATAATAAAGAGACAAAAGAACCAGAAGCACTGGTTAATGGAATGAATGAAGTATCGGACACACCTGATTTTGTTGCGATTAAAGAAGATACAACATCTTTGGAATTCAAAAAAGATAACATAACGCATAATAAGGATTTGAAGTCTTGTGAGGACGTTAAAGCTTGTAATTTAAAGAATGAGAATTCCCCAAAAGCACCCATAGAAAATATCTTTTCAGGAATTACAGGAAAAGCAGCTTTTAGCGTAGAGGACTTAGATGGTATAGATCCATCAGATATTGACATTGACAGATTGATGGAAGAGGATGGTTTTTCTTCCGATAACTATTCCTTCGACAATTATACGGAGCCGGTTAGAACAAGAGACAATGCTGGATATGGAGATACCGATGCTATACAGAAAAATTGAACATGATACTTTCTTGGTGTAAAGAAATCATGAAAAAAGACGAACTAACGGATGATGAATGGCGTGTTATTCAGGCATGCAAAGAAGTAGGGGACTGCTTTATGTAAAAAAATTTGAGAGGAACTGTATTATTTTTGCAGGTCTTCTCTTTTTTTATCCCAAATACCATATTCTCAAAAATATAGATAGTAAAAAAAGGAAGGGAGTAACAATATGCAACAATCAGATGTTGATAGAACATTAAGTCTTTTATACAAAGGCTCAGACCTAACATTAAAATCCATAACAACCTTGAGTGATATAATTAGTGCAGTTTTAAACCAGCTGGATCACGATAAAAGTGCTAAATTTTTAAATAACTATGTGAATAAGGGCGGTTCCTGCGAATTTATTGAATGTAATAAAGCTTTGGAAAGAGAATTGACACAAAAACTCCGGCAAGAGGGCATACGTTTTATAACAACTGCATCAGCTCTATGGAAGGAAAGAAAATCATTGTTTATCCGGATTATAGTGCTCCCGTGGTAAATCGTATTGTTAATGAATATTTATGTAAAAACAATAGGGGTGGGATCACATCAAAAGAGTTGGTGAATGAAATCGCAAAGGGCCAAATGCGAAAAGTGAAAAATTTAGATATATATGAAGCTGAGTTAGTTGCAGGCATGGCGAAACAGGGAGGAATTAATATTGCAATTGAAGAGCCCTCAAAAGGGACGTTTCACATTGTTTATGCAAAAAAGGATGCAAAACAAATGGATAATATTAAATTATCCGCTGCATTTATCATGGCACATTCGGAGGTATACCAAGTGTGTAAACGGCATTTTGACTATCAAAACCAAAAAACAAAGGAATTTGTAGAGGCTGCAGTTCAAAAAGGCAATAATATACCAATGTATTTTGCAGATGCAAAAGGTAATACAATGATTGTAACAGCGGATAAGGTTACATATCAGGAGTATGGCGGGGCTGAAACAGTCATTGACTGCTTTGACGATGAAAGAGAGAAAAAAATTCAGGATTTTTTAGTTCTTATGGAACATCCTGTGGAACTTTCAAAGGAGGAGTTTCAGGATTACGTAAAACAAGATTTGATAGAGAAAGAAAATACTGTTATTACAAAAGATTTGGAAAAAGAAAAATTAAATATTTCTGATACAGAGCGTGTAGAAATCCAAAAAATGCGGGATAATCGAATTCTGTATGAGCAAAAATTAGCACAAGATAATCCTGAACAGGAAATTTACTCGTATTCTTATCTAAATGCAGAAATGAAGATGGAAGAGTTTAAAGAATTTGAAAAGATAAACTATGAGTCAGTCCATGACGAGAAAGAGTTAAGAGAAAGTGATGCCCCGATTATATATGATGATGCACGAAGTCTTTACCGTGGCTTTAAAGATGAAATCGAAACTGTACCTTATGAAGAAGAACGTTATGCGGAAGCGGTTATTGATTATGATTTAGAAGAATTAAAACGTTTGGATAAAGAATTTAAGCGTATTGATAATTTGGATGACATCCAGAATGACCGAAATGCAAATATGATCCCAGATGATTTAGAAGATTTAGAGGAATATAGAGATTAGAGATATAGGAGATTTCCTTTACGGAAGTCTCTTTTTCTTTGCGGAATTCCAAAAGCCATATTGTAAGGTGAAAACTAATTACAAGGAGGCAAAGTCTTGATAACGGAAGAACAAAGAAAAGAAAATACCAAGAGCATGATAGCCTATTTAAGTACAGTTGCGGGGTCGTTCCGGCGGATATATAGGCTCCTATGTAGGGGGTGTTATGTTAGAAGATGGATTAGACATGATGGATGCATTTGGGGCTGTATTTAGCAGTTTGAAAGAGTTAGAATTCATGCCGCCAATAAATGTCATGTCTTTAGTTGGAGCAACTGTGGGATTATTAGCAACAGGTGCAGCAACCTATTTTTTCTTAAAAAACGATAATGAAAGAAATTATAGTTATAAACTGGATGAGGTTGCTGGAACTGGCGGTTTTATGAATGATAAGCAGAAAAAAGACTATTTAGATAAGTTTGAAAAGACTCCGCTGATCCGCACCAACCATCTGCAAATATGATTTTAGGGCAAACAGCCAGAAGACCGAACAATTCCAGAAAAGTAATCGGAAATAATAATATCGTTGTTATTGGTGGGGCAGGAACCGGAAAATCACGATTTATCATAAAGCCTAATCTATTGACACTGAATTCCTCTTTCATTATTACGGATCCGTCAGGGGAAATCATCAATTCATTAGGAAAAGTACTAAATGACCATGGTTATAAAATAAAAATTTTAATATATCGGATATGGAACATTCAAACTGTTACAACCCCTTTGACTACATCCGAGATGATGCAGGTGTGCGCATGGTAGTAGAGTGTTTTATAAATAATACATCAAACAAAGATGGTGGCGGCGAAGAATTCTGGGTAAATGCAGAAAAGCTTTTATATTCTGCTATTATCTTTTACTTAAAAGATTATGAACAGGATTGTAGTAAAAAGAATTTCTCGTCTGTAGTCAACATGGTTAATATGGCAACGGTGGATGAAAACGATCCAAATGCCCAATCAGAGTTAGACCGAATATTTGAAAAAATTGATCAGGAGTCTCTAGCAGCACAGTATTACCGAGGATTTAAAAAGGGCGCTGGAAAGACCTTAAAAAGTATTGTTATTTCTTGTATTGCCAGATTGCAGCCATTTATGACTCCGCAGGTCGAAATTTAACACAGCGAGATGAATTAGATTTAGGACACATTGGAGACGAAAAAACAGCTTTATTCATTATAACACCGCAGGCAGACCGCACATATTCTTTTTTGGCATCTATGCTTTATTCCCAGCTGTTTGAAACTTTATATTTTAAAGGGGAACAACAGAAAGCAAATGGTGGTTCAGAAGCCCTAAAAATTCCAGTACGATGTCTAATGGATGAGTTTGCAAACATAGGAGAAATTCCGGAGTTTCCAAGTAAGCTTTCCACGATGCGTAAGTATAATATATCAGCTACAATCATTTTGCAGGATATATCCCAAATCGAGTCCATGTATAAAGATGATTGGAAAACTCTTATGGGAAACTGCAGCACTTATATTTTCTTAGGTACACAAGAGCCAAATACATTGAAATATTTTTCTGAAATGCTAGGAAAAATGACAGTAACAAATCGTTCACGAGGGATGAATAGTGGTTCAAAAGGCGGTTCCAATAAAAATTTTCAACAGACCTCTAGAGAAGTAATGACTCCCGATGAATTAGGACGTATGGACTCTATGATGGAAATTGTATTTACACAAAATCAGAGACCAATTATGGATAAAAAATATGCCTATGAGAAACATCCATTATATGAGCTTACTGGGGATGCACATGATGAAAATGCCTTTTTATATAATCAGATGCCTGAGTTTGATAACACGAAAACACAGCATTTTAGTTGTTTGTTAAAGGCACGAGCGGAAGCCGCAAAAATACGAAAGCAGTCTAAATGTAACTGACTCCAAAAATACAAAAGAACTGATTTTTCCGTCAGATAAAAATGAAGCCTTTGATAAAATTATTTTTGACAGAAAGCAGTTAGCAAAAATAAAATCAGATGCCGTAAGCAAAATAACAACTATGTTAATGAAGAATTTTAAACAGCCATTTCCAATTATAAAATTAGAGAATATACAAACACAAGTGCTAATGGAGGTTGCTGAGATAGTTGCAGTACAGACACAGAAAGAACCGTTTATTTTATTTTCAGATATTAAAGGTAAAAAAATGACAGGGGTACTTTATGGAAAAAACATTAATTGCCAAGACTATGATCAAGGATTTTTCTTACGTAAAGTGAAACATAACGATAACCTATGGGTTGTTTCCATAAATACAAATGCTTTTGAGCTATATCAAGAAACGATACAGGAGAAAACTTATGAATAAGAAAAATTCAGTTCATTTTTCTCAAAATACTAAGCTTGAACAAAAGGAATTTGAGAAAAGCCAAAAGAGCGCCTCAGTCCCAAAACATAGTTCCTCCTCAAATATACCATCAAAAGAGAAAAAGTCGGTTGTAAAAAGTAATACCAAAATACAAAGTCCAGAGGAGCGAAATAGTCTAAAGGGTTCAAATCGTGACATAAATATTAGGGGACATGCAGAACCATCACGAAAGTCATTACACAGTGAACCGGTATCTCAACAATATGAGATAAAGAAAAATTCTATTAAAAAACCCGGGAATGGAATTTAAAACAGTAGAATTTAATAAAAATACAATAGAAGAACAGCGGGAATATGAGCAGCAACTGAAAAGACACACAGAAAATCAAGCAGAATACACAAAAGAGAAGAAGATAGACGAGACATCAACAGTTCTATTCAGCAAACATGAGACATCAGATCGGGGAAGGGCAATACCGGATAAAGATATTATTTCCGAAAATTCCTCTGTAAAAGATGTACAAATAGAGCAGATTTCCGGTTTTCGGCCGGCAGCGCCAAAAGCAGAAATTTCTTATGATAGAAAAAGTATATATGCGGTTCAAACAGGTAATATGAATGAAAAATCAGATATTCATATCAATAAAAACCTTTTAGAAGAGCAAAGAGAATACGAACACAAAATAAGATTTCATACAGAAGAAAAAAATAATCTTCCACAGGAGTCAACCACAAAATTTGATGTGACGAAGCCTCATTCAGAAGCTAAGGAAACTAGGCAGGATACACAGATTGTATCGTCTTACAGAAATACAGACGTAAATCGAAACAAACATACTGATAAGCATAATCTCCCTTTCGTTTCAACTGAGTCCACACACGATAAATCCTTGTACTCAAGTCAGACTTCTAATGAAAACAGCAATATAAGTGGATATAAAAGATTGAATTTTAACAAAAATATTCAGGCTGAACAAAATGAATATGAGAACAAAAGAAGAAGCAAAACAGAACAGCAGTCATATAGAACCCCTTTGAATAATAAAAGGGATGAAAGAGAAACTTCCAGGGAGCAGCTGGAAAATTCGGATATATCAGATGTACGTATATCTTCTTCAGGTGTAGATGTAAAAACAGAACATACTTTTTCTAAAAAAGATAATGGGTATTCTGTAAATTCAAAAGAAAAAAATAATATAGAAACCTCTTTTCATCCAAAAACAGTAGAAATCAGCAAAAATGCCAATCGAACTCATGTTGAATATAGATATGAAGACGAAGGACAAACAAACTTTTTTTTCACCTTCACACAATAGCGACAGTCAGAAAGAGTCTGATACGAAGGACTCCCCTACCAGATTATCTAATCAATCTGATAATAAAGTCTTCCAATACTCTCAAAACGCACAAAGAGAGCAAAAAAGATTTGAGCAAAATCGTTTGAATTTTTCTGCAAAACCATCTGATAAGGAAAATAAAGAAAATGATTTTCAATCCGTTTATCATATTGAAATTGAAAATGACGAACAAATCGAAGAAGAAATTGAGAATGGTGTGCGAGCAATTTCGGATGCACAGCCGAGAAAAGGCGAGTTAGATTTAAGAAATATCAGAACTCCCAACATGCTCCCACATAGGGTTGCAAACATTGAAAAAAAGGTACTATCTATAAATGCAAAATATTTAATTGCATCCACTTACAGAGGTACTCAAACGCAACGAGGAATTGAATTAGGTAAGGATATTTATGGGACTTCCGTAGATTTGGTATTAGACCATGCTCGCTTATTCATTGCACATTCCATGGTGCGTGAAATGAATAGTGTATTAGAACAATATCATTCTGCATTGCAGGAAATATGTGGCGAACACGGTATATCGAAATATGGGATTATTGGACATGTTAGCGGTGAAAAAGATATTAAGCGAATGCAGCAGGGCATTAACGCCATCTTACAGATAAAATACGGTAAAAGTATTAGAGGAAGCGGTAAGGTTGGATACATAAATGCTATGCGGTTTCTGCATCTAAATAAGGAGTCCCTTACTCCGGAAATGCAAGAGCTGATTAAAAAGGTATATAAAAAAACACTTTCAGAGCGTATCATTCGGGATAAATCAAGTCACTTTCGATTTTTAAAAGGTATTGGAAGAAGAAAACTAAGAAGATATGCGCAGCAAACAGAAGCTGGATATGGCTTTTACTTTGCATTAGATATCGTTTCACGTACAAATTCTTTAATTCGTACTTCGATTTTTGCGATACGTCATGCATTTCGGGCGGGAGAAAGAATGTTTCTTATATCTGCAAAAGCAAGTGCCTGGGCTGCTGCAAAAGCAATCAAACTAATCCCGAAGCCGTTAAAAGACTCGAAAGCAGGCAAAAAGGTAGCCGGTACGGCAAGAAGAATTCGAGGCACTTATCAAAAGGCAAACCACGCTGCAAATGCAGGTAAATTAAAACTACGAAATGTAAATGATAAAATAAGAAATTTCAGGAGAAATCCATTTGGTATACGAACGGGACTAGAAAGGGCAAAACAAAAAGC
>ENA-OPYY01000461-OPYY01000461.1-human-gut-metagenome-genome-assembly--contig:-NODE-461-length-13467-cov-4.401724_pt1 | contig 13467 bp, 9 predicted proteins | sample MGYA00242472_ERZ504481 | MGnify/ENA primary metagenome ERZ504481 (study PRJEB26092, sample SAMD00036265) | human gut metagenome | host: Homo sapiens | study: EMG produced TPA metagenomics assembly of...
TTTATCTGTATTTTGTTAAAGTTCGATCGCATCAATTTTCGGTATCATTGTCCCTCAAGTTTTTAATCGATGATTTTATCAGTCCTCTGATCGGACAGAAAGATCCGAATTTTGCAGAACTATATCGGGCACTTGCGGTGCTTGGAAGCATTTTCCTGATGGGAGTCATTGCTACATTTACTTATACACGACTGATGGTCTACATTGGTCAGGGTGTTCTTAAAAAAGTAAGGGATGATATGTTTGAACATATGCAGACTCTTCCAATCCGTTATTTTGACCAGAATACGAATGGTTCTATCATGAGTCTTTACACGAATGATACAGATACGCTCAGACAGATGATCAGTCAGTCGATCCCACAGGCACTGATGTCCTTTTTTACGATTATCGTAACCTTTATTTCAATGCTGATCTTAAGTCCGCTGCTTACAATTTTAGCAGTTCTGATCATTGGTCTTATGATCTTCGTAACAAAAAAGATCGGTGGAAACAGTGGAAAATATTTTGTTCGTCAGCAGAAATCTCTGGCAGATGTGACTGGATTTGTGGAAGAGAGAATGAACGGACAGCGCGTAGTAAAAGTGTTCAACCACGAAAGAAAGTCAGAAGAAGAATTTGACAAACTCAACGAGGCGCTCTTTGAAAGTGCTGCACAGGCAAATACCTTTGCAAATATGATGGGACCGGTAATCGGAAACATCGGAAACCTGCAGTTTGTACTGGTCTCTGTACTTGGAGGATTCCTTTCTATTATGGGAAGCGGAGGGATCACTCTGGGAGTTATGGCATCTTATCTGCAGTTTACAAAGAGCTTTACACAGCCGTTTATGCAGGTGGCGCAGCAGTTTAACTCCATTGTTATGGCACTTGCCGGAGCAGAGCGTATTTTTGCTCTGATCGATGAAGAATCGGAAAAAGACGAGGGATACGTAACACTGGTCAATGCGAAAAAAGACGAGAACGGCAATATTATCGAATGCAAAGAAAGAACAGGAATGTGGGCCTGGAAGCATCCACATTCGGCTGACGGAAGTGTGTCTTATACAGAACTGACCGGAGATGTGCGTTTTGAAGATGTGACATTTGGATACAACGAAGATAAAGTGATCTTAAAAGATATCAGTCTGTTTGCAAAACCGGGACAGAAGCTGGCATTTGTCGGTTCTACCGGAGCAGGAAAAACAACCATCACGAACCTGATCAATCGCTTTTACGATATTCAGGAAGGAAAGATCCGGTATGACGGAATCAATATTACAAAGATTAAAAAGGATGATCTGAGACGTTCCCTCGGAATTGTACTGCAGGATACCCATTTGTTTACAGGAACCATTATGGATAATATCCGTTATGGAAAACTGGATGCTACTGATGAGGAAGTATATGAGGCTGCAAAACTGGCTCATGCAGATCAGTTTATCAAAATGCTTCCGAAGGGATACGATACTATGTTAAGCGGTGATGGAGAAGAGCTTTCACAGGGACAGAGACAGCTTCTTTCCATTGCGAGAGCAGCAGTTGCAAATCCGCCGGTACTGATTCTGGATGAAGCAACTTCCAGCATTGATACCCGTACGGAGAGTATTGTGCAGAAGGGTATGGATAACCTGATGAAAGGACGTACAGTATTTGTTATCGCGCACAGACTTTCTACGATTCGCAACAGTGATGCGATTATTGTTCTGGAACACGGAAAGATCATCGAGCGTGGAGATCATGCGGATCTGATCAAAATGAAAGGAACGTATTACCAGTTATATACCGGAAAACTGGAGCTTTCATAAAAATTTACTGTGAATGGCAGACCATAAAGCGGATGGAGTTTTCTTACAGAAAGTGTAAGTGTTTTTCATCCACGATACAGCTTATAATATTCTTATCACGAAAGGGAGGGATATTATGAGCCGTATTATTTTGGAAATAGAATCGTTGTACAAAACATATGGGGAAAAGGAAAATGCAGCAGAGGCACTCAGAGGAATTTCGTTTCAAGTATATCAGGGAGAATTCCTCGGAATTATGGGAAGCAGCGGTTCGGGAAAAACGACGCTGTTAAATTGTATTGCTTCGGTTTTAAGACCTACAAGGGGGAGGATTCTTCTGAAAGGACAGGATATCGGAATGTATACGGATGCTCAGCTGGCAGCGTATCGGGGAAGACAGATCGGGTATCTGTTTCAGCAGTTTGAATTGCTGGATAATCTGACGGGTGGAGAAAATATTCTTTTGCCGGCACAGATTCACAAAATGCCGGAAAAGGAAAGCAGAAAAAGGATGCAGAAGCTGGCGGAATATTTTGAGATCGAGGAGGTGCTGGAAAAGTTTCCGAATCAGATGTCCGGAGGACAGAAGCAGAGGGTAGCCGCATTAAGAGCGCTTCTTTTGCATCCGCAGATCGTACTGGCAGATGAGCCGACCGGTGCGCTTGACAGCCGAAGTGCACGAAGTCTGATGGAGCAACTCTCCGGAGTGAATCGAGAGGATGAGGCTGCGGTTCTGATGGTGACACATGACGCACAGGCTGCGAGTTTTTGTTCCAGAATTTTGTTTATTCAGGATGGAAAAGTATTTCATGAATTACGGAAGCGAGTCGGGGAGGAGACAAACCGGGAATTTTATGAGCGCATTTTGTCCGTGATGGCGCAGTTGGGAGGAGGAAGCAATTATGTTCTCTGAACTGATCAGACGAAACAGTAAACGAAACCGGCAGGAAAACACGCTGTATTTTGTTACGATGATTCTCACGGTGGCGGCATTTTATATTATCCTTGCGCTGGATCATCAGGATGTGATGATCTTTCTGAAAGAGATGGAGAGAGATGCTGTAAGCAAGCTGCTGATGCTGATTCCGATTTTATATGTGGTATCTCTGTGCCTGCTTTATTTCCTGGTATATTTTACGGATAAGTATCAGATGGAACAGCGAAGTCATGAGTTTGGAACCTATGTGATGCTTGGTATGAAGAAAAGAAGTCTGTTTCAGATGCTTTTTCTGGAAGATCTGCGAAATATTGTGTATGCGCTTGTGATCGGGATCCCGGGGGCGCTGCTGATCTCGGAACTTACAAGCCTGATTACGGCGAAGCTTGCAGGATTTGGAATTCTGCGTCATCAGTTTACATTTTCCGGTTCGGCTGCATTGTGGACAGTTATTGGGATTTGCGGAATTAAAATGCTTGCCCGGTTTGTGCTTTGCATCAAGCTTTGGAAAAAAGAGGTTTATGAATTGTTATCCCGTGAACAGAAGGAAAAACAGCGTGCATTTTCGCCCATAAAAACGTGTGTGAAGCTGATGATGGGAATCATTCTTCTGGCAGTAGCTATGGGATCGGATGCGGGATACTGAGTTCGGAACTTGGGATAAAACGAATGTTTCGTATGACTGCAATTTTATGTTTTTGTGGAGTACTCGGTACATTCTTTTTCTTTCAGGGCCTGGCATATCTATTTGATAGGATATGCAGAAAACTTCCAGGGAAAAAGCTCTGGACATTTACATGCCGTCAGCTGCAGGAAGCGGTATTTTTAAAATCATCTTCGTTGGCAATTTCTTCCCTTCTGATTCTGTTTGCGATCATATGTTGTTCCTATGGAGTCGGGATGAGTGGGCAACTGGGACAACAGGATACGGCAGGGATTGATTTTACATTTGACGAGAAAAAAGAAACGTTAGAAGAAGTGCTGTCATCTCAGAAAGTAGACCAATATTTTTCCAATCTGTTTGAAGTACGAAATGGATTACTTTGGACAGATCTGGATTTTACGGAAGGTATGGAGGAGCGAAAAGTATATGCATATGACTGTGAGGAATTATATGAGCGTCTGAAAAACAGATTGAATCCATATTCTTGGGAAGAATCCCCATTTTTGATCGCAGAATCAGGGTACAATGAGATTTTGCGTTCAAAAGGAATGGAACCTTTGAACTTAAAGGAACATCAGATGGCAATTTACGGGCACCCCACATATTTGTCGGATGAGACTGCAAAGAGCGTAGAGAAACTTCTGAAAGAGAAAGTCTTTGTGCAGATAGAAGAGACCGATTATGAAATCATTCCAAGAGTATGCAATGACAATCTGGTGGCAGACCGGATGTTGACGATTATGTATGGTTTTATTGTACCGGATGAGGTTTTTGATGTCTTTGTAGCAGACGGAAGCTATTCTTACTGGAACGGGATTCTTGATCCGGTTCTGGTAAAGGAGGAAGGATTGCTCAAAGCAGTGATGTCTGTCAATGACCGTCTAAAAACAACCGATCTGCATTATGAAAGTTATCTGGGAACAGCCGGACGGCATATGTTTTATCAGGTGGCATTGGGATATACGACGATCTATCTGGCTGTGATTTTTTTGATTATCGCAAATACACTCATTGGAGTTCAGTTTTTAATTCAGCAGGAGAAGACCGGGGCACGCTACAGCGTTCTGCTTACACTGGGAAGTAACTACAAAGAGCTCTGTCATTGTGCGAAAGTTCAGATCTGGTGGCACTATGGACTGGTATTGAGCGTTGCATTTTTCAGTAGTGTGTTTGGGGTCTGGACATTGTTCCGGCTGATTGGACAGGTGCAGGAAGTAAAAGTTTTCTGGCAGATGGCAGGAAGTGTGTTTCTTTTCTTGTGTCTGATAGAAACAGCTTATATAATAGGGGTTATAAAGACAAGCAATCGCAGGATTTTGAAATTTATTCAGAGAAAACGGCAGGAGTAGAAGACAGGCATGCAAAAAATCATGATCGTAGAAGACGATGAATTCCTTCGGGAAGAACTGGAAAATATTTATCATAAGGCAGGCTATGAGGTATGCTGTGTAACGGATTTTCCAGAAACCGGTGCTGTCTGTGAGGCAGAGCATCCGGATTTGTTAGTGCTGGATCTGGGACTTCCGGGAATCAGTGGATTTGCACTTTGTAAAGAAATACGAAAGAAAGGCAGCCTTCCTATTCTTGTGCTGACCTCCAGGGATAAAATGCAGGATGAGTTGAAAGCACTGGAGCTGGGAGCTGACGAATATCTGACGAAGCCGTGTCATAAAGACCGTCTGCTGGCAAGGACAGAAAATCTGCTGAAACGGGCAATGGGGAATGCACATTTACTGGATGGAGGCGATTTTCTTTTTGATACCAGAACCTATACGGTCTGTCAGGGGAAAGATGCCTGTCATATTCCGGAAAATCAGGGGAAGATCTTAAAAATTCTTTTGGAATATGCAGGAACAGAGGTGAAAAAAGAATGCATTTCAAAGGTATTGTGGGGAACAACCGAATACATTGATGAAAATGCGCTTCAAGTCAATGTGACAAGGCTGAAAAAGACATTAAAAGCGCTTGGTCTGGAGAATCGGATAGAAACAATCCGTGGCAGAGGATATCGGTGGAAGAGAGAGCAGTAATATGGAATATATCAGACGAATCTGGAGCGAGATCAAAGAAGAAAAAATATGGTTTGTGATCCTTATGTGTACAGAACTGGTATCGCTATTCTTTCTGTGGCTGTCGGGGATAGAGCAGTTCAAAGTTCTGGCAGGACTGGAAACCAGTTGTTTTGTAATTATTTTCTTGTATGCAGTAATCTGGAACGTAAGGAAAGAGCAGAAAAAGAAAGAGCGGTTTCTTACATTTCTGGCGGATCCGAGTGAAGAAAATGAGAGACTTGCGATCGGGGGAGCAGGAAATGAAGAACAGGAAATCCTGCGGGAGATCGGGGTATATCTTCGAAAAGCATACAGGCAGGCTGATGCAGGGAGGATACAGGAAGAAGAATATGAACGGTATGTAGAATTATGGACACATGAAGTGAAAATTCCATTATCTCTTTTTACACTTTTGCTTGAGAACAGAAGTGAGGAGATGTCACCGACAGTATACAAAAAAATGGAGCATGTCAGACTGCAGATGCAGTCCTATGTAGAGCAGATGTTATATTATGCCAGGGTTAAAGCAGTGAATAAAGAGTATTTGTTTGAAGAGATAAGTCTGGAAGAATGCTGCCGGGAGGTGCTGGATGAATACCGTCTGTATCTGGAAGAAAAGCAGATCCTGGTGCAGTTGGATCTGAAAGAGAAAACCGTACTGTCAGACCGGAAAAGTCTGTGTTTTATGCTCAGTCAGCTGATCGCGAATTCCATCAAATACACAGGATATGAAGCCGAAAAGTGTCCGAAGCTGAAAATCAGTTCCGGAAATGAGAACAACAGAGTCAGCCTTTCTGTCTGCGACAATGGGTGTGGCGTAAAACCATATGAACTCCGCTATCTTTTTGAAAAAGGATTTACAGGAGAGAACAGCCAGAAAAAATCGACAGGGATGGGATTGTATCTGGTACGGCAGATCGGACAGGAATTAAAGATAGAAGTAGAAGCAGTGTCGGTCTACGGAAAAGGAATGGAAATCAGACTCTGGTTTCCGGTGGTGTAGGGCAGTTCCATGTGGAACTGCTCTGTTACTGTGGCTTGCAGAGTTATTGTTTACAGTAACTTTTTACAGGATATTTATGGAAATTTAATTGTATCCTGATCAAAATTCAAGTATAATAAAATCAATCTTGAAAGGAATCCCTTTCAATTTTCAAATATGGCAAAGAATTGCCATTCAAAAGTTATTCCCAGATAAAGAGTAAAGAGATGGATAAAAGAATAGAGGGAGTTTGTCTGTATTTGCGATTGTGAAACATCGCGTCAAAAGATATAATAAAATCAACGATATAGATACATACTCGCCGAAATATTCTGGTTTCCATCAGAACAAAGGAGGAGTGTGTATGAAGAAAGAAAAAACAACACAATTTTTAATGAAGCCAAAGGTAGATTTCTGTTTTAAAGAACTGATGCAAGATGAAGAGGTGCGCAATGCATTTCTGGCAGCAGTACTTGGGATCAATCTGGAAGAAATCGTTGAGAGCAGGATTTTGCCGTCCCACCTGCGTCAGAAAGACAAAGATGATAAACTGGGGATTCTGGATGTACGGGTATTGCTAAATAATAAGGAGCAGATCGATATTGAAATCCAGGTGACATCCAGTGAATACTGGGTAGAACGTACCTTGTTCTATCTGGGAAAGATGTTTGTGGATCAGCTAAAACCGGGAGAAGACTATCAAAAATTAGAAAAATGTATTCATGTCGGGATTTTAAATTTTACATTGTTTGATGATGAAGAATACTATTCCCGCTTTCATTTCTGGTCGGATCAGGGAAGAAAGATGTATAGTGATAAGTATGAAATCCATACGCTGGAACTTCCCAAGCTGGCAAAACATGAGTATCCGGAGACAGAACTGTTGAAATGGCTTCAGTTTATCAATGCAGAGAGCAAGGAGGAATTTGAAATGGCAGCGGAAAAAAGCGAATATATTAAGAAGGCGTATGAGGATCTGAACCGGATCAGTGCAGATGAAGAAAAGCGTCTAGAATATGAAGCAAGAGAGCGTGCGATTCGAGATCACCAGTATTTTTCTACTGTTTACAAAGAAACTGGGCTTAGAGAAGGACGAAAAGAAGGCCTAAAAATAGGCCGACAGGAGGGGCGACAGGAGGGGCTGCAAGAGGGCCGGCAGGAGGGCCTACAAGAGGGGCGACAGGAGGGCCGGCAAGAAGGCATACAGGTCGTGGTAGAGTTGCTTCGGGAAATGGGAATGGAGAAAGAAATTGTATGTGTAAAAATTCAGGAAAAATTTCAGTTTTCTCTATCAGATGCAGCGAAGGAGGTAGAAAAGTACTGGAAATCATAGAGGAAGCCGAAAAGGAGGCATCATTAAAAATTCATAATAAAATTCCCTGACAGCATTTTGGTTGCTGTCAGGGGGCTTAAAAACGAAAATTTAATCTATAATTTGCGGGAAACGAATAAACACACGTGTTCCGATACCTTCCTGACTTTCGATAAAGACGCCAGAACAACACTGGAAATGAATCGAGAGGGCAGGCGGAAACTGCCCTCTCTATATCTTAGGAAAATGATGTAAAATGTAAATTAGAAATCTAATTCATATAAAGTTCCGATTTCCTGGGACAGAACATCACAGCCGTTTTCTGTTACGGCAATGCCTTTTTCCCAGCGAACACCAAAGGTATCTGTTGAAATGAAGGTATCGATTTGGAATGTCATGTTTTCCAGTAAATTGTAGTTGGAATCAGTCTCTACCCAAGGAGCTTCTACTTCGATCATTCCCGTGCCATGTAAAGGTCCATAAACAAAATTATCTTTAAATCCATTGTCTACATAATAGTTATAAAAGTTTTTGGCGATCTGAGATGCCGGGATTCCAGCTTTAATTTGTTTTTGAGTCCACCGATGAGCCTCTAATCCGAAAAGAACCACTTCTCTGCGTCTTCCTTCCAATTTTCCCAATACGATTGGATAACCGACAGCGGCAGAGTACCCATCAATCCTTGCGGATAAATTTAATTGTACGATATCATTCTTCTGGAATTCCCGGTACGAAGACCGTGAAATAGCATGTCTGGTAGAGGACTCGGAGAAAACGTACATAGGGAGTCCTCATATTCTGCACCATTTTCATAAATTACGCGCTGAGCGACTCCGACCATTTGCAATTCGGTCATTCCTGGTTGTATTTCCTGAATAACCTGCTGCATTGCCAATTCAGCAATGCGATATCCTTCTCTTAAACAATTGATCTCATTTTTTGATTTTACAGATCGCAAAGCAGTCATGATATGATCTGCGCGTACGATTTCAGCATCTGGAAAAGCAGCTCTGATTCCATCCATAATCACAACGGATGTATCCAAATAGCTGGCTACGCCAATCCGGATATTTTTTTGTGTCACTCCAATTGCATGAAATACATCCTGGAAGGTATCTGGAGTTAATTCCGGATAGGCTGGGTCTGCACTCTCTCTATATTCCTTTAAAATAAAAATCTTTTCAATCTTAGAACGGTCAGCGGCAAAATAGCGGCTTTCAGGCCCTACCATAAGGGCAGCATCTCCGGATGCAGAGATGGCAACCCCGGCACGTTCAAAAAGTGGCCAGAAGCCAGAAAAATATCTTGCATTTGCGTAATCAGCTTCATTCGAATTGACAATCAGAACATCAAGATGTTCTTTTTCAATCAGCTTTGCAGCATTTTGGATTCTTTCCTGGTATTCATGATCAGGTATAAAAATTCTTTTGTTTGTACTCATTGTTTTCTCCTTTTCTATCATTTGATATGGTTGATGTCAGGCTAATTTGTGTTGTACCCGGGTGTTGTATAAAAAGCTACAGTTCTCGGATCAGCTCTGCCGTATTGTGCGATGACAGGACAATCACTTTCCAGCATAATGGCATATTGTTCGCTGATAGGCACAGTATAGTTCCCAAAGTCCTGTTCACTATTTGTCCGAGGCATCGTACACGTCTGGCATTTACTGTGACCTCAGACAGTTGAACAGGATCTTTGTCTGTGAAAAACAAGGTAAGCGTAATATGTGCATCACAGTCACATGTATTCGTTATTATAATAGATTCATGTCCTGGTATACTGTTTACGCCTTCAGGCGGACATTCCGCATCTGGAAATATCCAGATTTTACTTCCATAATTCATAAAGTTCACCTCATAGTTAGTCGTATAAGTTCGGGGCGATTTTATCCTCGTCCATATTTTGAGCATGGTACCAATAGCAAGGGGTTGCAATGTCGGAGACAGTTTCATTGTCTGCGATTTTTGTTAATGTTTCCACGGTAACCCGGCCCATTTCCATAGGAGCCTGTGTTACAGCACCTAGCATAATTCCGTCACGCACAGCAGTTTTGATCGTTGCTCCAGCGTCAAATCCAACCGCCAGGACATTTTGAGTTGGATCGGATCCTAAAACATTTAAATTGACATTGGCTGTTAAAATTCCTTCTGCGGCGACCTGATTAGAGCCATAAATAGCAACTGTGTCTTCTTTATTTAAAATTTTTGAAGCTTCTGTTGCACATAATTCTACGGTTGTCTGTGCAGGGACAGCAACTTCAATTACGATGTCCGCATCTGAGATATTTCCAGGATCCTTACAGTGGTCGGTATAATATTCATGTCCTGTTACGGCTACTTTTTTCCCGTCATTTTTCGCCAGTTCGCTAAATTTATCGATAAATCCCATTCCTCTGGAAATAATGGATTCAGAAGTTGCTTCCTGGTTGATTTCCCCAATTCTAACCGGTGAAGAAGCAGCAGCTAAGGTATCTTTTAAAGCATCGTACAAATTTTCAGCAGCTAATTCCCCTGCCTTATAGTTGTCACTTGCTATTGTGGAGTAGACAGATCCTTCCGGGGCATCTGGTACACCAGAGTCAAAACACACAACAGGGATTTTTTTATTGTAAGCTTTCTGCAAAGAGTCTAAGACAGAATTTTGATCGCAGGCAGCGATTCCAATCCCATCAGGTGAGCTGTTGATCGCGCTGTTGATCATATTTACCTGATCGGCAATGTCTGACTCAGTGTTAGGTCCCGTACAATTTACATCTACATTGAGATCAGCGGCAGCTTCCTGAATTCCAAGCGCAGCAGCCTGCCAATAAGAAGATTGATAGCTTTGCACGATAATCTCAAAATGATATTTGCCTTTGTCTTTATCAGTTGTATTATCTGCCTGCGTATTTTGTTCACCACATCCAAATAGACATGAGATGGATACACAACTAAGTAATATTGCTGTAATTACCTTTTTTTTCATGGAATGTACCTCCTTTTGATTTGGAATAAAAAGTGCACTCTTGATTATGCCCTCATTGTAAGAGTTTTGCTCAGCAGAGTCAACAAAAGAGGGTGAAATTAAAAAGCATTTTATTAAAACGTTTAACTATATTTACAAGATGGAAAGATTTGTGATATTCTAAAAAAAAATGAAAGGGAAGTTATTTCATGGTAACAATAAAAGATGTCGCAAAAAAGGCAGATGTTTCGATTGCTACAGTTTCTAATTATTTAAATCGGACAAAACCTGTAAGCAAAGAACTTGGGGCAAGAATTCAAAATGCAGTGGATGAATTGGGCTATTCTCTCAATCTGAATGCAAAGATTTTGAAGACTGCACAATATATGGATATTGGTGTGATCTTACCGAGTTTAAATGATTCTTATTATGTGCAGCTTTTTCAAGGAATTAAGACGTATTTTCAAAATACGAACTATTTTATTAATTTGGTGTTTTCCAATAATATTCCCGAACTGGAAGTTACCATTGCTCAAAATTTGAAACGGAAACAAATATGCGGGTTGATTTTAGTTTCATGTCAGCCGGAAAATTGGAAATTTTATTACGATAATTTTACCTCGAAAAAAATTCCTTTGGTGTTGATCGACAGAAAAATATATGGATTGGAAACCAATTTTGTGTCTTGTAATAATCGAGTCCTGATTCGAAATATGGTGGATGAATTGCTGAAAAGAAAGATGGAAAACATATTTTTGCTGTCAGGGCCAGAGAAATTTTACTGTGAACTGGAATGCATGAAAGGAATGCGGGATGCATTTGAAAACAATGGAAAACAGAACGTTTCTGACTATTTTATTCAAACCAACATGGGGAAAGAAGATGCTTTCCGCAAGACATTACAGTTGTTAAAGAGGAAGAAACCGGATGCAATTGTTACAACATCAGAATCGCTGGCATTGGGGATTATTGAAGGGATTCGTTTGATCGGATATACAACGGTCGATATTCCGATATTTACGTTGGGAGAACAGCACTGGAATCTCCATACGCATTCTTTTGCAACCAATTCTCTGGTGCGTCCGGCTATGAATTTGGGAAAGACAGCTTCGAAATTATTATTAGAACAACTGGAATCACCATTGACAAAAGAATCGGAGAAAATTATATTGGCGGGATGCAGTTCAGACTGGGAGCATGAGAAGAGGTATCTGTCGGTAAAGAAAAAACCGGAATCAGAACAGAAAAAATTACGGGTTTTAATGTTGGATACCCCACAAGTCGAATCTATTTCCGGATTGATTCTTAATTTTGAGAAAAGAACAGGAATAAAAATGGAAATTATTACAATGCCTCATAATGAACTGTACAATACGATCTTAACGACGTATTCAGAAAATCAGGAAAAGTCTTATGATGTGTTTATGTATGATATGCCCTGGCTTTCCTTCCTGGCCGCAGAAGGAATTTTGGAAGACATTTCTGACAAAATGAAAGAGATGGATTTAGAACTCTTTTTCCCGGGAGCTCTGAAGTATTATAGTATGTTCAATGGTCGATATTTTGGAATTCCGTTTATGTATGCACCACAGGTACTTTTTTATCGAAAAGATTTGTTTGAAGATGTTGCGGTCAAAAAAGAGTACGAAAAGCAAAACAATATTTCACTGCGACCACCGGTTACATTGAAAGAATTTAATACAATTTCTGAATTTTTTTCCGATAAAACAAATATTATCGAATATGGAACTTCAATTCCAACGGCTTATAACGAATGCTTAACACCAGAAGTTTACATGAGATTGAAAGCATTTGGCGGACACATTTTTTGATCAGGAAGGAAATGTAGTGTTTGAATCAGACCAGACACTGCGTGCATATATTAATTTCCTGCGAGCAATAAAATTTGCAAAACCAGACTATAGAATTGCAACAGATATGAGCGCAGCGCAGGATTTTATAGACGGAAAAATAGCAATGTTAATTTCCTATCCGTCATTCTTGAGAAATATTCCGGATTTGAGAAAAAATAGTATGATAGGTTCTATCGGGTATCATTTAATTCCCGGGCGAACCCCTTTATTGGGAGGGTGGAGCCTTGGGATCAATCAGCATTCTTCAAACAAAGAAGAAGCATTTCAGTTTTTAAAATGGACGTGCGAAGAACAAACAGCGAATTATACTACGTTGCTGGGAGGGCTGACAGTTCTGACAAATACTTATGTAAATGATGAATTATCAGATTTGTATCCATGGCTGCCGTTATATTACTCTATTTATCAATATACGAAACCAGTTATTCCGCCAAAGCTGTTGAACAATAAGGTGATTCCACAGTGGGAAATTGATGAAGTAGTGTGTAAATGGTTATATAAATTATTAGATTCTGAAATAGAAGTGCGCGAGACAATCTCAGAAACGCAAAAAGCTTTGCAGATACTGGCAAAGCAATATCAATAAAAAAATTGCTGTAAAAGACTTTTTCAGTCATTTTACAGCAATTTTTCTTAGTCACGGAACATCTTCATGCCCATCCATTGCTGCATATGATCCAGCATCTTTTCATCCGGATCGATCAGGATACAGCTCATCGTCTGTTCAGCCGGGATTACAATGGCATAAGTACCTTCGCCTGTACCTGCGGAAAAATCTTTTGTCTTGTCTGCGTGTACAGAATCAAGACGGTGAGAATTTTTTGGCGCAATGATCTCAGCTGCTGGATATCCAGAGTCATGAGTTTTTTGCGTTTTGATTTACTGTAAATAGCGTCAATTTCCAGGTCGTGGTTCAAAAAGTGTATACTCATATTCTA
>ENA-OPYY01000462-OPYY01000462.1-human-gut-metagenome-genome-assembly--contig:-NODE-462-length-13465-cov-1.440171_pt1 | contig 13465 bp, 16 predicted proteins | sample MGYA00242472_ERZ504481 | MGnify/ENA primary metagenome ERZ504481 (study PRJEB26092, sample SAMD00036265) | human gut metagenome | host: Homo sapiens | study: EMG produced TPA metagenomics assembly of...
GTCATGGAGACAACAGATGAAGATATCCACGAGAAAATCAATCTCAAAGACGATGTACGCACTTTATACGAAAAAGTAGAATCCGAATTATCTGACCGGGAACGGCTCGTTCTGAAAATGCGCTACGGACTTTACAATGAGGAAGAATACACGCAGCGTGAAATCGCAAAAAGGCTTGGAATTTCCCGCTCTTACGTATCACGCATTGAAAAAAGCGCCGTGGAAAAATTGCGCAGCTTCTTTCCGGAATCTTGACAGAATACTAAGAAACCGAAAGCAAAGGCTCATTTTCACTGAAAATGCTTGCCGCTTTCGGTTTCCTCATCACATTATACTTCTTTCGCTTCCTGTCTTCTTAAAATATCATACTGCTCTAACGGCATTCCCAGATCTACATACAATACTTGTTTTGGATGCGGAGCGCTTTCCTGCTCATTGCCATCCTCATCTAAGATCCTCTTCACTTCCACACTAATATTTTCGCCATTCGGTTTCATCACTTCGATCGTCTCTCCGACAGAGAACTTATTTCTCTGTTCGATACGGTAAGTGCCATCACACTCTTCCCCTACGATTCCAAGATAGGTATACTCTTTCACATAAGTATTGCTGTCATAGATCTGTGTTGTCTCATCCGGCTTTCCAAAGAAAAATCCTGTCGTAAACTGCCGATAAGTACAATTAGAGATCTGTTCCAGATACCATGGCATATTTTTCTCATAGAGTGCCGGATCCTTCTGATAGTCGTCAATCGCCTTGCGGTATGTTCTTGCAACCGTTGCTACATAGAGTGCGGTCTTCATACGTCCCTCGATCTTCAGACTGTCAATGCCCGATTCTAAAATTTCCGGGATATGCTGGATCATACAGAGGTCCTTGGAGTTAAAAATATAAGTTCCTCTCTCATTTTCATATACCGGCATATATTCTCCTGGTCTGGTCTCCTCAACCACAGAATATTTCCATCTGCATGGATGGGTACATGCTCCCCGGTTTGCATCTCTTCCGGTGAAATAGTTGCTGAGCAGGCATCTTCCGGAATAAGAAATGCACATCGCCCCATGGACAAATGTCTCAATTTCCAGCTCATCCGGAATATTTGCCCGAATCTCTCTAATTTCCTCCAGAGACAATTCCCTTGCTGATACGACACGAGATGCCCCCAGCTTATGCCAGAAATTATAAGTCGCATAGTTTGTATTATTTGCCTGTGTACTGATGTGACGCTCAATCTCCGGACAGATTTCCTTTGCAATCTCAAATACACCAGGATCGGCAATGATCAATGCGTCTGGTTTAATCTCTTTTAACTCTTTAAAATATTCTCGTACCCCTGAAAGATCCTCATTATGTGCGAGAATATTGGCAGTTACATATACTTTTACATCGTGTTCATGTGCAAATGCGATTCCCTCCTTCATTTCCTCCATGGAAAAGTTTTTCGCTTTCGCTCGAAGTCCGAATGCTTCTCCTCCAATGTAAACCGCATCAGCTCCAAACATAACGGCTGTCTTTAATACTTCCAGGCTGCTCGCCGGAATCAATAATTCTGGATGTCTTGCCATATATTTTTCCTTTCTGTACAACTTGTTTCTTTTCTATTTTTCTCCAATCTTTACACTGACTGTTGCTCCGTCCCCGATCGGAACTATAGACGTCAGCAGTCTGTCATCATGCTTTAATGCATACAGATATTCCCTCATTCGGCTGTGGATCGTCCGATTCCTGCGCTCCACTGCGAAGCGAGATTCAATGATATCTCCTTCCCGAAGCACATTGTCCGATACGAGGACGCCTCCCGGATTCAAAAGACGCATCACTTCCGGCAGATAATAAATATACTGTCCTTTTGCCGCATCCATAAAAATAAAATCATACGGCTCTTTTAAGGACTGCATCACTTCCATCGCATCTCCTTCCAGAAGTGTGATCTGTTTTTCTTTTCCTGCCCGCCTGAAATTTTCACGGGCAATCGGAATCCGTTTCTCATATTTTTCAATTGTTGTGATCTCACATTCCTCTGTCACATATTCACTCATCAGAATTGCAGAAAATCCGACAGCTGTTCCAACTTCTAAAATCCGCTTCGGTTTCTGCATCGCAAGCAGTACTTTCAGAAAGCTCTGCATCTCCTTCCGGATGATCGGTACATAAGTATCCAGCGCCTCCTGCTCGATCTGCTCCAAAATCGCTGTGTTTTCTGTGTCAAGAGAATTAATGAACGTCACCATTCTTTCATCTACAATCATATGCCTTCTCCTCTGTTTCTGAATTGCAAAACCTCAGAAAATAAGGCGGAGAACCAAAATCCTCCGCCCTTCTTTCCTTCTATACATCCATAATGATCGGAAGGATCATCGGACGTCTCTTAGTCCGCTTCCAGATAAAATCATTCATCGTATCGCGGATCACTAATTTAATTCTGCTCCAGTCTGCATTGCGATTGTTTCTCAAACAGTTCTCAAGCGCATCGGAAAGTACCTGTCTTGCCTCTTCCATCAGCCCTTCGGACTCCCTTACATAGACAAACCCTCTCGAAACAATGTCTGGTCCTGCAAGGAGCTGATTGGTTCCCTTCTCCAGTGTCAGGACTACGATCAGTATACCATCTTCTGCCAAATGCTGACGATCACGTAATACAATATTTCCAACATCGCCAACACCGAGTCCGTCTACAAGGATTGCTCCCGTCTGTACTTTGTCTACAACCTTTGCACTTTGATTATCCAGCGCCAGTACCTCTCCGGATTTGAGGATGAATACATTTTCCTTCGGAATGCCAAGCGCTGTCGCAATTCCTGCATTTGCCTTCAAATGACGATATTCTCCATGAACCGGAATCGCATATTTTGGTTTCACAAGAGAATAGATCAATTTCAACTCTTCCTGACAGGCATGCCCGGATACGTGTGCATCCTGGAAAATAACATCTGCACCCTTCTGGGAAAGTTCATTGATCACCCTTGACACTGCCTTTTCATTTCCTGGGATTGGGTTTGAACTGAAAATAACTGTATCTCCCGGCTTGATGCTGACCTTCTTATGAATATCTGCTGCCATACGGGATAATGCCGCCATAGACTCTCCCTGGCTTCCTGTTGTGATCAGAACCGTCTTCTCATCCGGATAATTCTTCAGCTGATCGATCTCGATCAATGTCTTATCCGGCACATTCAGATACCCAAGCTCTGATGCTGTGGAAATAATGTTGACCATGCTCCGTCCTTCCACGACAACTTTTCTGTCATACTTATAGGCAGAGTTAATGATCTGCTGTACACGGTCTACATTCGATGCGAAAGTGGCAATAATAATCCTTGTATTTCTATGTTCTGCAAAAATCTGGTCAAAAGTCTTTCCAACTGTCCGCTCTGACATCGTAAATCCCGGGCGCTCTGCATTTGTACTGTCTGACATCAGCGCAAGCACACCTTTCTTTCCGATCTCAGCAAATCTCTGAAGATCGATCGCATCTCCAAATACCGGAGTGTAATCGACTTTAAAGTCACCTGTATGCACAACGATTCCTGCCGGCGAATAAATTGCAAGCGCAGAAGCATCTGCGATACTGTGATTTGTCTTAATGAATTCAATCCGGAACTGCCCCAGATTGATTGACTGTCCGTGACGTACAACCTTTCTTCTTGTACAGCGGAGCAGGTTGTGCTCCTTTAATTTATTTTCAATGATTCCCATCGTAAGCTTTGTCGCATAGATTGGAAGATTCATCTCTTTTAATACATAAGATAATGCTCCGATGTGATCCTCATGTCCGTGGGTAATGACAAATCCTTTCACCTTTTGGATATTATCCTTCAAATAAGTGATATCCGGAATCACAAGGTCGATTCCTAGCATATCATCCTCCGGGAATGCCAGTCCACAGTCTACTACAATAATACTGTCCTCATATTCAAAGGCAGTAATGTTCATTCCGATCTGCTCAAGTCCTCCGAGCGGAATGATCTTTAATTTTGAATTGCTCTCTCTTTTCAAAAGCTACACCTCCATGTTTCATTCTACTTTCTTTTCTCTGCACTTTCTCTTTCTGCACATTCTTTACATTGTCCGTAGAATTTCAACTCGTGGTCCAGAACATGGAAATCCGTTTTCCTCTCAATATAACTTTCCAGCTCCTCTAAGAGATCATCTTCAAAAGACCATACTTTTCCACAACTTTTACATATCAAATGATGATGATGATGCTTTCCTTCCCCGCCTTCGATCAGTTCCGATTTCATATCTGACACATCCATCATCCAGATTAATCCGATCCACCAATTGCAATTCCAGTAACAACTGTACCGTCCGGTATACGGTCGCCAATCCAATTTCAGGATAGTCGACTTTCACCAGTTCATAAATGTCCTCCGCTGTCATATGCTCACCACGATGTTTTTCAAGCACCTCAAGTACAAGCAGTCTCTGGTTTGTCACTTTCAGTCCCTGCTCTTTTAATATTTTCTTAAACGCTTCCTGGTTTAATGTCATATGCCACCTCATCTGCAAAGTTCTATACTCAAATGTATCTAACTACATTTCAATATCAACGTCTTCTAATAATTCTTCAAATACTTTTGAAACTGCAAGAAGTTCTGTATCATCTTCCACAACTTCATATACACTTTCATCCTCTTCTACTTTACTTAAATCCTTCAAGATCAGACATTCTGCATCATCTTCTTCAGAATCTGTAACAAGAATATATGTCACACCGCCTAATTTTGTCTGTTCTAACACAAAAAATTCTACTGCCTGATCTTCTCCTTCAAATGTAAATGTAATCTTTTCCATAAAAACTCCTACACTTCTTCCATATCCTCGTCTGACTTCTGTCTGAAATAAACAGAATCCAGATATCCCTGCAAGATAAAAACTGCCGCGATCTTATCTACATATTTCTTGCGGTCTTCTCTTCGTACGTTATTTTCGATCAATGTCCGTTCTGCCTCGACGGTTGTCAGGCGCTCATCCCACATCGTAACCGGAAGTGCTGTTCTCCGCTCAAGCATCTCCTTGAATTCCAGCGACTTCTCTGCCCGGTCACCGACAGTGTTGTTCATATTCTTTGGGAAGCCAAGAACAATCTCCTCGACCTGGTATTCCTGCGCAAGTGCCTCAATACGAGCCAGTGTCTTTCTTAGCTTGTTCTCTTCCTTCCTGCAGATTGTTTCAATTCCCTGGGCAGTAAGACCTAAAGGGTCACTGATTGCGACCCCCACCGTCTTAGACCCATAATCCAGTCCCATAATCCTCATACGATATTATTCCCATCCGTGATGCTCGATATACGCTTTCAGCATCTCCTCTACAAGCTCGTCCCGCTCCATCTTCATGATCAGACTTCTCGCGCCATTGTGACTTGTGATGTAAGTCGGATCTCCTGACATAATATACCCTACGATCTGATTTACCGGGTTGTATCCTTTTTCTTTCAGTGCCCCATACACGATCTCAAGAATGTCTTTCGCCTTGATCTGTGGTCCGGTTTCCACGTGAAAGAACTGTGTATTGCTCAAATCTTTCATCTTTTCTTCCTCCGTTTCATACATTTCTATTCTAATATAAATGTACCAAAAATACAATGAATATTTTGTGAAGGATTTTTAAAATGATTCTCAAAATAAAGTTTTCTACTTTTACAATGCATCCACTGTCCATGCATCTTTTCCGACAGTCACTTTTAGTAACCTGCCAGATAAGTTTTCATCAGACAAGATTGCCAGCCGGATATATTCCTTCGTATGTCCGATCCAATATGTCTTTCCGTCTTTCTCCATCTGTTCCTCTACAAGAATTTCTGTCTCTTTGCCCGAAAATTGTTCCTCATAAGCTTTCCGGTTCCGTTCATCCAATGCAAGTAACATGTTACTCCTTTTTGTCTTCTCCGGCTCCGGCACTTGATTCGGCATTACCGCAGCCTTTGTTCCCTGACGCTTTGAATATTTAAAATATGCGTCTCATAAAAATTTACTTTTTCTACAAATGCCCTTGACTCTTCAAATTCTTCTTCGGTCTCTCCCGGGAATCCGACGATTATGTCTGTAGTCAATGCCGGATTTTCAAAATATTTACGGAGCAGCATACATTTTTTAAAATATTCTTCTGCTGAATATCTTCGGTTCATCCGCTTTAAAGTCTCCTCGCAGCCACTTTGCAATGACAGATGAAAATGCGGACAGATTTTTGGAAGTGCAGACAGCGCCGACGCAAATTCTTCTGTGATAATGCGGGGTTCCAACGATCCGAGTCGGATTCTCTCGATTCCTTCGATTGCATGAACCGCCTGGATCAGCGAAAGTAACGTTTCCTTTTCTTCAAAGTCAACTCCGTAAGAACTCAGATGAATTCCTGTGAGCACAACTTCCTTATAGCCATTGGCCGCAAGTGCACTCACTTCTTCCACAACTTCTTCTTTTCTTCTGCTTCTGACACGACCTCTCATGTATGGGATGATGCAGTATGTACAAAACTGGTTACAGCCGTCCTGTACTTTAATATATGCCCGTGTGTGTTCTGCAGTCTTGGTCAGATGGAGTTCTTCGTATTCTTTCGTGTGATTGATATCAATGACTTCCTGCTGCACAAACACACCGTCTGCTTCTTTTCGTTTCTGCTCATACTCCTCAAGAATCTCGATCAAATTCTGCTTCTTATTATTTCCGATGACAATATCAATACATTCATCGATCTCATCGCTGTTTTCCTGCGCCTGCACATAACATCCCGCCGCCACAACGATTGCATCCGGATTCATCTTTTTTGCTCGGTGGATCATCTGTCTTGACTTTCTGTCAGCCATATTGGTCACCGTACATGTGTTGATAATATAGATATCCGCCCCTTCCTGAAACGGAACAATCTCATAGCCATTCTGCTCCAACAGTTCCTGCATCGCCTCTGTCTCGTATGCATTGACTTTACATCCAAGATTATGTAATGCTGCTTTTTTCATCTTTTTTCCCTTTCTTTTTCTGCTTCTATGTAATTGTTATCCAAAATCACGAAAATTTCTCCATTTCTTTGGCACTTTGTTCCTTGACTTTTATACCCCCAAACTTTAAGATAAGGGTAGAACAAAATTCAAGGAGGATTATTCAATGAAAACAGTACAAATTTCATTAAATTCAATCGACAAAGTAAAATCTTTCGTAAACGAAATCACAAAATTTGATCACGATTTCGACTTAGTATCCGGAAGATATGTGATTGACGCAAAATCTATCATGGGTATTTTCAGCTTAGACTTATCAAAACCGATCGACTTAAACATCCACGCTGAAAAAGACCTTGATACTATTTTAGAAGCGCTTGCTCCATACTTAGTATAAGTTTTCAACAGTCACCTACGACTTTGATAAAGAAGTATACAGATATTCTCCGGAATGTCTGTAAGAAAATATAGATATGTTCCGGCCGGCTCCGGTCAGGAACATATCTATTATTTTTACTATTTTACAACAATCGTCTCCACAGTGTTCACAGCTGCCTCAAACAGTTCATCAATCTTTTCTGCAAGATTTTCTTCTGATCTGCGGATCACATTGATATTCGGTTTTGTCACCGGATGTTTTGCGACAAAGATCGTACAACAATCCTCAAACGGAAGAATAGACGTCTCGTAAGTATCGATTTTCTCTGCAATCTCCACGATTTCCTGCTTGTCAAATCCAATCACCGGACGGTATACCGGCAGTGTACATACATCATTGGTTGCTGCCAGACTCTGCATCGTCTGGCTCGCCACCTGTCCGATACTCTCCCCTGTGATCAACCCAAGGCATCCGCTCTCTTTTGCAAAATGTTCTGCAATCTTCATCATATAACGACGCATAATAATCGTCAGCTCATCATGCGGACACTTATCATAAATATACAGCTGAATGTCTGTAAAGTTGACAATGTGCAGCTTAATCGGTCCTGAATACTTTGCCACTAATTTCGCAAGATCGATTACTTTCTGTTTTGCACGCTCACTTGTATACGGTGGTGCATGGAAATAAGTTGCCTCCAGCCCGACTCCTCTCTTGGAAATCATATAACCTGCTACCGGGCTGTCAATCCCACCGGAGAGCAGAAGCATCGCCTTTCCGTTTGTTCCCACCGGCATTCCACCTGGTCCCGGAATGATTTCTGAATAAATGTAGATCTGTTCGCGGATTTCGATATTAAGCTTGATCTCTGGCTTGTGCACATCTACCTTGATTTCTGGAAATGCCTCTAAAATAGCCTCTCCAAGATCGCAGTTGATCTCCATAGAATTCTTCGGATAACTCTTCTTGCCTCTTCTTGCCTCTACTTTAAATGTTGTATTTTTATCTGGATACATCTGATCCATATAATCTACAACATCTTTTTTTAATTGTTCAAATCCCTGGTCTTCCACATGGATTACCGGACAGATTCCCACGATTCCAAAAACTCTCTTTAAACTTGCGACAGTCTCCTCGTAGTCATACTCTCCTTCACATTCTACATAGATTCTCCCCTGAGATTTGTGGATATCAAAAGTTCCATCCACATCTTTCAGCGCATAACGCATCTGACGGATCAAGGCATCCTCAAAAAGATATTCTGTTTTTCCCTTTGATCCCGATTTCTCCGTATTTTATCAAAAATGCATGAAATATCATTTTTCTTATCCTTTCTTTTGCATATTATATCAATGTCTTGTATACCTTCTCAGCATCGGTACACAATTATATAATGTTTCCAGTGTATAGTCAATTTCCTCTTCGGTTGTAAATTCGGAAAGACTGAATCGAAGCGTCGCATCGAGGTATTCTTTCTTCACACCGATTCCTTTCAGCACACCGCTGATTGCCGGATGATTTGATGCACAGGCAGAACCAGAGGACACATAGATTCCTTTGTCTTCCAACGTATGAAGCAGCACTTCACTTCGGATTCCAGCTACACCGACACTGATAATATGCGGCGCACTTGTCTCATCTGTCACTCCATGGATTACTACATCATCGATTTTCTGGATTCCTTCAATGAACCGATTTTTTAGCGCACGCATCTTTGCGGTTTTTTCATCCAAATCCGTATAAATCTCTTTGACGGCTCTTCCAAGTCCAGCAATCCCCGGAACATTCTCCGTGCCGGAACGAATATTTTTCTGCTGTTCTCCTCCGAAAATAATCGGATGGATCTTCACCTTCTCGTTGATATAAAGCGCTCCGATTCCTTTCGGTCCGTGGATTTTATGTCCGCTCACAGACATCATATCAACCCCGATCCGCTTTGGATAAATCCGATATTTTCCAAATCCTTGAACTGCATCCACATGAAATAAAATTTTATTGTTGTACCCCTTAATGATACGCGCTGCTTCCTCAATTGGTTGAACCGCTCCCATCTCATTATTCACATACATGATCGATACGAGGATTGTCTCCTCACAGAGCGCTTCCTGCAGTGCGGAAAGCTTCACCTTTCCTTCTGCATCCACCGGAAGATACGTCACGCGAAATCCTTCTTCTTCAAGATAATGCATCGTATTTAAAATTGCCGGATGCTCGATGGACGAAGTGATCAGATGTCTCCCTGCCCGATGATTTGCCCTTGCAGCACCGATCAGCGCAAGGTTATCGCTCTCAGTTCCTCCGGAAGTAAAAAAGATTTCTTTTTCCTGCACTTTCATCGCCTTTGCAATGACTTCCTTTGCTTCCTTGATATATTGTTCTGCCTCGACTCCTTTTCTGTGCATAGAAGATGGATTTCCGTAATCTTCACACATTACTTTTCCAACAATGTCCCGCACACATTCATAACACTTTGTTGTCGCCGAATTGTCCAGATATATTTCCATAGTTTTCTCCTGTTTTCTTTTACTATCAGATTATGTCATTCCTGTTCCAGATGATACATCAGCACAGACAACATCGTCATCCCCGCCGTCTCTGTGCGAAGGATCCGCCTTCCAAGCGTGATCGGATATGCTCCTGCCTCCATGGCAAGCTTCACCTCTTCTTGCTCAAATCCACCTTCCGGACCAATAAAAATCCCAACCGACTGCCCCGGCTGTATCGCTTGGATCCGCTCTTTTGTAGCCTGCATTCCCTCCGCCAATTCATATGGGATCAGAAGAACATCAAGGCTTTTCGCATAAGAAAGCGCTTCCTGAAAGTTCATCACTTGTTTTATTTCCGGGATCACATTTCTCCCGGCCTGTTTTGCAGCGCTCTCTGAGATCCCGCTCCACCGTTCTCTCTTCTTTGCCGCCTTTTTCTGATCCAGCTTTACCACTGCCCTCTTTGTCGCAACCGGAATCACTTCCCATGCCCCAAGTTCTACCGCTTTCTGGATGATCAACTCCATCTTATCGCTCTTTGGGAGCCCCTGAAACAGATAAAGTTTTGATGGAAGTTCATTTTCCGCTTCCCGTTCCTCCAAAATCCGAGCCGTTACCTTGTCTGCCTCCAGTGATTCGATCTCACAGAGATACTTCTTATTGTTGCCATCACTGATTTCCAACTGCTCTCCCGTCTTCATACGAAGTACATTCTTCATATGATTGACGTCCGACCCGGTAATCTCAATGTATCCATCCCTCACTTGATCTGGCACTACAAAAAATGCTGCATGTTCTTCTATCCTCTTTCTTAGAAATTTTTTCTTGCGGTAACAGATACCCACTCTCCTTGATAGGTCACTTCCAGCACTTCCAGCCCCGCTGCCTTCACTGCCTCTACAACAGTATCTTCCTTGTCATCGATGATTCCGCTTGTAATATAGACACCACCTTTTTTCAGCTGGTTTAAGATCACTGGTGTCAGTGGCACAAGAACGTCCGCAAGAATATTTGCCACAACAATGTCATACTTATCATAGCCGACTTTATCCTGCACTTCCTTATCATCAATAATATTGCCAATCATGACTTCATACTGGTCTCTAGTAATTCCATTAACTTCCATGTTTTCATAAGTAGCATCGATTGCACACGGATCAAGATCTGTTCCCACAGAATAAGCTGCGCCAAATTTTAAGGCAAGCATGCCAAGAATTCCGCTTCCACATCCTACATCAAGAATTCTTGTCTCCTTTGTCACATGTTTCTTCAGCTGACGAATACAAAGCTGTGTCGTCTCGTGCATTCCTGTTCCAAATGCTGTTCCCGGATCGATATGAATGATCATCTTATCCTCATCTTCCGGTTTTACCTCTTCCCAGGATGGAATAATTAAAATGTCATCGACATAAAACTGATGAAAATACTGCTTCCAGTTATTTACCCAATCCAGATCTTCTGTCTGAGACTCTTCAATCGTCCCTTCTCCTACATTCGCATAGGCACGCATCGCTTCAAACTCATTTCTGACCTTTGCAAGCATCTCCTCTTTATCCACATCCTCCTCAAGATAGAAGCTGAGGTAAGCAATTCCATCATCACTCTCGATCTGCGGCAGGATGTCTACAAACATCTGCTCTTTATCAGCCTGTGTAAGCGGCACTTTATCCTCAATCTCCACACCTTCAATTCCCAGATCCATCAACATACTGCTGACAAGGTCTTCCGCCTCTGTTGTTGTCTTTAATCTGAATTTGTTCCATCTCATAATCATTCACCTCTTTAAAAATCTAATCTGCATCTTCTCCCAATAACAGATTTCTTATCTTCTCTGCTCTGCCTATTTTTACTTTACTGTATTAGAAAATCCCCAGGTGCTCCAGAAGAATCTTTATTCCCATTAAAATCAGGATCAATCCTCCTACCAGTTCCGCTTTGGACTTATATTTTGCACCAAATACATTCCCCATTTTCACCCCGCCTACGGACAGTAAAAATGTTGTCACTCCGATAAATGCAACTGCCGGAATGATGTCCACCTGCAAGAATGCAAATGTGATCCCAACTGCTAGTGCATCAATGCTGGTCGCAACCGCAAGCACAAGCATCTCCTTCACCTTAAGAGAATCTTCTTCCATCCCGCACTCTTCGCCGTCTTCCCGCGATTCTTTGATCATGTTCAGACCGATGATCCCAAGAAGTACAAATGCAATCCAGTGATCGATCGAAGTGATCACATGGCTGAACTGCACACCCAATGCATATCCCAAAAGCGGCATCCCCGCCTGAAATATACCAAAATAAAGTCCGACAATGCCAGCCTTTGTCCATGTACATTTCTTCATCGCCAATCCTTTGCAGACTGACACTGCAAACGCATCCATGGAAAGACCTACCGCGATCAAAAATAATTCTATGATTCCCATTGTTTTCTTCCTCTTCTTTTGTTTGCTCTGCAAGGTCTTCCAAAATCTATTTTTAGACCTATCAATTTATCATAACATAAAAAGGAAGTTTCTTCTACACTATTTTGAAGCTGTTGCTACTCTTCACAGATCTCCCGAACTTCATCATGCATCTCTCCCGCATATTGTTCTTCTGTCATCGTCACAAGAACATCTCCTGCTCTGATCATTGTGTTTCCTCTCGGAATAATCTCTCTTCCGCTTCTTTGAATCGACACAAGCAGGCAGTGATCCGGCCACTGGATTTCTGCAACCTCATGATCCGCTGCCGCTGAACCAAACATCACAGACTGCCGCATCAGTACTTTCTCCCTGCTTCCTTCTTCTTTCAGTTCTCCTCTGCCCGCGAGCAGGCGTTCCAGAAGCTTTCGTAGATCGGATCAGACTTTAATAACGTCGCCACAATATATGCCACGATCGAGATGATCGAGAGTGACAGCATCTGGCTCACTGACCCAGTCATCTCAAAGATCAGGATGATTCCGGTCAGCGGCGCACGCACGATCGCGGTGAAATAGCCTGCCATTGCAAGTAAGACAAAATTATTGATATAATCCGGGTCCATTCCAAAGTAATTGACACCGATCATTCCAAAGATTCCCCCAGTCAATGCTCCAAGCACAAGCAGTGGAAAGAAAATCCCTCCCGGCGCCCCAGAACCGAAACAGACTGCCGAGAACACAAATTTCGCTGCGAGCAAAAAGATTGCTCCCCCTAGCAATAGCTTATGATCTGTCATCAGATCGATCAGTTCATGTCCGCTTCCAAGTAATTCCGGCGCTGTAAATGCAAAAATTCCGGCAAGCGTAAATGGAATCAGCAGTCGTGTCACTTCATTTAACCATGAGACTTTTTTATACATTGCCTGCACCGTCAGCGTAAACCAGTTGTAAAATGCACCGAAGCATCCAAGAATCACTCCAAGCACAACGATCATCCAATAATAATTCTGTGGAAGTACATTTCCGATATCAAACTGAAATACCGGTTCTATCCCGATAAACTGAGAAGAAATATAATCTGCAGTAATCGATGCGGTCATCACCGAAATCAGCACAGATACCGAGAAATTTTTATGCACTTCTTCAAGTGAGAACATCACCCCCGCAAGAGGCGCATGAAATGCCGCCGACAGCCCGGCGCTCGCCCCACAGGTCAACAGAAACTTTTCTTCCGTCCGATCCCGCTTTAACAGTTTTGA
>ENA-OPYY01000463-OPYY01000463.1-human-gut-metagenome-genome-assembly--contig:-NODE-463-length-13426-cov-1.224603_pt1 | contig 13426 bp, 18 predicted proteins | sample MGYA00242472_ERZ504481 | MGnify/ENA primary metagenome ERZ504481 (study PRJEB26092, sample SAMD00036265) | human gut metagenome | host: Homo sapiens | study: EMG produced TPA metagenomics assembly of...
TGAAGCGGAGAGAGTGGGATTCGAACCCACGCGCCCTTGCGGACAAACGGTTTTCAAGACCGCCTCGTTATGACCACTTCGATATCTCTCCGAATGCGCTGTGTCAGCGACAGGTAGTATATTATCACGCGCTATTCAATATGTCAAGACTTTTTATAAAATTTTTTCCAAAATTTTTTCTGCCACTAAAATATCCTCCGGCGTAGTTATTTTTATATTCTCATAAGCACCCTCTACAATGTGTACAGGTGTATTTTTATATTGCTCTACTACCATTGCATCATCTGTTATCCCCTGCATGGATACACTTCTGGCTGTATCATGAGCTTCTTTTATCAAAGAATATAAAAATACCTGCGGTGTTTGAACAGACCACACCCTGCTTCTTTCAGGAGTTGCCGACACCATATTGTTTTCGTCAATGATTTTCACCGTGTCCTTTGAAGGCATGCCTGCAATACATGCCTGATAAGTGACTGCCACTTCCTTTGTACGTTTGATAATATCTTCTGTAACAAACGGTCTTGCTCCATCATGAATAAATACGTAGTCCGTATCGGCAGAACACGCTTCTAATCCCGCATAAACGGAGTCATAACGTTCTTTTCCGCCTTCTGCAATGCTCTTCACCTTTGTAAATCCGTATTTTTCTATAATTTCGCTTCTGCAATAGTCAATACTTTCTTTTCCCGTAACTACGACTATCTCCTGAATTTCATCTGATTTCTGAAAACATGCCAGACTATAATACAGCAATGGTTTTCCCTGCAACATTAAAAATTGCTTCTGAACTTTTGTTTTCATTCTTTTTCCTTGACCTGCTGCAAGAATAATTGCTGTACATTTCATCTCTTGTTCTCCTTATCTTTCTCCTAATTTCAAATTCGGAACCGCATTCAGGTCCCAGCCATGACGAGTACCTTTTAAATATTCGTAATATGCTGCTACGCCAATCATCGCTGCATTATCCGTACAAAAAATCGGTGACGGATGATAAAACTTAATTTTATTCTCCTTACAGGCTTTTTCCATAGCATTTCGCAAGGTTTGGTTTGATGCCACGCCACCGGCAATAGCAAGCTTGTCAATTCCATAATCTTTTGCTGCTGCAATCGCATGCTCTACCAGTACTTCCACTACGCAGCGCTGAAAAGAAGCTGCAATATCTGCTTCTACAATAGGTTCTCCCTGCATTTTACATTTATTTATATGATTTAAAACAGCCGATTTTACTCCGCTGAAACTAAAATCATAAGGTGCATCTTCGATTTTTGCCTTTGGAAAATCCATGGCATAGGCATTGCCTTCTTTTGAAAGCTTATCAATTTTCGGGCCTCCCGGATATCCCAGACCAATGGCACGAGCTACTTTGTCAAAAGCTTCTCCTGCCGCATCATCTCTGGTTCTTCCCAAGATTTCAAATTCTCCGTAATCCTTTACAATTACAAGATGCGTATGACCGCCTGATACAACAAGACATAAGAACGGAGGTTCCAGCTCTAAGTTTTCTATATAATTGGCAGAAATATGTCCTCAATATGATGAACACCTACCAACGGAATATCCTTAGCAAAGCTGATTGCTTTTGCCTCAGCCACGCCTACTAAAAGAGCGCCTACCAATCCCGGTCCGTAGGTAACTCCTATGGCATCTAAATCATCCAATGTAACCTCCGCTTCCTTCAAAGCTTCCTCAATTACCTGATTGATTTTCTCAATATGCTTTCTGGATGCGATTTCCGGAACAACGCCTCCATATAATTTGTGCAAATCTATTTGGGAAGAAATAACATTTGACAAAACAGTACGTCCGTTTTTCACTACGGATGCGGCTGTTTCATCACAGGAACTTTCTATTGCCAAAATCAATACGTCTTCCTTATTCATGGGTTCTCTCCTTACTCTTCAAACATCAGCTCCACAGATTGTCTGTCTCTGGCTGCAATGGTATTCGGAAATATATCCGTAGCTTCCTTTACCGCTTCCTCCGGTCTTACCAGAGAAGGACTGTAATGTGTCAGCCACATTTCCGCTACCTGCGCTTCCTTTGCCAACTGTGCAGCTTCTTTAAATGTCATGTGTTTATATGCTCTTGCTTTGTCGTCCTTATCCTGTTCTCCATACATGCCTTCGCAAATAAATAAATCCGAGCCTGCTGCATGGTCTGAAATTGTCTTTACCGGTCTGGTATCTGTGGTATAGGTAAGCTTAATTCCCTTTCTCGGCGCTCCTAAAACCATATCCGGTGTGTAAGTGTTTCCTTCACATACTACTGTTTCACCTTTTTGCAGGGAATTCCAGCATTTCAAAGGAATATTCTGCTCTTTTGCTCTTTGGGCATCAAATTTTCCCGCCCTTTTGATTTCCAGTGTATATCCATAACAAGTTACATTATGATTTACACGAAAAGCAGTGATGTGATAACCGTTCAGTTCATAAGTTTCCTCCGGTTGTGTAAGCTCAATACACTGAATTTCAAAAGGAAGCTCCGGTGCAATGACACGAAGTGCAGAAACAACTCTGACAAGTCCCTTCGGTCCGATTAAAGTAAGCGGCTCCGTTCTTTCCGCGTTTCCCATAGTAAGCAAAAGTCCCGGCAAACCACTGATATGGTCTGCGTGGTAATGGGTGAAGCAAATCACATCAATAGGTTTAAAGCTCCATCCCTTTTCCTTTACTGCCACCTGAGTTCCTTCTCCGCAATCAATCATCAGATTACTTCCGTTATATCTCGTCATTAAAGATGTCAATTTTCTTCTGGGCAGAGGCATCATTCCCCCTGTTCCTAATAAGCATACATCTAACATCTCATTTTCCTCATTTCTATCTATTATAGCATTTCTTATCATAGCACAGTTTTTTTCGTGCTACAACATTTCATTCTCTATTTTCTTTTCCACCGGAATTTGAAACCCTGCAATCCATTTATCATAACAGCTTTCACATAAATCAAAAGTATGGTGTTCCCCGTCTTTTTCTGAAAAATATCCCCAGAAAGCCGTCACAGGCAGAACCCCTTCCATAATCATGCCATCTTTTACAGCTAATTTTTTTCCACAACAATTACAGTATACTTCAACAACCTGATTTTCCTTTTTTTCTTCGTATTTTCTCATTTCTTCCTCCTGCTTGTGGAATAATTATTTGACTACGCTGTTTATTATACATGAAGGTTCTTTCAAAACCCAGTGGGAAATCACGCTAAATTTAGAAAAAGATAGCACTTCTGCTATCTTTTACACATAACAATTCCGTTTTCCACAGGTTCGTCATAAAAATTTTTTCTTATACTCAAAACAGAAAATCCACAGGACTCATATAGTCTGCGGGCATTTTGATTACTTTCACGCACCTCCAGAAAATATGTGCTTACCCCTTTTGCCCTGCCTGAAATTTCCAGTTTTTCTAATAATGCCCTGCCGATTTTCTGTCCCTGATATTCCTTTTTCACAGAAACATTGGTAATTTTCGCCTTCATCCAGCACCATCCACATTCCTATGTACCCTACCAGTATCTTATCCAGATATGCCACAAGATAGAGAGCCTTTTCATCCCTTACAGCTCCCAGAAAATCAGCCTCTTTCCAAGGCTTTGAAAAATTCTCCGCTTCTATCTGTGCCACTGCTGCCGCATCCTGCTCCCGCATCTCTCTGATTTCAAGCATTTTCTGTTTTCGCAAGGCGTTCTGCCCGCTCCCTTTCTGCCTGAGATACCCGTAAATAATCCGGCTGATGCTCTGTGGCAGTCTGAATTCTTCCCTGCGCAAAATAAATACCTGCCAAGGCAGCCACTGCCCCTGCCCTTTGACGGCTTAAATGAGCAGGAGCAAAACTGTATTCTACCTTACAGTTTTCTTTTATGATTTCTTTAAAAACGGGAACTCCATCACCTAAAAAGATAACCTTCTTTCCTATTCCGTTTAACACCTCTAAAAGCTCCTGAATAGATAACGCATCCTGTTCTTTCACAATAGCCATCTCATGATTTTGAAATTTATAAATACCTGTATACACCTGATTTCTTCTTGCGTCCATAATCGGGCATACAACGGTATCTTCCCCTGTATCATAAAGGTTATATGCCAGCGCATCTACTGTGGGCACTGCAATCAAAGGCTTATCAAGAGCCAGTCCCAATCCCTTTGCCGTAGCAGAACCGATACGAAGTCCTGTAAATGAGCCCGGACCTGCTGCCACTGCAATAGCATCAATGCTGCTTAAATCAACCTGAATGTTATTTTTTATTTCATCCAGCATAGGCAACAAGGTCTGTGAATGTGTTTTTTTATAATTCATGGTATATTCTGCCACAAGTGTATCATTTTCCATCACTGCAACAGATGCTACCAGTCCTGAACTGTCTAACGCTAATATTTTCATGTAAAGCGCTCCTTTCTACATCTCCAATTCCAAACCTGTAATGGTAATTTTTCGATAGTCAAATCCCTTTTCCAAATCCTTTTCAATGGTAATGGAAATGATATCAGAGGGTAAAATCTCCTTTATCAGCTCTGCCCATTCAATGAGACATACGCCCTGCCCGAAAAAGTAATCATCGTATCCGATTTCTTCCATTTCCTCTATGTCGCCAATGCGATACACATCAAAATGATAGAAAGGAAGTCTTCCCTCCTCATATTCCTGAATAATGGTAAAAGTCGGGCTGTTTACCGGCTCTGTAATTCCAAGTCCTTTCGCTACCCCTTGGGTGAACACCGTTTTCCCACTCCCAAATCACCGTTTAAGGTGTAAACCTGTCCGGGAAGAGCCTGTTGTCCTATTTTTTCACCTAAACAAAAGGTTTCTTTTGCATTATATGTTTCTATTATCATAGATTGTCCTCTTTATCTTTACTATAAGTTCAGTTCATTAGTATAACACACAAAATTCCGGCTTGCACCTTTTATTTTTTCCGCTTATAATGTTCAAATAAACTACTGAAATAAAGGAGAATTTTATTATGGCAAATCCAATCGTAACCATTACAATGGCAAACGGCGATGTTATGAAAGCGGAATTATATCCTGAAATCGCCCCAAATACAGTAAACAACTTTATCAGCCTGATTAAAGACGGCTTTTATGACGGTCTGATTTTCCACAGAGTCATCTGTGGCTTCATGATACAGGGCGGTTGTCCCGACGGTACAGGCATGGGCGGTCCGGGTTACTCCATCAAAGGTGAATTTTCTCAGAACCATTTTGAAAATAATCTGGCACACACACCGGGAGTTCTTTCCATGGCTCGTGCAATGCACCCAAATTCCGCAGGCAGCCAGTTCTTCATCATGCACGAAGCTTCTCCTCACTTAGACGGCGCTTACGCTGCTTTCGGAAAAATCACAGAAGGCATGGACGTAGTAAATAAAATTGCGGAAACACGCACAGATTACAGCGACCGTCCTTTAGAAGAGCAGAAAATCCAGACTATGACAGTGGAAACCTTCGGTGTGGAATATCCTGCTCCTGAAAAATGCTAATTTAATCATTAAACAGAAGGTATTCGCCTTCTGAAACTGCAAAATACAGTTCTTTTAAATCCGTAACAGAGGCTCTCGCATTAGTAGCTTCTGTTACGGCCTTTTTTATTTCATCAACTCTGTTTGCCGGTATAAGAACCTGCATTTTACAGCCTCCTCATACTGCGAATTCATAATTGGAATTTCCTTTTGAGCAAACAGATATTGAAGCTTTCCCACTCCATTGTAATCTGTTCCCACTTCTGTAAGTACACCGTGATACTTCGTAATTATTCTGCTTTGTGCCAGCCCTTCCTGTACAGATTTTGAATAAGCTCTTACAAGCCCGCCTGTTCCCAGAAGTGTTCCTCCGAAATATCGGGTAACTACAACAGCTGTATTATAGAGCTCTTCTCCTAAAAGCACGTCCAGCATTGGCTTTCCCGCTGTTCCCTGAGGCTCTCCGTCATCACTGCACCGCATAATCTCCCTCCGTTCTCCGATTACATAAGCGGAGCAATTATGCGTAGCGTCCCAATACTTCTTTTTCATCTCTTCTATAAATTTTACGGCTTCCTCTTCTGTCTTCACAAGACGGACCGTAGCGATAAATCTGGATTTTTTCTCTGTTATTTCTCCCTGTCCGCCTTCATAGATTGTCCTGTATTGCTCTAACATAATATTCCTCATTTCTTTTTTCTTTCCTGCTATTTTAGCATATTCTCCCTGAAATTGGGAATATTTATGACTAAAAAAGCGGAAATCTTACCCGCCGGCTCAAAGTTTCTTGAATTAGGTTCTGTCATTTGATATAATGTACGGGAAAAGGAGGCAAACTACATGAATTTCGGAAAACGTGCCACGAACAAGAAACGCAACGCTCTTACTTCCCGTTCTTCTATGCTGGGAAAAAAAAGCACATGTTTCTTTTCTACGTATTATTTTCATCTCTCTGATGGCAATTTTGATTATCGGAGGCTGCATGGGTATAGGTGCTTTTAAAGGTCTGATTGACAATGCACCTGATATTTCAGAAGTAAATATCGTCCCCGTTGGCGAAGCTACCTTTGTTTATGATGCGAACGGCAACCAGCTCCAAAAGCTGACTGCTCCAAATTCCAACCGTATGCCCGTAAGCATTGAGCAAATTCCTCTGGACTTACAGCATGCCGTGGTAGCTATTGAAGATGAACGTTTCTATGAACATAATGGTATTGACATAAAAGGTATCCTGCGTGCAGGTGTAAAAGGTATCCTAAACGGAGGAAACTTTACCGAAGGTGCAAGTACCATTACACAGCAGTTATTAAAAAATAACGTTTTTACCGGCTGGACAAATGAGTCTGTTATACAGCGTTTTAAACGTAAGTTTCAGGAGCAGTATCTCGCCATTGAATTAGAAAAACAGGTAAAGGATAAAAACATTATCCTCGAAAATTATTTAAACACCATTAACCTGGGAAACGGTAACTTTGGTGTACAGGCTGCTGCTCAGGATTATTTCGGTAAAAATTGTAAGTGAATTAACACTTTCTGAGTGTACCGTAATTGCCGGTATCAGTCAGAACCCTACAAAATTTAACCCTGTTATTAACCCTGATAAAAATGCTATGCGCCGTAAAGACGTTTTAGACCACATGCTGGAACAGGAATATATTACCAAAGAACAGTATGACGAATGTCTGGCTGACAATGTATATGACAGGATTAAAACCGTTGACGAAGAACAGGGTGAGGAAACCCAGACTTACAGTTACTTTATTGATGAATTAACCGAACAGGTTGTAAAAGATTTGCAGGAACAGCGTGGATTTACGGAAGCTCAGGCTTACAACGCACTTTACAGCGGCGGTCTTCGTATTTATACAACACAAGACCCTGCAATTCAGCTTATTTGCGATGAAGAATATGGAAATCCTGATAATTTCCCTTCCGGTACACAGGTAACCTTGGATTATCGCCTGACTGTAAAGCATCCAAACGGCGAACAGGAAAATTACAGCAAGGAAATGCTTCAGGAATATTTCATTCAGAATGAAGATAAAAATTTCACTTTATTATTTGACAGTCCTGAAAGCGCTCAGTCTCATGTAGATACTTACAAGGCAGCTATTCTGGCAGACGGAAGCGAGGTAATCAGCGAAAACATTTACTTAACTCCTCAGCCGCAATCTTCTATTTGTATCATTGACCAGCACACAGGTTATGTAAAAGCTATTGTGGGCGGACGTGGAGAAAAATCCTCCAGTCTTTCCTTAAACCGTGCAACAAACACCTTGCGTCAGCCGGGTTCTACGTTTAAGCCATTAGCCGCTTATGCTGCTGCCTTAAATGAAGGCGGAATGACATTATCCACAACCTTTAAGGATGAGCCATTTAAATACGACAGCGGACAGCCGTTATACAACTATGACCGCCAATATCACGGAACTGTAACCATGCGTACTGCAATTACAAAATCCTACAATATTCCTGCCGTAAAAGCTATGGTGGAAATCACACCGGAGGTCGGCGTAGAATACTTAAAGAAATTTGGATTTACTTCTATCTTAGATACCTTAACTGAGCTGCCTCAGGGAAGCGGCAATTTCTACACAGACGTGAATTCTGCAACAGCAATCGGTGGTATTACAAAGGGTGTAAGTAATCTGGAATTGACAGCCGCTTATGCTACTATTGCAAATAACGGAACTTATATTAAACCTGTATTCTATACAAAGATTTTAGACTCTGACGGAAATGTTGTCATTGACAACACCCCTGAAAAAACAACGGTTCTGAAGCCAAGCACTGCTTATCTGCTGACTTCCGTAATGGAAGACGTTGTAAAAAAAAGGAACAGGTACTCGCTTACAGTTAAGCAATATGCCGGTAGCAGGAAAAACCGGTACAACCGATAACTACAAGGATTTATGGTTCTCCGGATTTACTCCGTATTATACTTGCTCTGTATGGGCAGGATATGATAATAATATTGTCCTTCCAAAAGGACAGGCAAGAACCTATCAGCAAACTCTATGGCAGAAAATCATGCAGCGTATTCACAATGATTTGCCGGAAACAGAATTTAAAGTTCCTTCCACAGTGGAGAAAAAATCCATTTGTAAGAGCAGCGGTCTGTTGGCAAGCTCATCCTGTGATGCCGTAACAGAATATTATGATACGGAAACTCTTCCAAAGAAATATTGTTCCGGTCATAAAAAAGCAAAACCTGAGGAGAACGAAAAACCCAAACCTGAGGACTCCGTAGATGCTCCGGAGGAAACCACACCGGAAACACCTCAAACCCCACAAGAGCCGGAAACACCGACTCCACCAACTCCGGAAACACCTCAGGAGCAACCGGAAACACCGCCAGCTCCTCCGGCAAATCAATAAAATTTTAAAGCAATAAAAAGCAGGTTTTCCATAGTGAAAACCTGCTTTTTCTATTATCATATTATTTCCGATTTTTATCTGCTTAAAATCAATTTCGCAGCGCCGCAAATACCGGCATCATTTCCCAGTATAGCCAGCTTAATCGGTGTTTTCTTACATGCGGAAAATGCAAATTTCTCGTACTGCTTCTGTACACAGTCTACTAAAACTTCTCCTGCCTTTGAAACACCGCCGCCAATAACAATCACATCCGGATCTGATACACTGGCAAAAATTGCCAGAGCATGTCCCAGATATCTTGCGAATTTTTCAACAATTTCTCCTGCTAATTCATCCTGCTCTTTATATGCGTCAAAAACATCCTTTGCAGTTACTCTTTCTTTTCCTCTTAAAACAGAAGCTTTCTGGGAAGCTTCCAGAGCTTCTCTTGCCAGTCTTGCAATTCCTGTTGCAGACGCATACTGCTCCAGACAGCCTTTGTTTCCACAGTTACAAGGAATGGTTTCATGAGGATTTACCAGAGCATGTCCGATTTCTCCGCCTGCACCGTGAGCCCCTGTTACAATCCTCTCGTTGACAATAATTCCGCCGCCTACGCCAGTTCCGAGAGTTGCCATAATCAGGTTTTTAGCGCCTTTTCCGCCACCCCTCCACATTTCTCCAAGAGCAGCTACATTTGCGTCATTTCCTGCTTTTACAGCCATTCCTGTCAGCTCGTTTAATTCTTTTTCAATGTTCTTTCTGCCCCAGTGAAGGTTGACCGCACATGCAATCTCACCATTTTCTTCAATCGGTCCCGGCAATCCAATACCAATTCCTTCTACCTCTGCCTTGTCTATTTTCTTTTCTTTCAGCTTTGCTTCAATTCCATCTGCAATATCTGGAAGAATTCTCTCGCCGCCATTGTCTGTATTTGTTTTGATTTCCCATTTATCCAAAATAGTTCCATCATTTAAAAACAGCGCACATTTAATCGTTGTTCCCCCTACATCAATTCCAAAACAATACTTACTCATCCTCATTCTCCATTCCTCTTTTTTTGTCATATTTTCCTGCACTCTCCGGTATAATTCCTGAGCTGCATTATAACCCATTTTCTTCTGTCTGTGATTAACTGCCGCTGACTCTACGATAACTGCCAGATTACGTCCCGGACGAATTGGCAGAGAATGGCATACAATTTTATTACCTAAAAATTCCGTATATTCCTCTTCCATTCCCAGACGGTCATATTCCTTGTCTTTATTCCACTCTTCTAATTTAATAACCAAATCAATAGACTGGGTATCCTTTACACTTTCAACACCAAACAGTGTTTTCACATCAATAATACCAATGCCTCGAAGCTCAATAAAATGACGGGTAATGTCCGGCGCAGAGCCTACCAAGGTAACGTCACTGACACGGCGCAGCTCCACAACATCATCGCTTACCAGACGATGACCTCTCTTAATCAGCTCCAGAGCAGCCTCGCTCTTTCCGATACCGCTTTCACCGGTAATTAAAACGCCCTCACCATAAACATCTACCAAAACCCCGTGAATAGAGATACATGGTGCAAGCTGCACATTCAGCCATCGGATAATCTCTGCCATAAATACAGAAGTTGTATTATGTGTCACCAGCACAGGAACATCATATTTCATTGCCAGACTCAGCATATCCTCATCCGGCTCTGTCATCGTAGTGAATACCACACATGGAATTTTGCTGGAGACAAATCTCTCGAAAGCCACGATTTTTTCTTCTCTACTGAGGTGAAGAAGATAAGTATATTCTACATATCCGATAATCTGTACTCTCTCATTTTCAAAATGCTCTAAATATCCTGTCAGCTGCAAAGCAGGACGGTTAATTTCCGGCGTATTAATCATTTTCTTTGAAATGTCAACTTCCGGTGTTTTATTATACAGATTTAATTCCTGTACCATTTTCTTTAATTCTACACCATTCATGTTCCATTCTCCTTCTATTCAGTCTTAAACTTCTTGTTTTATTTTATCATATCTATTTTTACATGACAAGCAAACTGCCCGACCTTTGTCACTCCTTTTTATGAAAAAAGTCATAGACCTGTCTGGCTGCCTTCTCATTCATAGACTCAATATTGGAAAGGGTTTCCACAGATGCCTCACGAATACCGTCCAGTCCTTTAAAATGCCGCATAAGCGCCTTTCTTCTTGTCTCTCCAATCCCCGGAATATCATCTAAAACAGAATGTACCTGGCCCTTGCTTCGCAGAGAACGATGATATTCAATAGCAAATCTGTGAGCCTCATCCTGTACTCTGGTAATCAGCTTGAAGCCTTCGCTGTCTCTGCTGATAGGAATTTCCTGATTGTTATAATACAAGCCTCTTGTACGATGCTTATCATCCTTTACCATACCGCATACAGGAATGGTAAGCTGCAGCTTTTCCAAAACCTCCAAAGCAATATTTACCTGTCCCTTGCCTCCGTCCATGAGAATTAAATCAGGAAAACGGGTAAAGCTTCCAAATTCATCTTCCAGCTGCTGCTTCCGTTCTTCCCGCTCGTCCATCCCATGTACAAAACGGCGTGTAAGTACTTCTTCCATACTGGCATAATCGTTTGGTCCCTGCACACTTTTGATTTTAAACTTTCTATAATCGCTGCGCTTTGGCTTTCCTTTTTCGTACACCACCATAGACTCACGGACTGAAAACCGCTGATATTTGAAATATCGTAGGCCTCCATTCTCTGAATACCGGACAATCCCAAAAGCGCCTCGATTTCTTTCACAGCGCCTATGGTCCTCCCCTCTTCTCTTTTTATCCGCTCCTTATCCTGCCTTAAAACCAATTTTGCATTGTGGTATGCCATTTCTACCAGCTTTTCCTTTGTACCCTTCTTGGGTACAGAAATACGCACTTTTTTCCCTTTTCTGGACTCCAGCCACTTGGCTATCAGCTCCATGTCTTCCACTTCTTCCTGAAGCATAATTTCTTTTGGTATAAAAGGAGTTCCCGCATAAAACTGTTTTAAAAAGCTGGATAAAATCCCTTTTCTGTTTTCTCCCGGCGCTGACTTCATATAAAAATGGTCTCTGCCAATCAGCTTTCCGTCCCTTACAAAAAATACCTGCACCACTGCATCTGCATCTTCCATTGCCGCTGCAATAATATCCTTATCTTCTCCCGGATGGTCGGTAATCTTCTGCCTTTCTCCTATTTTTTTCACACTTTGTATCAAATCTCTGTACTGGGCAGCATCCTCAAACTCCATTTTTTCAGACGCTTCATACATTTTCCCCTCCAGCTGCGTAAGAATTTTCTTGTGATTTCCGTTTAAAAAATCAAGGAGCTCCTCCACCTGTTTTTGATAAGCCGCTTCTGTAATGTAACCCTGACAAGGCGCATCACACTGCTTAATATGATAATAAAGACAAGGTCTCTCTTTTCCGATATCTCTTGGCAGATTTCGATTACAGGTTCTTAAATGATAAAGCTTACGTGTAAGCTCAATCACATCTTTAACAGCTCCTGCGCTGGTGTATGGTCCGAAATATTTTGGATTTATCCTTCTTCATACTTCTGGCTGTCATAATTCGTGGAAATGCTTCCCCTGCCGTTACTTTGATAAAAGGATAATTTTTGTCGTCCTTTAACATGGTGTTGTATTTTGGGCAATGCTCTTTAATCAAATTAGACTCTAACACCAGCGCCTCTAGTTCTGAGTCTGTCACAATATACTCAAAACGGGCGATTTGTTCTACCATCTGCTCCTTTTTAATTCCCAGATTTCTGCTTTTCTGAAAATATTGTCTGACCCTGTTTTTCAGACTGATTGCCTTCCCAACATAAATAATGGCATCCTGCTCATCGTGCATAATATAGACACCTGGAAGAGAAGGCAGTTTTTTCAACTCTTCTTCTATGTGAAACATTCTGCTCTCCTTTTCGCAAAAAAATCCTCCTTCTTTTTTATTCTTTTTGTATTGAAAAAAGAAGGAGGATTTCTATTTATTTCTTTTTATTTATTCTTTTATTTCTGCTTCTACAGCCGCTACTTCTTCTGTAGGTTCCTTTATTCCTTTTATCTCATGGAAAATTTTCATAAATTCCTTACCTGTAATAGTTTCTTTTTGAATAAGAAATTCTGCAATTTTATCAAGAGCTTCACGATTTTCACTTAAAAGTCTCTTTGCTTCATCATATGATTTTTTCAGAAGCTTCATAACCTCGTGGTCAATCTCCGTAGCCGTAGAGTCGCCGCAGTTTAACATGCTTCTTCCGTCAAGATACTGGTTCTGACTCTCTGCAAGCCCCATTAATCCAAAACGGTCAGACATACCATACTGGGTAATCATAGCTCTGGCAATTTTTGTAGCCTGCTCAATATCGTTTGCTGCGCCGGTAGTAACGGTGTCAAACACGATTTCCTCGGCTGCACGTCCACCTAAATATCCCACCAGCATTGCCTCTAATTCTTTTCTGGTATTTAAGAACTTTTCTTCCTCCGGAACGTGCATAACATATCCCAGCGCACCCATGGTTCTGGGGACAATGGTAATTTTCTGTACCGGTTCAGAGTCCTTCTGCAATGCGCTTACCAGTGCATGTCCTACTTCA
>ENA-OPYY01000464-OPYY01000464.1-human-gut-metagenome-genome-assembly--contig:-NODE-464-length-13389-cov-1.196652_pt1 | contig 13389 bp, 18 predicted proteins | sample MGYA00242472_ERZ504481 | MGnify/ENA primary metagenome ERZ504481 (study PRJEB26092, sample SAMD00036265) | human gut metagenome | host: Homo sapiens | study: EMG produced TPA metagenomics assembly of...
CTTTTCTTCTTTTTTATTCTTTCTATCCCACCAAGTATCTGCTAACGAACAACTTCCGCCCATAACTATAAATCCAATCATAATAAGCCAAAATTCCATGATTTTTCCCTTTTTAATTTGTTAAATACTGACAAATAAAAATTACAACAAAACATATAATAAGTGCGATTGCACCTGCAATGAATGCAAATATGATTTTTTGATAATTTCTTTTTCCTATTTCTTGTTGTGTTTCATCATGTGTTAATTGCTTTCCGTCAATAAATGCCAAAATTTCTTTATAGGTTTGAATGTCATATCTCTTTTTCAATTTTTCAATCTTACTTGCTGTATAGAGCGTTATTGCGAATAAGCAAAACCAGATAGCAATTCCTATATTTCCCTTAATACTAAATAAAGGATAGCACTTACGGCTATAACGATTAATTCAACTAGGAAAACTACACTTATCACATTAAACTTTTTAATTGTTGTTTTTTCTACAATCTCCCTCATCTCCTTTATATCTTCTTTTATAAAATTATCTAAAGATACATTGAAGATATTAGATAAACTAATTAAACTTTTAACATCTGGACAACTTTTATTTGTTTCCCAATTAGAAATTGTTTGTCTTGAAACAAATATTTTAAGAGCCAGCTCTTCTTGAGAAATTTTTTGTTGTTCCCTAAATTTCTTAATTTGTAATCCAATATCCATCTTGAATCTTCTCCTTTATTGTATATGAATATAAGTATTTTGTCTGTCAAAAGCCTTTGACATTGCCCTTTTTTCCTTGTCAAAATAGTTTTACATGGTTTAAAATAAAACTTTTCAACTAATTATACTCGGTTTCATATATAAGTTACAAGAAAAATATGGTCTTACATTTATTTTTTCGGTTGTCCCTGCGGTGCATGTTTCTGTCTATTGCCTGCGTTTTAGTTGCCTTTATTCTCCAACACAATATCCTCTGCCTTCGCATATCAATTTATGTACTGTATTTATAATCAAGTTTTTAATGTTCTTTCAACAGGATTGAAATACTCCAATTCAGGTATTCCATTCCTTTATCTCCTCTTAATTATCCAACACAGAAAATAAGAAGCTACACTCGGCAGCCCCTTATCTACTTTTGATATATAATTTTCCGGACAGCATATAAAGACAGATTACATTTCTTTGTAAGACACTGCATAGAGATTCCACTATGATACTCCTGCTTTCTCTGCTGATTACGTTGTTGTTTTACTTTGCGACTACTTTGCTCCATACAACTGTCGCACGCTACTGGCTTTGCATGAAGCGAATCTTTGTTACTCTTTTTCCCCTTAATGAATATACAGCTCACCTCTTTTCGCTGGTGAGCTTTGCAATATAATAACACATTCCCCAGTATCAAGCACCGCAACACAAATTCCCTGCCCGGATATGTTTCCACTATTTATATCCTCACACGAGTAACGAATGGCTTTTTTTACATCTTTCATATGCATATCCCTTTTTCATTAGGATATTCATTGCTTTAACGGATAGTGTGTAAATTTTCTGCACAGACGTTTCTCTCTTCCTGTTCCGCTTATTTATGATCTACAAAAATAAACTGCAGAAAGCGAATGAAAGTATAAATCATAAACAATACGGCAATCACCGTTTCTATCAGAACAACATACCGGAGCATCGGTATCGGCTGCTTCATATTCGCAAGACAGACCATCGTCTGCTTTGTTGCAATCGCGCTGATAACAAATGGGAAGGTAAATGCCGCATAGCTTGGATAGAATTTCAGCTTCAGATAACTGATCGCTTTCACAAGCGCCAAAAACATATAGCATGGTTGCCACAAGCAGCATCGCCAACAAAAATTCTCTTGATTTTGGTGTTACTGACTGTACATATCCGGCAACACAAAGGCTTGTAGGCGCTGCATAAATACAGAAAAGCGGCTTTGCAGGTTCTGGAATCTCTTTGTATTTCATATAACGGATTGTCACAAGAACTAATAAACCGATTAACGTCAAAAATCCAAACCAGAATGCACCGGCACCTATTGCAAGCTCTTCAAAAGCTGGAGCCGTAACTGCCGCAACTGCAATTCCCACATATACAATAAAATAACTGGCAAATACTTTCGGCATCTGAAGTTTAAGCAAAAACTTTATTGTGAAATAAACAATCAATATAATATGTAACCCAATCGCAAAATACCAGATATATTTTGCTCCCACACCAATAAATGGCTTGATATACGTGCTTAATAGCATCAGTGCCATCGGAAATGTCGCAGCCACACTCGCCAAAATCGGATTTTTAAAATCTTCTTTTATCATCTCCGGAAACATTATGAGTTTCATCAGAACAAGTATCAGTAGAAATGTAGCTATTCCTCCACAGACATATCGAATTCCCTCACCATAACTCTGCAAGAGATTGCCGAGAGCAGCGAATCCAAGCATAACCCCACAAAGAGGAATTGGAACTTTTTGTATCATTTTTTTCATGTCAATCTCACCTTTTGTATTAAATTTCAGCAACCGTACGTCTTGGAGCCGGTTCATCCACCTCATCTAGATTCTTCATTCCCAATTCACGGCAAATCATTTGGGCAACCTTCCATGCACAAAGTCCCGTAAAGAAAATGCATTGTTCCTTGTGTTCCCCACGTCCTTTGTCAAACTCTTTTGTCAGAACGCGACAGCAGATTGCATTTTTACCATTGGCCTTTTTAAACCAGTCATGAAGCTCTTTTGTCAGTTCCATACATTTGACACTTTTTGGATTTGTCGGTCCATCCTGCTCTGTGCGCCCAAAAAATAGTCCAAGTGCAAGAATTCCTCCATTAAAAGCACCACAGACACACCCGGATTTTCCTGCGCCGACTGCCATACCAGAAGCCATTGCAATCACTTCCTCTGGAACATCCAGCTTAAATTCATCGCGGATTGCACTGACTAAAGCCTCACAGCAATAGTATCCTTCCTTAAATTTTTCTCAGCCACTTGCTGCACAGTTCTTGGGCTAATTTCAGTTACTCCAATTTTCATATAGATTTCCTCCTCAAATATAAATTTTGCTGCTTTTAGTTTAACATATCTGAACAGAATATCGTTATCATTTATTTTTATATAACTATAGGCATATTTTATAAACAATCTAAAATGCAACCAACATTCCCTCTGTTTTTACTAAAATCTTCCTTTTTAAATTTTTTCTGTTTTTTGGGAAACATGAATAAGCCCTCCCACATAGTATAGGAGTGTAAACAATCTCAAATGGAGGATTTAACATGAGTGATTTAACAGCTACTAACTGTGGATGTGGATGCGGTGGAGAAGACAGATGCGGAAATAACAATTCTTGTCTGTGGATCATCCTCTTATTATTCTGCTGTGGCGGTTTCGGAAACGGACACGACAACGGATGCGGATGTGGCGACAGCTGTATCTGGATCATCTTATTACTTCTCTGCTGTGGCGGATTTGGTAATGGATGCGGATGTGGCGATAGAAATTCTCTTTGCTGCTAATCTCTTCTGCAAGGCGGGGCAACATGCCCCGTCTTTCTTTTGGAAAAAACTCGACTGCCTTGCTCCATTCTTTCTCACAAAATCACTTTTCTAAACATGCTTAGATGTCTTCCTTGTCATTTTCTTCTGCGTTTGCTCTCTCCTCCTGTTGTTTCCTCTGTGCTTCCATCTTCCTTTGAAAACATTCTTCATCTAATTCATATACTGCATTTCTGTCAATGATTAAAATTTGTTCCATCTTTTCCTCATTTCCATTTCTCTTTCCTTTATTATATGAAGGAAAAAGAAAAAGGTATATCTTTCTCAATTTGCTCATATATATTGATAACGCAATGGAAAGGAGTTTCTATGGACGATCAATCAAAAATTCCCATGACACCATTTGACACACTGATCTCGACACCCGGTCTGCGGATGATGAAACTGATGATTCCCTATCTTCCCCCATCCAACCAGCGGATGCTCGCAGTCTATGTGAAGTTTATGGAATTACAACAGACGTTTTCTTTTTTTTCAGAATTTTCGCTCAGATTTACATAGCTGTGCTTTTGAAAAGGAAGTGTCTTCGCCATCTGACATTCTGGAAGAACTTCGCCCATTCCTGAGAAAGAGCGACTGTGAAATGATCGACCAGATACAGAATATGCTAAGCGCAATGGAAATCGCTGCCTCATTTCAGAACATGACAAAGGAATCCTCCTCAAAACAATCTTGTTCCGATGCCTCATCTGACAGCTCATCTTCCACTCCCGCATTTGACCTTTCCATGTTGCTTCAAGGAATGCTTTCCCCGGAGCAACAGAACCTTTTTGAAACTTACAGAGATCTGTCATCCGATGTTTCTGCTGCCGATACAGACGCAAATATGCAGGAACTTCCGATATCTCTGGAACCTAATTCTTTGGAGGGAATTGTATATGAACAACTGGATGGAACACCCAATGTTACAGAAGATGGACCCAGCAAAACTGGAACTGATCCGGACTGCAGCCACAAAAACGAACGGGAAATCCGGCAATGACCTTGCCCCGATCCTCCTTGCCCTGATCACAAACGCAAATAAGAAAGGCATTCGTTTCTCGCCTGATGAAATTTCATTGATTTTGGAACTTTTTAAAAGAAGGAAAATCAAAAGAAGAGCAGATGCAAATTGATAAAACTGTCCGAATGGCCAGTTCACTTTTGAAAATAGAAAATAAATTGCTTGTATTAAATAAAAGAGGCACTTTTTAACATGGCACAAATATTTTTCAATATTTATCTGCCACAAAAAGTACCTCTTTACTCCTGCTTAATCTCTCTTACTCATCCATGCTTCAATGTCTTCTGTCGTCTTTAAGATTCCTTTGGAAAGATCTACCGCTTTCCCTTCTGTAATCAGAATATCATTCTCAATGCGAATTCCAATCTCTTCTTCCTCAATATAAAATCCTGGCTCTACCGTGATGACCATTCCTGGTTCCAGTACCTCATAATCAGAACAACTGATATCATGTGTGTCTAACCCCAGTTGATGGGAAACTCCATGATAATAGTAATCTGCTACTGTCTTTCCATCTTTTGCAAGTCCAAGTTCATCAAGTCTTGCTGCGTAGTGATCGATCACCATCTGATTTAATTCCCGAAGTGTCATACCCGGCGCTGCTTTTTCAATAATCAAATCTTGTGCGGATAATACCAAATCATAAATCTCTTTCTGACGTGCAGTAAATTTTCCATTGACTGGGAATGTTCTTGAGATATCTGCACAATAATGCTCATTTGCACTTCCAAGATCGATCAAAACGAGTTCTCCGTCCTTGACTTCTTGGTTATTCTCTTTGTAATGCAATGTCGTCGCTCTTACGCCTCCCGCAACAATACTTGGAAATGCATGTTCCCTCACACCTTGTTTGCGCAGCGCAAAATCAAACGCTCCCTCCATCTCACATTCGTTCATACCCGGTTTTACATACCGCATCAATTCTTCGATCGCCTTCTGTGTTGTATGCTGTGCAACCATCATTTTTTCAATTTCAATGTCTTCTTTTTTGATACGCTGTCCTACAAAATCTGCGTAGATATCTCTGATTTCCACTGCCGGATACTGTTCCTTAATGCGTGCTGCCAAAAGATGTGCCTGTGTCGGAGCCTGGGTCACTTTATATTTCCACAAATCCAGCGCAACTGTGAGTTTTTTGCTGCTTCTGGATGATTCTATCAGACTGTTGAAATTTCCGTCAAATGCTTCCAGGTAGCAGATTTTCTCAATCCCACTGATCTCTCTTGCCTCGTTTTCACGCATTCTTGCACCGACCCATTTCGCCATCACCTCATCAAATGGCTCAATATAGAGTTCCTCCGCCATAGTTCCTTCTTTTAGCTTCTTCAGGACAAGAATCATATGTTCTCTATCAATTCCTGTATAATAATAAAAATTCCGATCAACCGAAAATTCGTACTCTTCATCGGCAGAACGCATCGGCGCTGTTCCTGAATAGATGACTGCGATTGATGGTGCTTTCATTCCTTCCATTAACTTTGCTCTTCTTGCTGCATAGACTTCTCTCATGATTTTTTCTCCTACTAATTTGTTATTTTTAGCTCTCCATCATTTCTGTCTGCAATCCGCAGGCACATGCAAGGTCTCTGTAATATTCTCTGACATCCTCATTTTCACAGAACAGTGGAAATGCCATCTGATAATTTCCCCAGAGCACCGCCCTGTTCTTTATAAAATAAAAAGAGGAGAACAGCCACTCCCTCGCTGTAATATCGAGCAGGAAGGTACAAATTTCATTGTCCAGCGGATAGTATATCTTTCCCTCCGTACATTCCATGCGCTGTACATATGATTTTCCTCCGCAGAAAGCCCGGAGAGAAAGTGCTCTTTTTCTTCCTTTTTTAAAGAAGGATAGTAAAAATCGGCATAGCAGTCCTGCTCCTCTATCACCTGCAAAAGAAATTTTTTCATTTTTTCTTTCGTACCCCTAAGCAGAATGGATGGATAAAGAACTTCTCCTTCTTTCAGTGTATCTATCAAAAGTGCTCCTGCCTTTTCCACTTCTGCTTTGGTCATAGAATGAATCACAGTATTCTCCCCTTTCCATGAAATTTGTATCTCAAAACTGCTTTTATTATAGCACAATCTTTGTTATACTAAAACTACTTTTCAAACCATAAAAATAATATTTACGAAAAGAAAGGATTACTTATGAGAAATATATTGCTGACATTAGAATACGATGGCAGCCGCTATCAGGGATGGCAGCGCCTCGGAAAAGGAGAATCTACAAACACCGTTTCCAATAAGATATTAGAAGTGCTTAAAAAGATGACCAATGAGGATGTAGAATTATTCTGCGGAGCCCGCACAGAAGTCGGAGTCCATGCTTATGGACAGGTTGTCAATTTTAAAACAACAACAGATATGACCTTATTAGAGATCAAACATTACATGAATCGCTATCTTCCGATGGATATCGCAGTACTCTCCGTGGAAGAAAAACCGGAGCGTTTTCATGCAAGCCTCAATGCAAAAAGCCGGATTTATCTATACCGTGTTGCTATTGCAGAAGTCCCAAGCGTGTTCGACCGCAAATATACATATCATTCTTTCAAAAAACCAGACACAGAACTGATGAAACAGGCAGCACTTCTGCTTGCAGGAAAACATGATTTCAAGAAGTTTTCGACCGTAAAGAAAAACAAATCTACAGAAAAAGAAATCTTGAATATTGATATTTACGAAGATTTGGAAGAGATTCAGATTACACTGGAGGCAACTGATTTTCTCCACAATATGCCTCGCATGATTCTCTCCACCCTGCTCGATATCGGACTTGGCATCCGCCGCAAGGAAGAAATTGACGAGATTTTCTCTCCTACTTCCTCTACTGTGGCAAGCGCACCTTGCGATCCGAAAGGGCTCTATCTGCAGGAAGTTGTCTACGATCGTTAAAACAACTTGGAAAAGTATCTTGTACAGTGATTTTGTGCACCTATTTCTTGAATAAAAGCACGATCTCTGTATTCACTTATTATCACAGGAAAGGAGCTTCTTTTTATGAAATTATTATCAATCGGAAAATCAGACTTAAAAACACCTTACATCGGCATGGGGACATGGGCCATCGGCGGTGGTGTATGGTGGGGGGAAAATGATGATGTGCTCTCCATCCACACTGTCCATGAAGCGCTGGATCATGGAATCACATGGATCGACACCGCTCCGGTATATGGGGTTGGTCACAGCGAAGAGGTTGTCGGAAAAGCATTGAAGGACAGACGTCATAGTGCAATTCTCTCAACAAAATGTGGGCTGGAATGGAGACACGAGACCCCATGTTTCCACAAAATCATCGAAGGGAAACATATTTACCGAGATCTGTCTGCCAAAAGTATCCGTCAGGACGTAGAAGAAAGCTTAAGACGTCTTCAGACTGATTATATTGATCTTTTATACACACACTGGCAGACACCGGATCTTTCTCTTTTCCCACTCGAAGAGACGATGGACACTCTGATGGCATTGAAAAAAGAAGGCAAAATTCGTGCGATCGGAGCCTCCAATGTCACACCGGAACAGCTTGAACTTTACTGCCAGTACGGACAACTCGATGTGATCCAGGAAAAATATAGTCTGCTTGACCAGCGGATCCGCACAGATCTTCTTACCGACATGCCAGAAGCACCAAGTATCTATCCAGGCATACTCCCCGTTGGAACAAGGGCTTTTGACTGGAAAAGTAACTATGGATACCGTTCTCTCTGATACAGATGTCCGCAACAACAATCGTTTCTGGAAGAGCGGCCGCCGCAAGGAAGCCCTTGCTATGTTAGACTCCTGGAAACCAATGTTGGAAAAATATAACTGTTCTTACAGCAGTCTTGTGATCGCACTGACTGCCGCTACGATCCCGGATCTTCATATTCTCTGCGGAGCCAGAAAACCTGAACAACTCATCGATAATGCAAGCGCACTTTCGCTAAAGCTGGATGCCGAGGATATCAGACAGATGCTTGCTGCAGTTCCTGCTCAAATCTAAAACAGGAGGGAGAACAAACTTGGAACAGATCAGACAAAATTATTATGGCAATTTATGTACGGAAATGTATGAAATCCTACACAGAGAAGTGCCGGCAGACGAACTGGACTTTTATCTGTCTTACGCAGAAAAAGGAAAAAGGATACTGGAACCACTCTGTGGCAGCGGGCGTTTTCTTGTCCCTTTCCTGGAACGTGGTTTTACAATTAGCGGAATCGATTTATCAGAGGAAATGCTTGCGAAATTAAAGCAGAAAGCGCCAATGGCTTCTGTCGCCTGCACAGATATCCTTCAGTATTCTTCTGATAGACTTTTTGATTACATCTTCATATCCTCCAGCTCTGTATCACTTTTCACTGATATTTCTGTATGCAGACAGCTTCTTGAAAAAATGAAATCACTGCTGTCCCCAGACGGTGTCTTTGTCTTTGCAGTAGATACAACCGCAAATAGATGTATCGATGACACAGAGTATATTCCTTCTGTCACTGTCCCTTTCGAAGACGGTACTGCATTGACCTTAAAGACAAAAAACTACTATGAAGAGAAAAGTCAGACACAGTTTTCTCCGGGCATCTATGAGTTATGCCGGAACGATGAATTGCTGTCACAAGAATTTATGGATTTTCAGACACATCTCTATACCTTTGGGGAAATGGAAGGATACTTAAAAGAAGCCGGATTTTCGACGATCAAAACTTACTCTTCCTTTCAAAAAGAAATTGCGGTAGACGATCAGTGTAAATTTTTTCTGTTTGAATGCAGAATTTCTTAGATAAAAATGTGAATAGCTTCTCGCCAGCAAACCTGTATGGAGAGGATGCAAAACAGGGTTGTCTTAAAATATGTTCTCCTATTCGGAAACCATTTCAAGGCAACCCTGTTCTGCAATTTTCTATTCTTCTTTCTGCAAATATTCCAGCAGGTTGTGATACTGCTTTTTCATATAATTATAACCATGATTATAAAAGTCTGTTAAAGTATCTGCATTCCGCTCCAACCTTGACACGGTCTTCATCTGCGGTCTGAGCACAAAAATCTTTCCTTCCTCTTCCAGCTTCTCTATCTTCTCCATTGTACGGTTATAGACAATGCTGCGCCTTGCGATCGTACGAAGCAAATTTGGATATGTCTTATAAGACGAACGATAAATCTTCATCACGCCTTTGGACGGCATCTTTTTCCGATATCCGGGATTTCTTGTCAGAATCACAACAATTTTCTCATTCCCAATCTCAAGTGCCCGTTCGATCGGAACAGAATCTGCAAGCCCTCCATCCAGATACGGTGTCCCATCAATATTCACGATCGGTGAAAACAACGGAAGACTGCTGGAAGCCCGGCAGATCTTCATCAGGCGCTTTGGGTCGGACTTTTCTGTCATATATTCCGCCTTCCCAGTCACACAGTTTGTCGTGACCATCTCACATACGATGTCTGACTGAAAATAAGTGTCGAAATCAAACGGATAAACTTCATTTGGAAATTTTCAAAGATCATATCCATATCAATCAGGCTTCTCTCTCGGACAAATTTCCGAAGATTAATGTAATCGTACTCTTTCTCTGTATGAATCATGCAATTCTTTGTTCGGCCAATTTGTTTTGACACATAATCTACCCCGTTACATGCTCCTGCTGACACTCCTATCACATGTGACATATATAACTTCTGTTCCATCAGAAAGTCAAGTGCTCCTGAAGTAAACACACCTCTTGTTGCACCGCCTTCCAAAACCAGTGTTGCTTTTTCCATATGCATTCCTCGCTTTGCTTTTTTTAAATTATATACCCTTTTTCATTCCTTTCAAACAATTTTTTTCTTAATTTTCTCCAAAGATATGCTTTGCCTTGCCATTTTTACCTTCTCATGGTAAGATAGGGCTTGGAAATATCCGTAAACAAGCCAGTTTCTGCAGAGGAATCTCACCTGTGGATCTCTGGCAGAAAATAAATGAAACAGACAAAGGAGATTTATCAGATGATTAGTGCAAATAATATCACATTACGCCTTGGCAAAAAAGCGCTGTTTGAAGATGTCAACATCAAATTCACAGCCGGCAACTGTTATGGTATGATCGGTGCAAACGGAGCTGGAAAGTCCACTTTCCTAAAGATTCTTTCCGGTCAGTTAGAGCCAACAAAAGGAGAAGTTGTTATCACTCCGGGAGAACGTCTTTCTTTCCTTCAGCAGGATCACTTTAAGTACGATGAATTTCTCGTACTCGATACGGTTATCATGGGAAACGCAAGACTCTATGAGATTATGAAAGAAAAAGAAGTCCTCTACGCAAAAGAAGACTTCACCGATGAAGATGGGATCAAAGCAAGTGAACTGGAAGGTGAATTTGCTACTATGAACGGATGGGAAGCAGAATCTGATGCTGCTACTCTCTTAAATGGTCTCGGCATCGACACTGATCTGCATTACAAATACATGAGAGATCTGAAAGGTTCTGAAAAAGTGAAAGTCCTTCTCGCACAGGCACTTTTTGGTAACCCGGACATCCTCCTTCTCGACGAGCCTACCAACCACTTAGATCTTGATGCAATCGCATGGCTCGAAGAATTTTTGATCAACTTTGACAATACTGTCATCGTCGTATCACATGACCGTTACTTCTTGAATAAAGTCTGTACACAAATTGCAGATATCGACTACGGTAAGATCCAGCTCTATGCCGGAAACTACGACTTCTGGTATGAATCCAGCCAGTTGCTGATCCGCCAGATGAAAGAAGCTAACAAAAAGAAAGAAGAAAAGATCAAGGAACTTCAGGAATTTATTTCCCGGTTCAGCGCCAACGCTTCCAAATCAAAGCAGGCGACATCCCGTAAGAAAGCACTCGAAAAAATCCAGCTGGACGACATCCGTCCATCCAGCCGTAAATATCCTTACATCGATTTCCGTCCAAACCGTGAGATTGGAAACGAGGTACTTACTGTAGAGAACCTTTCCAAGACAATCGATGGTGTAAAAATTTTAGACAGTCTCTCTTTCACGATCACACGCGAAGAGAAAGTTGCTTTCGTAGGTGGAAACGAGCTTGCAAAGACTGTGCTCTTTAAAATTCTTACCGGGGAGATGGAGCCGGATGAAGGAACTTATAAATGGGGAGTCACTACTTCTCAGGCATATTTCCCGAAAGACAGTACAAAAGAATTTGACAATGACTATACGATCGTAGACTGGCTGACACAGTATTCCGAAAACAAAGATGCAACTTATGTCCGCGGATTCCTTGGACGTATGCTCTTTGCCGGGGAAGACGGAGTGAAAAAAGTACGCGTACTCTCCGGTGGAGAAAAGGTGCGCTGCCTGTTATCAAAAATGATGATCTCCGGTGCAAACATCCTGATCTTAGATGAACCTACGGACCATCTTGACATGGAATCCATCACAGCTTTAAATAACGGTCTGATTAAATTCCCTGGAGTCCTCTTATTTGCTTCCCGCGACCACCAGATCGTACAGACAACAGCAAACCGTATCATGGAGATTGTTCCTGGCGGAAAGCTGATCGACAAAATCACAACTTATGATGAATATCTGGAAAGTGATGAGATGGCAAGAAAACGTCAGACATACAGCATGGATGCCGCAGAAGAAGACAATTAATCAATCGTGGATCCACATTGAGAAAACATAAGGAAATCCCGCAGAGTCCAATCGAAACTCTGCGGGATTTTTTTATTTATGTGTATTAATCTCAAATACTGCTTTATCTGTCAACATGTAATGTTTATTACATAGAATAGGTTGTAACTCCTCATCGTATATTTTTTCCTGGACCATTGTCATTTGCTCCCCTTCTTTCATATACTCTGTAAGAATAGAAGTTCCAGCTGAATTTGGATGAATCCTCAGCTGCGAACGCTCTGCTTTCTCATAGATTTCTGTCTGAGCAAATCTAACAACCTCTTCTTTTTTATTTAAATCTAACTGATATTTTGTGACTGTATGAGGTGACATTACTCCAAAGGTATAACCGGTTAGCTCCGTTCCTTTCCAGTACCAAATATGAATTGCTACAATTACAGGGGTATCTAAATTCAACAATTCTTTTTCATAATCATTAGACGGTTCTATTTTCAACTCAAATGTTATTCGATCAAATTCTTCTCCCATGCATCCGGCCATAGGATGCGTCAGCTTCTCCAGACTGGAAGAAACTATTTTATTCCCATCTGCAACAAAATTCCCTGCTCCCCGAACTTTTCTTAATTTGCCATCGTCATGAAGAAGATCCAGAGCCTGCCTAAGCGTCATTCTACTGACTCCCAGCATTTTTGCCAGTTTCGGCTCTGCGGGTAATCTGCTTCCAACCGGAAATGTTCCATCCTCTACCATTTTATAAAGTGCTTCATATACTTGTACATGGGCCAGTTTTTTGTGTGTAACTTCTTTCTTTCCCTGTAATTCCATTCTTTTCCCTCATCTTTCTAACTCTGCTCTTTTCAAATATTTTACCACTTATTTTTCAATATTTCCAGCAGCCTGAGGTCCTTTTACCTTTCGTCCAAAGAAAAGAAGCACAAATAGCGTAATAAAATATGGAAGCATCAACATCAATTGATTTGGAATTTCCACTTTCAAACTAATTCTCAATGCCTGTGCAAATGCAAATACAAGGCTTGCGCACAGAGCCCCAAAAGGATTCCACCCACCGAGAATCATTGCGGCCAATGCCATGAATCCCCGGCCGGCAACCATTTCTTTTACAAATAAGTTGCTTTGCACGATGGAAAGATAACCACCTGCAAGCCCGCACAACATTCCACAAAAAGTAACAGCTACATAGCGATATAATGACACATTGATCCCTACTGTCTGAGCTGCCTGCGGATGGTCTCCAAT
>ENA-OPYY01000465-OPYY01000465.1-human-gut-metagenome-genome-assembly--contig:-NODE-465-length-13339-cov-2.535649_pt1 | contig 13339 bp, 13 predicted proteins | sample MGYA00242472_ERZ504481 | MGnify/ENA primary metagenome ERZ504481 (study PRJEB26092, sample SAMD00036265) | human gut metagenome | host: Homo sapiens | study: EMG produced TPA metagenomics assembly of...
CATATATACATCAATGATTACGTGACGCCTACCCCGAAGCCTTCTGAAAAGCCAGGCAAAAAAGAGGACAAAAAGGACACGACACCGGTTCCTGAACAGGAGGAAGAACCTACGGTAACACCGGAGGAAACACCTGCTCCTGAGATTACGGAAGCACCGGAAGAGAATCAGGAAGGAGAACCCACAGTGACTCCTGAAGTAAGCCCGGAAGCCACAGTTACGCCAGTTGATCCGGATGCAGAAATTACCCCTGAACCAATGACGGATCCTGCAGAGACTCCCATACCGGGAGGCTGGACAGTGGTTGTTGCACCCAACCAGACGCCAACTCCAAAGCCTGATATGAATGCAGAACCGGAGCCTCAGCCGGAATCGGATCCGGAGCTTCAGCCGGAGCCTGCTCCGGAATCTTCGCAGGATTCTTCAGAGGACACGGGAATCCCGCCGGCAGTCCCGGATTATCCGGAGGACACAGGCATTCCGCCGGCAGTTCCGGATGCCTCGGAAGAACCGGCAGTGCCTCCGACAGATCAGAACAATGCAGAGGCACCTTCAGAAAATCAGGACAGCCAGACAGAACAGGATGCGCTTACGCCGGATCAGATTCTGGATGCCTTTGCGGCTGAGCTTCTTGCAGCAAGTCCGAGGTCATCTCTCAGTACTCCGGCTTCTTATACCTACGGGGACGAATCCGGTATGGCGGTAGCCAGTGGAACACTTGGAGCAGAGAAGCGTGATTTTAACGGTGATGGAATGCAGGAACTTCTTGTAATCTCCATCAGAAACGGCCAGCTTGTTCTGGATACCTATACAGCAGCAGGCGGAGCAGCGTCCATGGTTTCTTCAGTTGCATTTGAGGAATGTTTTGGAAAAGCTGTGGAAGGAGTTACATACGGAGGAACACAGACCTGCTTTATCAGAGAAAACGGAGCAGGATTTGATATTGGAATGGCCGGCTATTATTTTGGAATGAACACAGGGGATGGAAATCCCGGCGCCAAAACAGTGGCAGCGCTTTATACCATGGGAGCAGACGGAAGTCTGAATATGTCAGCTTCTGCTTCACTGATAAACGGAACCATATCTTCTCCGCAGGAAGGCGGAAAGGACGGCTTTATCAGCGCTCTTTCCAGTGCGGGAATGAGCGGCTCCTGGGTTTCCGAAAGCGCAGACATGCTTGCGGGAATGGATCTTGCAAACAATCCGGTTCAGGATATGGCCGGCGTGCCAAATCCGCTTGGAGGCGGACTTGCAGGAAAAGAACCGGGAGTGCAGGACCTTGTTGTGGTAAACGCAGGAATGCAGCCGGGATCAGGAAGCATGAACTTCAGTGTCACAGACAATACTACATGTGGAAAATAAGGGAGAGGACAGAATGCTGAAGCACATATCAGACACCTATGAAATTATAGAAAAAATCGGCGCCGGAAACAGCGGAGAGGTTTATAAGGCTTATCATAAAAATCTGAAAAAATATGTTGTACTGAAAAAGATCCGGGCAGAGCTCAAGGATGTTCTGAACAATCGTGCAGAGGCGGATGTACTGAAAAATCTCCACCATCCTGTCTGCCCCAGGTATTTGATTTTCTGGAGGCAGACGGAGATGTATATACCGTAATGGACTACATTCCAGGAAATTCCTTTAAGGAATATCTGGATGCAGGCACAGAATTTAAAGAAAAATCAGTGCTTATCTGGGCAAGACAGATCTGCGCCACCTTAAGCTATCTGCACAGTCAGAAGCCGCCCATCATTCACAGTGATCTGAAGCCGGGAAACATTATGCTGAAGCCTGATGGAAATATTTGCCTGATCGATTTTAATATATCGGCAAGCCTGGATGGAGATACTGCCTGGGTGACCGGATATACCAACGGATATGCGCCTCCGGAACAGATAGAGGCGCTGCGTTATAACCAGAATGAGCTGGATCATTCCCTCTGGAAGACTATTGACAGAAGAGCGGATATTTACAGCCTGGGAGCAGTTTTGTATCACCTGATGACAGGGAAAAAGCCTTCCCAGGATGAAAATGGATATGTGGAGGATATCCGCAGCCGGGGAATCCGCATCAACCAGGTGTTTGCCCATATTATTATGAAGTGTCTGGAGCCCAGACCGGAAAAACGTTACCAGTCAGCAGAGGAGCTTCTCAGCGACCTGAAGGACATTGAGAAAAAGGACAGACGGTACCGGGAGCTTTGTAAAAAGCAAAAAGGGATTTATATACTGGTGATTTTCTTTATGGCAGTCAGCGCTGTGCTTACAGTAAACGGATATTTCCGCAGAGATGTGGATCGTAGAAAGCAGTATGAGGAGCTTGTAAGACTGGAATCCCAGTGCGTGACATCAGGAGAATTTGAGAATTTTGAATCCTATTATCAGAAAGCGGCAGGCCTTATGCCGGAAAGACTGGAGGCATATTATCAGAAAGCTCTGGCTCTGAACCAGCAGAGACAGTATGGAGACAATATTAATTTTATTAACGAAAAGATTTTGTCAAACCCGGAGCTTGAAGTGGATTCAGAAGCGTTAAATAATGTGTACTATCTCTTGGAAATTCCTACGAAAAACAGGAAGATTATGAAAATGCTGCAAAATGCTATGAAAAGGCCATAGAGATCAAGCCGGACAACAGTGATTATTACCGCGACTATGCCATTGCTCTTGCCTATACCGGAGAAATGGATAAGGCTCAGAAGGCTCTTGACATAGCCAGAAGACAGGGACTTGATTCTGTGGAAATTGATTATGTTCAGGGAGAGATCCTGTATAATAATCAGGATTTTCAGGGGGCAAAAGAAATCTTTCTGACCTGTATGGAAAAGGCGCAGAACGACTATGTGAAAATGCGCGCCTGCATTATGACATGTAAATGTATTGACGCGCTTGAGGATGGTGTGGGCGGCTATGATGAGAAGATACAGCTTCTTGAAAAGGCCAGGAAGGAACTGCCTACAGAATATAACATAGGTGTTCTTGAGACTCTGGGACAGCTGTACAGCGACATGGGAAATGATACCGGAGATGTAGCTTATTATACAAAGGCGGCAGAGGTATTTAAACAGATCCAGAAGCAGGGAATGGGAAGCTACGATACAGATTATAATCTGGTTGTCCTTTATCAGAATATGGAAAAATATGAGGAGGCATCTGCTCTTCTAAAAGAGATGCTTGAGGAGTACGGAGAAAATTACCGCACTTATAAAGCCCTGGCTTTTATGGAAGTGTCAAAACAGGAAAAAGTGGATGTAAACCAGAGAAGCTACGGATTGTTTAAAGAATATTATGAAAAAGCGGAAAAGCTTTATCAGCAACAGCTTGAAAATAATGTAAACGATCTGGAAATGAAACGGCTGAAGGAGCTTTACGATCAGGCAGCTTCCAATGGCTGGTTCAGTAACTGAAAAATCAGAGAAGAGAAACTGTTAATAAAAAGTCAGGAGGAACGGAAATGGGAGCAGGTGTTGTGATGATGGCCGGCGGGATCGTGGGAATGGTAGTCTGTATGATCCTTTTGTGTATTCTGCCAGGGATTTTTGAAAAACAGAGAAAAAAGCTGCTCAGTGAAATTGAAAATGAGATTTAGCAGCAGGGAGAGAACATCCGTATATGAAAAATGACAACAGAAGAGAACAGTTAGGACAGCCAATGAAAAAAGAAAACAGTCAAAAATCAGGGAATACATTATGGATCCTGTTTTTTACAGGTATGGTCTGTTTGTTCCTTGTAATGGGACTTCTGTGCTATTCCTTTGTGGGAATGAAAAAAGAGCTGCAGAAGAACAGCCGGGCAGCACAAAAGAAAGAGGCTGAAATATCAGAAACCATCAGTCAGATGAAACAGGAGATCCAGAGCCTGAATGAAAAAGTCCTGGCTCAGGAACAGGAGATTGCAGATTATAAAAAGAACGCTCAGGTTCAGGGAGAAACTGCGGAAAATCCCCAAAAGGAGACAACAGAAGAAAACGCAATGATCGGTCCTCCGGCCCGGCCCGCGCTTTCTGCTGATCAGCTTCAGCCCGGGCAGATCATTGACATTTCTCAGATCCAGGGCAGTGAAAATACCTTTTTTCAGGAATATGAAATTTTGGAAGGAGACTCTGTATATAACAGGATCTACGGAAAATCTTATTATGAAAACGAAAATATAGGGCTTCAGGATCTTCGGTATCTGAAAATGCTGCACTATAATTTTAATCATGAAATTCAGGTGGGAGAAATGATCGTAAATGCTGCCATCAGCAGAGACGTGCTCAGTGTTTTTCAGGAATTATTTGCTGCGGAGTATGAGATCCAGTCCATGCGTCTGATCGATGATTACTGGACAGGAGACGGGGATTCCTCTGACAGCAATTCCATTGACAATAACAATACGTCCGCATTCTGTTATCGGCAGATCACAGGCGGGGGAAATCTGTCAAATCATGCCTACGGACGGGCCATTGACATTAATCCACAGCAGAATCCTTATGTATGGAGCTCCCAGGGGCAGCTTCAGTGGAGCCATGAAAATGCGTCTCCCTATGTTGACCGCGCCTGCGGAGATCCTCATGTGATTGTAGAAAATGATGTATGCTATAATATTTTTGCAAAATATGGATTCAGCTGGGGCGGTCTATGGAGTGATCCGGTTGATTATCAGCATTTTGAAAAGGAATCCTGACAAAATTTTGCAGGTATGTGGGTTAAGTAATCTTCAAAAGCAGACAGAAGTCCCGGCTCATGGAGGGACAGGCGAACGGGAGTATTCCGAATGTCATCAAATATCAGATACAGAACATTATTTTCCGCATAAAGGTGAAGACTGCCTGACGCCTCTGCCAGCGCGCCCTTTAAAAACCTGAAATCTGCTGGGATGTACTGTTTCAAAGCTTCTGCCTTCAGAGAATCAAGCCTGCCCAGTGATTCCAGAGCCGGTTTTGTAAAAAAGCAGGGAAAGCTCTTATCGGCGGCAAAGTAGGAAGGAGTACATTCCCACGGAAGCTTATCAAAGCTTTTTTGGCTTCGTCTGAGAACCGGGATGCAGGATTTCTGATAGGTGTCAAAGAGCTTCCACATCATTTTTACGGTAGCGGGGTCCTGATATAAGATCCCTCTGGTACAGTCAGAGGTGGAAACCAGGGCGGAGCCTTCTGTCAGGATCAGTACCGGAAACAGATTCAGATTGGAAAAATGTGTCCGGATATTGTCATAAAAGCAATACGGATGATAGTCAAGCCCGTTTTTAAATGGAAGAAGAAGCTGTTTGAGATAGTTTATGTGACAGTATTCATCAGTTTCCGACAGCTGTTCCGTCTGATCAAGACAAAAAAATATGATCGATCCTTACTGTACTGTTAAAAAATTCAGGGCCGCTCAGCAGGTGAAATAAAAATCTGTAGTCCGGTTGTATCAGAAATCCCATTCTGCCTCCTGTGGAATGGGATTCTTTTTTCAGCATTGCATGAAGATAGGCCGGAAAGCTGTCTTTTTCAGAAAAAGCAATGCAGGGACTGTCAGCAGGCAGCTCTTTGGAAAAGTAGGATTTTTTTACAGGCATGTCTGAAAAACCGTCAGAAAAATTTAAAAGAAAATCTTCAATGCTTTTCCGCCTGCAGTAAGTGAGCTTTCCTGTAAAAGAAATCTCCCAGGCCTGTTCAAACTGGCGGGTTTCGTCAGGCGTCAGATGCATAAAGCAGGCCATTTTATCTCTGACAGAGGCGGACGGAGGACGACGATTTCCCTTTATGATCTTGTAGAGAGTAGAGCGGTCCAGCCCGCAGTATTTGGCCATAGAGTAAATATGAATGTTTTTCTGCTCTATAAATTTATTCAACAGTTCTGGAAATTCAGTCACAATGTGAAGCCTCCTTGATGGATTGTTTTAAATGTTCGATTGTCCGGCGGAAATATTCCAGCGTTTCCTCTTCGCTGTACAATGTTTCGGAATCCAGGCTTCCAAGATAATCATAAAGCGTATGAATGATTTCTGCTTCCTGGATCCACAGATAGGAACGGTGGGACATAATATCAAAAAACATCAGGTACATATTATTTTCGCCTGCGCAAAGATGAAGCCGTTTGGCAATCTGTTCAAAGGGCGGTTTCAAAAAGCGGTAATGAGCCCTGGATTTTTGCTTCAGCAGATTTTCCAGAACAGTGATGCGTTCCTCTACAGGGAGCGTGCAAGTATGGGACAGCTCCTGTGGAAGTTCAGCCAGAATTCCGGTTTCTGCAAATTTGTCAAGCTCATCTCTGCAAAAATAAAAATGAAATTCAGATTTTCGTATTACCTGACCTGCGTTTTTTACGTAGGCCTGCATATAGGCGATAATATTGTCTCTTCCTGGAAAGCCTTCCGGAACAAAATGCGCCATCCAGTCTTTTTCCAGAAATGGGATCAGGCAGGGCTCAGGTTCCATGTAGTAAAGTCTGGAGTTACTGAGAGTTGTGGCAGTGACCATGTTTCCCTCTTCTTCAATGGAATGAGGAATCTGAAAAAGCGGCCTGCATTTTTCTTTATAAGATGAAAAAAGCTCCCACAGCATGGATACGGCAGCCGGATCCTGATAGAGAATGCCGTTTTTGTAATCAGAGGTACAGGTGATCGCATATTTACTGGTAAGGATCATAGATGGAAAAACATTCAGACTGCGATAGTGAGAATGTACATCGTTGTAAAAGAAAGATACCTGATAATTGATCCCGTTCATGAAAAGAGGAAGTATGGCAGATAAGTTTCTTATATTGCAGTAAGTGTCTGTTTTTTCTGTATAATCCATACACAGAATATGTTCAATGGAAAGACCGGAGCTGAAAAAATTCAGATTGGTAAGGTAACTGAAAAGAAATTCGCAGTCAGGCTGAAGTAAAAGGCCTATTTTTCCATTTTCAGTCTGCATTTCTGCTTCCAGGATATTCTGTACATAATAATGAAACAGCTCATGGCGTGAAAAAGAAATACATGGGCTGTCCGGAAGAGAAATGGGTTTTTCCGGTGCAGAGCCTGTGCTGAAAGTATTTGCAGAAACCGGGACTTTCAGAGCCGAGGGAAAGTTTAAAATGAACTTTTCAGCCTCTTTTCTTCGAAAATAAGTATCCTTTCCTATCTGGGAGATTTCATATGCACGGTTGAAAAGCCGGTTTTCTTCCGGTGTCAGATGCATGAAGCGGGCCATTTTATCTCTGATCTGTACAGTGGGAGGATGATGCTTTCCTTTGATGATTTTGTACATGGCAGAGCGGTCAATTCCACAGTATTTTACCATGGAAGCTACCTGGATGTTTTTTTCCTGTATATATTTACTTAAAAGATCTGAAAAATCCGACATGTTGTAAAACCTCACTTATATTAATTGCATCACTATTATATAGAAGGCTGTCGGGAGTTTCAAATATTTTGGGAATATTTAATGCCCTATGCTATTAAAAAAAACGACCACAAAAGGTGTCACATATTGTAGGTACAGTTTGTTGTATACAATAATAAGAACAGGAATTTTGCAAAAAATCAGGTGAATTTAATGAATAGAAGACAATATATATCAAAAAAAGAAGATGATGACCTGAAACAGAAAATTTTGATGGGAGGGAGAAAATGTACTGTAAAAAATGTGGGTCAGAAATAGAAGACAATGCTGTATACTGCCCTGAGTGTGGTGTTAAGCTCAGGGATAATGAAGAGCTGCCTGAAGCTCCGTACAGTTATGAACCGGAAGAATCAGGAATAAATGAACCCTTGTGGGAACCGGAAGAAGCGAAAACGGGAAATAAGAAGCTGAGGTGGCTTGCAGGAGGGCTTCTGGGAGTGGTCGTTGTGGCTGCAGCAGGAATCCTGTCCTGGAAAATCCTGAAGCCCTCTGAGCCGGATTCTGCAGAGCCCACTGTGAAAATAGGAGAAGAAGTAGCGGAGATAAAAAATGAAGGCTCAGATAAAAAGAATGCGCAATCAAATGAAGAAACAGGAAAACAAGAAAATATAAAAAATAAAGACGATGTCTCGGTGGCTCTTTCATCGGGCTCAGATACAGACATATCAATAGACGGAGAGAATACGATAACAGACGAAGAAGAGCTGTCGGCATCAGAGACAGGTACTTCAACAAATGGAGAAAATACATCAGACTCAGACATAAGTGAATTGACAGAAGATGAAGATATAACGGAATCCGGAGTCAGTGTGAAATTAAAAGAAGAGGCACCTGAAAATATTTCTGAACAGAATAGTGGTTCGGGAGGAGCTTTTCTATTAGAAGCAGTGGAACCGGATCTTACTTCTCTGAGGGAGGCGGGGGTGATCACCGCAAACGCAACCTCGACTTTTGCCCGGCCTGACACAGATCACAGTCCCATGCTGCTGTTTGACAAAAAAGACAATACGTTCTGGCAGGAGGGAACAGAAGGCTCCGGAAAGGGAGAAAGTGTAAGCTTTGGACTGGATGATACGTACCAGATCCAGTATCTGGGCTTTAAGCTGGGCAACTGGACGGACGATCAGCATTATGCCGGAAGCTCGAAGCCAAAAACAGTAACCTTTATGGCAGGAGACAGCTCCGGACAGGTAACCTTTGATGGCGATAAAAAAGTAGAGTGGGTAAAAGCTGACCCGCCTGTTACAGCTGACACGGTTCTGTTGGAAATCAATGATGTATATGCGGGAACTGCCGAGGATACCTGTATTACGGAAATTATGGTTTACGGAAAATAAACGGAAGGAGGAAAAGGAAATGGAGGATCATCATTATGGACAGAAAGAAAATATAACCGGACCGGATATTTTTGACAAACCCATTGACCGCACGAAAAGCCGACAGCAGGCAGAACAGCGGTTTCGGGGACCGGAAACAGATATTCGGGAAAAACTGGAACAGCTTCCGCCTTTAAGCAAAAAAACAAAACGGAATATAGGGATTGCAGGTGCTGTGGCCCTTGTTCTGACAGGTGTGATCTGGGCCGGCGGCAGTTTTTTGGTCCAAAGAAAACTGCAGAAATTATGTGGAAGCTGTTCTGCAGGGAGACTGGAAGAGTGTCTACGAAAATCTGGAGCTGCCTCAGGGAAAGCTCCTTGGAAAAGAACAGTTTCTGGCTGTTACCCATGAAAGGGAACCAGTGGAGGTGACAAATCTGAAGCTGGAGGAACAGGACGGGTATGGCGGGTCAGATTCCAGATTTCTGAAAGAATATACAGCAGAGTATTCCGTGAAAGGAGACTCCTCTGTAAGAAGTATGGAGCTGACTCTGAGCAGGCAGAAAGAGAAAAAAAATGCTTTTTCTTTTCCAAATGGTGTGTGATACCTGAAGGACTGATCGTGTCCAATTACACGATAAAGGTGCCCGTTGGCTATAAAGTGGAGATGGATGGCACAGCTCTCACACCGGAGGAACAGCCTGAGCTGGAAGAAAGCGGATATGATGTTTATGCAGAAACAGTTTTTGCGGGAGATCACGTGATCACAGCCTCTGCTGACAGCAGGGAACAGGAAGAATTTCCCTGCTATATTTCAACGGACGAAAGCTATTATGAGGTACCAAAGCTTTCCATCAGCAAAAAAACAGTAGAACAGATGCAGGAAACAGTCAGGAAGTTTATGGGAGATGTTTACGGGGAAGTTCTGAACCAGTCAGGCCCCTCTGAAAAATATCTGGATTACTGGGCTGTAAACAACGGCAATAAGGAGACGGCTGCCATAGCCCGGGAAAATGCAGATGCTCTTTACAGGAAGCTGGAAGAGGACTTTGCATATACCAATGGCTATGAGTCCGAGCAGTTTACAGGTATGAACTTCAGTAATTATTACAGTGAGGTCACAGATGAGTACAGTGATGAGTATGGCGGTTCTTATGTGAATCTGCATGTAAGCTATAATTATGATTATACATACACAGGAACTTCGCTTTCCTATGACCAGCAGACAACTGCAGAAGACAGGTCAGAATCCGGCAGTTCAGATTCTTATATGACCTTTATCATGGAAGACGGGCAGTGGAAAATTTACTCTGCTGATCTTTACAGTATTTACTAGGAGGAGAAAAATGGCAAAATTTTGTTCACAATGCGGAAGACCTTTAAAGGAAGGAGAGGTGTGCGACTGTAAAAAGGAAGGAGCTGCTTCCGGCGCAGAGCAGAGACAGCCGGAGCAGGAAGACGCCTTTCGACAGTCTCAGTGGGACAACTCATACAGAAGAGAAAAGCAGTCCTCAGAGGGAATTATTTCTTTTTTAAACACAACTTCACGCAGCCTGGGAAATGCTCTGGATAAAATTTATAATTTCATGACCCCTACCGACCGTCCGGGACGAATCAGTAATCTGGTACCTGTGCGCAAGCTGCTTGGATTTTCGAAAGAGGACAGGATTGCCCAGGTAGGGGACTGCTATGAACGGGGAATGAAAATTGTGCCGGATCTCATTCAGCCATGCGGTCAGGAAATTCCCGTAAGACAATATGATCTGTGTACAACGCGTTCTCTTTTAAAGGGAATGTGGCAGGAGGGCAGGCTGCAGGTAACAAATAAACGTGTACTGTTTCGGCTCAGCGGAAGGAACTGGTCAGGACGCGCTCAGAAATCCATAGAATTTACCCTGGATGATGTAGTGGGAATGGAGATCAGAAACGGAAGCCGCCTCAGCTTTGTTGCAATGCTTCTGAACCTTGTGATCGTAGCAATATTTTATTATTTCGGCCTTTTTTATTGCAGACAGCTCACCCTCGCTGGAGCTGGTTCTCGGACTTCTAATATCAGGAAGCTTTTTGCTTCTTCTGAGAAAACATTATTATGCAAAAGCCATCGCGCTTGCGTTTACCCTGCCGGGAGCCGCTTATATGGCAAGGGACGGCCTTGGTTCCATAGTCATGGTACTGGTTATGCTCCTGTTTGTCATACATTATATATTAGCCTGTATACGGCCAAACTTCAGCTTTAAGATCATGACAAAAAGCGGATTTGCAAGTCCTATCAAAGAAGACGGAACAGGTACTGCGCTGTCATCAATGTTTCATTATTTTGTTGACAGGGGGCTGGAAGTTCTTCCGGGCAGAGATGCGGAAAAAGCAATGGATGAAGTGGGAACCATGATCATGGATATCCAGAAATTCGGAGATGCCGGAGTTCAGAAGTGGAAAGAGAACTGCTGATTTTTCTAAAAGTCTCGCATTAGTACAGATTAGTACAGGATACACAAATCTATAAACTGCATGAAAAAATACCCGCCGGACAGATGAAAGAGATCATCAGAGTCCTGGCGGGTATTTTGCTGTTTTTAGCTATTAAGCTTTTGGAAGCTTAAAGGAGCTTTTCAGGGATACAATACGGTTAAATACAGGCTGTCCCTCTTTGGAATCGTGAATGTCTGCACAGAAGAAGCCGTTTCTCACAAACTGGAAGCTGTCATAGCCTTTTGCCTTCATAAGCTCAGGTTCCACATAAGCAGTAACAGTAGTCAGAGAATTGGGGTTCAGGTTCAGAGAACCGTCTTCTTTATTATAAACACCCTTTTCTTCATCTACAATGTTCTCGTAGAGGCGGACGGTAGCCTGTCCTGCCTGAGAAGCCTCTACCCAGTGGATGGTACCTTTTACCTTGCGGCCGTCCGGTGCGTTTCCGCCTTTGGTAGCCGGATCATAGGTACAGTGAACCACTCTGACAGTTCCGTCGTCATCAGCTTCAAAGCCTGTACAGGTAACAAAATATGCGTTCATGAGACGTACTTCGGTGCCAAGGAACAGTCTTTTATATTTTTTCGGCGGGTCGATCATAAAGTCATCACGCTCAATGTAAAGCTCTTTTCCAAAAGGAATTTTACGGGAGCCTAAAGACTCGTTTTCCATATTATTAGGAGCGTCCAGATACTCGATCTCACCTTCCGGATAGTTGTCGATCACCAGCTTGATCGGGTCAAGGACAGCCATCATACGCGGACGTTTCAGCTTCAGATCTTCGCGGATACAGTATTCCAGCATTGCATAGTCTACAGAGCTGTTGGCCTTGGAAACACCGCAGAGGTCCACAAACATTTTGATGGATTCCGGTGTAAAACCGCGGCGTCTCAGAGCTGCAATGGATACCAGGCGCGGATCATCCCAGCCGTCTACAATGCCTTCTTCTACAAGCTTTTTGATGTAACGCTTGCCGGTGACAACATTGGTAAGGTAAAGCTTTGCAAATTCAATCTGCTTGGGAGGATGAGGATATTCCAGCTCCTTTACCACCCAGTCATAAAGCGGTCTGTGGTCCTCAAATTCCAGAGTACAGATAGAATGAGTGATTCCCTCAATAGCATCCTCAATAGGATGAGCAAAGTCATACATGGGGTAAATACACCATTTATCTCCTGTATTGTGATGAGTCATGTGAGCCACACGGTAGATAACCGGATCTCTCATATTCATGTTTGGAGACGCCATGTCGATTTTGGCGCGGAGCACTTTTTCTCCGTCTGCGTATTTTCCTTCTTTCATTTCTTCAAAAAGCTGAGGTTTTCTTCTACAGAACGGTTACGGTAAGGGCTCTCTTTACCGGGCTCTGTAAGAGTTCCGCGATACTGGCGGATTTCATCAGCAGTGAGATCGCAGACAAAAGCCTTGCCTTTTTTGATCAGCTTTACAGCTGCCTCATACATCTGGTCAAAATAGTCAGATGCAAAGAAAAGACGGTCCTCCCAGTCTGCGCCCAGCCAGTGGATATCTTCTTTAATGGATTCCACAAACTCTGTTTTTTCTTTGGTAGGGTTGGTATCGTCAAAACGCATGTTGAACTTGCCGTTGTATTCCTGGGCAAGTCCGTAATTTAAAAGAATAGATTTGGCATGGCCGATATGAAGATAGCCGTTAGGTTCCGGTGGAAATCGTGTGTGTACGGTATCATATACGCCTTCGGCTAAATCTTTATCAATAATATTTTCGATAAAATTTTTGGAAATGGTTTCGTTCTCCATCTCGTTCCCTCCTGAAATGTTCTTGATTATTTATCATATCATAAAATTCGGGAATTTAAAAGTTTTTATGAGAAAACCTTCGGAAAAACTTAAAAGCATCGGGGGATTAAGAATCAGTGATCAAATGACAAGAGGGGAAGAAGGGGGATTTTTGTAAAAAAAATAACCAGACACATGTCTGATTACCTTTTTGATTCCCATTGATTTTACAAGGACTTAAAAACCCTTTAAAATCAACACATTAGACGAGCTGATGACGGGAATTGAACCCGTGACCCCTTCCTTACCAAGGAAGTGCTCTACCTCTGAGCCACATCAGCATTTTGAAATTGTAACAGCGTTGTACCGCTCACAGTTGATTATATTAACAGAAGAGGAATTGATTGTCAATATTTTATTTTAAATTTTAAAATTTAAATTGAAGG
>ENA-OPYY01000466-OPYY01000466.1-human-gut-metagenome-genome-assembly--contig:-NODE-466-length-13333-cov-1.353249_pt1 | contig 13333 bp, 7 predicted proteins | sample MGYA00242472_ERZ504481 | MGnify/ENA primary metagenome ERZ504481 (study PRJEB26092, sample SAMD00036265) | human gut metagenome | host: Homo sapiens | study: EMG produced TPA metagenomics assembly of...
CTGATACCGGTCATAGCTATGAAGAAAGTATCGATGTTTTTATCGTCTTCTGGACGAAATTGATCAGAAATATAAAGACAAAGTTAAAGGACTTTTCCTTCCAAATGATACCTTTGCCAATATTATTCTAAATCGTCTCTTCCAGCGATACGGAAAATTGCCAGATGATTATAAAATCGTAGGATTCGATGATTCTCCGATTTCCAGAGAGTCTGTCATTCCTACAAGTACTGTTGGACAACAGATTGATAAAATCGCAGACACTGCTCTACAGATTTTATCAGAACGAATTAAAGAAAATCATAAACGTAAACCACGTACATTTCTCGAACCTGTACATAAAGTTATCACACCGATTCTTTTAAAACGGGAAACAACAAAATAGTTTCTTATTTTATGCTTTTTCATATAATACAAAAAGAGCTTATTCAAGATGTGTATTTTTTAACATCTGAATAAGCTTTTTTTATTTATGTTCGAAAAAAATTTTTATACCTAAAACAAGATACTGAAATAACGAAAATACACACCAGTATTATCAGAATATACTTTTCCATCTGTAATTCATCACTCGTTTGAACCTTCCCCGGTGGTTTTTCATTAATAATCGGCAACTTTTCATTCTCAAATTTAGGGTTAATCAACACATGCAGATTTTTTTCGTTTCCGTCATAGGATGGAATATGCACAAGCATCGGACTGCTCCGATAGACATTCCGATCCACAACAGCGTCCTTTGACTGCCATATTACATATAACCCCTCTTCCAAATCTTCAAATGTTGCTATCCCTTTTGGACTTGTTACAATTTTTGTTCCTTCAATATTTTTTCTTTTTATAAATGTCTGATATGAACGAGCCAAAGTCTGAAGCTCCTGTGCATCGTTCCAGTTCGGCATAACCTGATATTCAGAATACGCTTCAAGGAAGGTTTCCACTCCTTCTGTAACCTTCGTAATCTGATAAAGCTCAAAGGATACATCCTTAAGAAGATATTTCTCTGAATTTCCCTTCTCAATATATGCATTGAGTTGAATGCTTCCTTTCAAATTGTCAGCAGCCATTACCGGATGAATACTTAATATAATCAGCAGGAAGCTCATACATAAAATCCATATTTTATTTTTCATGCTTTCTCATCAACCTCCTAATGATTATTTTTAAAATCCATATAAAAAACAATACAAAAAATTCCAACAATTACTGCTTTTGTATAAGTAGATAACACTACTTTATCTTGAACTCTTTCTTCCAGCTCAACTGCTTCTGAATAAGGTATTCGCTTACCTCTCACCAGCAAACGATGGGTATTCACTGCGTAGGGAGTACAGGTTACTAATGTAACATAATCCATTCCCTCTACAATTTTTAAATCTTCTGTCTGGTGTGGTTCTACCGTCAGAATTTGGTCTACCTGATAAGCCATAACCTCATTGACGACTTTTATATAGAAAATATTTCCAACAACCAACTTGTCCAATTCTGTAAATAATTTTGCCGATGGCAGACCACGATGCCCTGTAATAACAGCATGCGTATCAGATCCCCCTACGGGGAAGGACGTATTCGCTACATGTCCCGCCCCAACCTGAGGACCGCTTCAGAAACACCGTGATACACCGGCATATGAACTCCTAATTTAGGGATTTCCAAATATGCCATCATTCCATTGCCATCAAGGTTTAGGATTCGTTCATACTCTTTATTTTTCTCTTGATCCGCTTCCGAAAAAGGATCAAACACTTCTGCCGCCCCGGACATTCTTGCATTATAAGCATTTGCTTCTGCAATCAGTCGTTGTTCTTCCTCTTCTGTAATTCCCTGTACAGTCTTATCATAATTTGTAATTGCAATAGTGCTATTTCTTTGATTGACCATATCGCTGACAGCAGGATATAAAATAATCCCAAAACCAATCAAGTATCCAATAAATCGTATGGCTTTCCTGAAAATTTCTTCATTATTTTGTTTCTTTTAGTTTTTTCTAGATGTAAGGATTAAAAATCCTACAACACATACACCGGCAGCTACGAAAATAATTGTACCTATACCACCTGTTGATGGAAGCTGAACGCCAGAGTTGTTTACCACCTTTATAGTATTACCTGTTACTGTAACATTTTCGCCTGAATCCGCACTCTCTGCTGTGATTGTAATTGTAGTATCTTCCCCTTTATTGTAACCGTCTGGGGCTTTTGTCTCTTTTAATGTATACGTATCGTCTTTTAAACCTTTGATAACAATTTTACCATTTTCAGGTGATACTACTTTTGTTATTGTATTCTGATCAGTTGTATCTGCAACGCGATATACATTATTTCCATCAACAGCATTTTCTTGCACTAATTTAATTGCACTTCCCTGAGCAGGTGAGCCTTCATAAAGTTCAAATTCTGCACCGGCAAGAGGAGTCTGATTATCTTTTCCATCAACCTTTGTGATTGTTAATGTATGAGTGTATACTTTTACTTTATCTGGTTGTGATGAACCCATTTGATTAGGATTATTACCATATTCTACATGAGCTTCATTTGTTGCATTTTTCACTGTCACAGCATCTTTATTTACTTCTGCCTGATATTCAAATACAATATTGGAACCAGCTTGTTCATTATGTTTCTCGAAATTTTTAATTTCAACTACTAAATCAGTTGTTCCTGGTGTATCACCCTTTTTGACTTCAACTGTATAATCGACATTTTTCTGTAAAGTTCTATCACCAATGTTCACACTTTTAAAGTCATCGACATTCATTGTCAATCCTTTAGATAATGTATCCTCTAATCTAAATACGTAGTTTTTCTTACCTGTCATATCAGGAACCTGTGAAGTAACCTTAAATGTTACTTTCGTTCCAACCTGAGCAGATGCCCAATCCTCATTTTCTACTTTTTTCTCTGTAGTCGGTTCTTTTCCTTTTAAATTAACCGTTTCTGTTGCTCCTCCGGCTACAGTTACAAGGTTTGGTGAAAAAGTATCGCCACTTGGAACAATGATATAATATCCATCTGCTAAGTTAGAAAATGTAGCCTTTCCTTGTGTTGCTGTAGCGCTAGCATCTTCCTGTGTACGATTAGTAGCTATGTACTGTTTTAATTCCTTTGCAATGGTTACCTGATTATTATTTGCATAATTATATGCATCATTGTCAGTTGTAAGACTTTTCTCATTAAAGAATCCTACAAAATTAGTTGTCATTGCATAACCATACTTATCTCTATTTTTTGTTACATCAAATACTTTATACGCCTTGAATATAACGCCGCTCACATCATAAGCACCTGTGTTTACATGAACGGTATTGGTTCCCTGCGCTGCAAATGCTACGGTATTCAACCCCAAAATCATAGCGAACATCATAAACATTGCAATCATTTTCTTCATTTTGTTTTTCATTTTGTTCTTCATTTTTTCTCTCTCCTTTGTTTATTTTGTGATTACTGACTTTTTACTTTCCCATTTTTCTGTTTTGTCAAGTACAAGAATAAGAAAAGAAGACATCCGCATGCCAGAAAAATGCCTACTCCCATTCCTCCCGTATCCGGCAAAATTGAAAAATGTGAATTTGTAATAGTAAATGTATAATTATCGCCTGAAGCAGTAATCTTTGTAGTGTATTCTGGAATTTCCGTTTCTGTCACATAATATGTATAATAACAGATTGTACCCTTGTCATTTATTTTATACGCAGGCAGATTTGGTATCTTTTTCTGCCAGGTATCATCTGTAAGTGAACCTGTAATAAGAAAACTATCATACCCAGGTACTATTTCACTGTACTCTTGTCCATTCTCAATCCACTTTCTATGTAATGTTACCGTAATTTGCTCTGGTCGAAGCTTATCCTGATCATTTGAATCTGCCCATACCTTATTAATAACAATCTGTACCATTTCGTTACAAGGATCTTGTGTATCCGAAGGTTCCGGTGTCATAGACGAGCCTGTATTTTCCGTTGTGGCTACATCATCCATAAGAACAGCTTTGGCAGGTGAGATATATGCATTCAACTCAACTTGTTGTGTACCACCAGTCATATCTGCATCTTGTAATGTTCCTAATTTTTCCACTGTCATAATATGTTCCATGGTATATGTGTTCCATAGATTATCACTTGTAAACCCAATATTCAATTTTTTATTTCCAGATGTAATTTCTGTTAATGATATATTTGGGTCACGATAAATTCGGAATAAATTCTTATTTCCTTCTACACTTTGTATTGTATTAAATTCATATTGAGAATCTAACTTGCTCTCTCCGGTAAACGGACCAACTTTTCCTCCAGTTCCTCGAACAACGTCACAATAATAGGTATTATTGTCTAATAAAAGCCCTTCTATATTACGGCCGATAAAGCCTCCGCTGTATCCATCTTCACTTGTTCCGTCTGTGTCATTTCCAGCATGACCACCATAAACATCATACCCCTGTTCCACACCGGAAACAGAACTGTCTTGGATTTTCGTACGGTTTGCTTTAATTAAGGTAAGTCGAATATTCTGTTCATTCTTTTCGCCCTTTATAATTCCCTCTTCATTACAAGGTAATTTCACAGTAGAGTCCCCAATGGTTATAATGGCAACATCTGTTTCTTGCTGATTTTCTGATGACTTTTTAGAAAGCTCTACGGAAATTTTAAGTCCTAACAAGTTTACGTGTGCCACTTTTCCATCACATAACGCTTGCACTTTTATAATACCAAGATTGATATTCAATAAACCAGAAGATGGTAAGTTCTCCGGTGCTAAGTACAATGCTTTTACCAGTGGATTAAGTACAAGTGTTAAAATTCCATTTAAAAGTGTAGACTCCAGTTGAATATCTCCTAAGTACGCAAAGTTTGTTTTTCCTGCAAAACCTCCGGCAATTCCATTGCTTTTTACCAACTTCAGTCTTTTATACTGTTCTTGTGCATTTCCTGCATGACAATCTACAATCCTTGCAAGGTCGCCATATCCTACAAAGCCTCCGGCAATTTCATCTTTTCCGCCACTTGTAGCAACTGTAAATCCCTGATTAAATCCATTTACGCTGCATCGGTGAATATTCGAACCAAACACATTTAGTACTCCAAGAGAACCTCCCAGCAGCTGGGAGAAGTCATCTCCTAACGCATCTACTTTTTCAATAGAGAGCACGCCACTCTTTCCCGAATACCCGATAAAACCTCCGGCATGGTTAATTGCATTTACATTGGAAAGGTTTGTAACATGACTATCTTTTACAGAGCCATCCAGCAATGCTCCGCCAAAACCTCCAGCATTACCACTATACGTTAAGGTAACACCTTGTCCTGTTTCCACTTCTGTATGTGCGGCAACACTTAACCCTGCATCTGTACTCCCCTCTACTTTACTATCATAAACATAAGTACGGAAGGAGTCCAAAACATCGATTTTTCCTAAATTAATCAGGTTTAAAATGGTGTTTGTCGGTCCGTTTCCGGATACTTCTGCAACTGCCGCTACATCAGCAAGACCAAAGAATCCACCGGCATATTCTCCTCCGATTACAGAGCGAATTCCATTTGCTTTTGCACCTGCTGTGGACACATCTTTTTTTACCGATTACAGCTCCTGATAAGCTTCCGGCAAATCCTCCTACTGCTTTTGCATAGGACGTATTTACAGCTTTTTGCGAGTTCTGATGTGCGCCATTTACAATAACTCCCCATGGATCCCATGCTGTTACCTCTGCACATTGAATTGTCGATACCGTTGCATTCAAAATCTTTGCAAGGTCGGCTGGCGCTTCTAACAACTTTCCTAAAATTTGATTTAGAAGCCCTTGATTTGTAGCTGTATCAAACGGTTGTAAGACTTCCCGGGTCTACCTTTCCCGCATATCCTCCGACATAAGATGTTCCATCTACCCGTCGGAGTTTTGTAATGCTGCACTTTTCAGTATCACTTCCCCAAATCTGTCCTCCGACCATTTTCCCCACATATCCTCCGGCAATACCCACCGGATTTTTTTCATCTACACCATCTGCTTTAATTCTGGCTCCGGATTGATATCCCTCTGTATGTGAATTTTTAATCACAGGAACAAATGTCTGCAATATCGGAATGCTTCCGACTACATCAAATTTTCCTAGTGTAATATTTCCTGTACTTGCCACAGTTCCTGTAAGCATTTCTCCTACAAAGCCACCTGCACTGCGAAAGGCATCTGCTTCTTTTAAATCCATGGCAAAGGCATCGGTAATTGTACCGCCTTCCATTCTGCCCACATATCCTCCGGCAGAACTTCCTTGGATCATTTTTTCTGCGATTGTGTTTCTACCTGCACACACATCATATCCATAGGCATATTGTTGAATATACTGATCTAAGGTCTCTTGATCGGTAACAGGTCCCAAACTTTGAAGCTTATCTCCGTAAGCTCCATATTTACCTACAAATTCAACCCACTTATTCCATGTATCCGTATCCAGATTACGCAATGGACCATATACGGCTGTTTTTTCTTCCGTTGGATAAACAGCCTGTACTGCTGCAAGTGGATTGTCCAGTTTTATAATCCCCATTAATAAGTGTAAACTTCCTGTATCTGCAACATTTGCACATTGCATCAGACCTGTATAACCACCGGCATACTCTACGCCATACACAGAACGTAATCGGTGAACTGCACATCGTCTTGTCTCTCCGGTATAATCTTGCCCTTTCCACTTATCAGTATTTTCTCCCCAGATTTGTCCGCCATAATTATGACCAATGTAACCACCGGCTAATCCTCTGATAATACCATCCTTACTCTTTGAATCTGCTCGAACAGCTCCGCCACAAGGCACACAGGTTGTTTCACTGTTTTAATGGATGGTATCAAAGGTACGCAGCGCTCCCAATAAATTCTCTACACGAATTAAACCATTGAGAATTTCTGCCTTATCCAGAACATTTGCCACACTTCCTGGCTGAATTGTTCCGGCATATCCACCGGCGCTTTCTCTTCCAACTACATAAGCGAATAAATTGGCATTGCTTTCCTGTATATGCCCGCCGGATATTTCACCGGCAAAGCCTCCGGCTTGCCCACAGCCCTGTATCATCTGTTGCTAATACACTAAATCCTCCGGGACTGCCATTTACATCTGATGTTCAATAGTAGATACAACAACAGATAGCACATCTAAAACGTTTGCAAGGGAGATTTGACTGCCAAGGATTTTCAATCCGCTTCCTACAGAAGCAGCGTTTCCAATATCCATTTTCCCAATATATCCACCTGCATATCTTGGAGCTGTTACAGCATAAGTACTTTTTTTCTCATCCCAATACGTTAGTGCATTCTCTGCTTCAAGATTTTCCGGTGCTTCTACTTGAGTATATTTCAAATAAGAAACATCGCTTGTACTAATCTGTGCTCCACTTCCATATCCGATAAAGCCACCGGCACTACCGGAATTCATATCAACATCTTTTATTTTTGTAGCTTCCACTACAAATCCTTCTTCTGATTTTACACCTGCATAGGAGACATAAGGTACATACCCTTGTACTAAATCAAGAAGATCCTTCACATTGATACTTACACTTGTCAACCCTCCGAGAATGGATAGACCTCCTTCTGAACCAGCTAGCGCGCCTGAAGTGACAATACCTCCGAAACCTCCGGCATAGCGCCCTCCCTTTACATAGTCCAGATTATAAACTGCATAATAGTTTCCTTCTCCCCGCTCTTGATTATCCACTGTACCGCTTTGCATATCAGCTACAAAACCACCAGCCACATCTGCTTCAACACCTGACAGATCTGCTCCGCCCATATATTGAACAGTACAATTTTTTATAAGATGGAATTAAATATCCCACCGCAGTAAGAAGTTGTCCTGCCTCTATAAGTTCTAATACATTTGTGTTATCTGATACCTCTGCAAGACCTCCTGTACGAGATGTACCGATAAATCCTCCGGCATAGCCATCCTCTGCATTTGCTTTCACCAGTTTTAAATTTATTGTATGACTGTTCTTAATTTTCGTACTATTACTTTTCCCAATATATCCACCGGCAATAAATTCTTTCACTCCACCCGGGGCATTCTTACCTGTTGCTTCTACTATAAGACCGGTTTGTGTTCCATTCACATTTACATCGTTAATTTGTACTTCCACACCCTGTCCTAAAGAAAGAAGACCTTTAAGTTCTAACACTTTTATACCCAGCAGCTTCAATTCTAAGCCGCCTGTTCCTGCCAAATCTCCGGGACCTGCACAGCCCACAAAACCGCCTACACGATTTTCTGCTGTTACAGATGCCACGTTGTTTATTCTACTGTTTTGAACAAGTCCTCCTACCGCTTCTCCAATGCCGCCACCGGCATAGTTTTCACCTGCTGAAACTGTAACTCCTGATGCTATACCTGTTACATCTATTCCATCTATCGTAAATCCCAGATAACCTCCAAGTCCAACCGCCGCATTTAAAAGACCACCTACACTGGCAGTTCCTAAAAATCCAGCAATTCCACCCGAAAAATTCTTACCTGCCGAAACACTTTTAAGTCCTGTGATAACTCCCCTCTGCTCTGTTGGATATTGAGGGTTCTCACTATGCTTCCAAAAAACAAGCTTGTTTAGATATTCCGGACTTGATTTTCCAAGATAAACACCATCTCCATTTCCAATCATTCCTCCGGCATAGCTTTCACCTGCTGAAACAGCTAATTCCGTCGCTTGAATTTGACATCCAAGTATGGCAGATGGATGAATACCAACAAGAGATAATAACATACTGGCTTTTTCAGGATCACTAGATAACAAGTCTACCAAAAGCTTATTCACAACTTCCAGCAAACCATTAGCTTTATCTCCTGTTCCCAGTTCCGATGTCCAGCCTACCGTTGCTCTTCCGGTAAATCCACCGGCATTACTCTTTGTTGCAACAACTGTAATTGGTTTATTTGAAGCAATGGTGTCATTAATTGCATAGCTATTTGCCTGTGCTCCTATAAATCCACCGACATAATCCTCTCCATTAACATTGTAATCACAATTTTTAATATGAGAGTTAATAATAATCGATTGTGGCTGTAATACTCGGATTAATTCTATACCAATGGTAGACAATGTTCCTTTGATTTCTGCATCTCTGGAAAGTCCTGCAAATCCACCCCCATAGCTTTTTGCTAAAATCTGATAGCTGCTATCCTCTACATCGGAGTCCAGAATTCTGGTACCTACCTGACTTCCAATAAATCCTCCATGGAAATCCGTTGTTCCGCTTCCAACATTCCCTGTCAAGCCATGAACTGTACAGGAAGAGATAACAGGATTATAATATCCCGTAGGAATTAAACTTCCCACATCTAATCCATTTTTTAAGAGGATTGTAATCAAATCTCCTGCGCCAAGACCTGGAATAACATTTAATAAGGATGCCAAAAGCTTCTCAATTCCCCCTAAAAGTTTGGATAGTCCGTCATATTCTGTAACACCTTCTGCATAACCAGCAAATCCCCCACTGTAATTGGTAATAGAAGTTACCTTCACTGTTCCTGTCACTTCACAATTAGAAACTTCTACATCCCCAACAACTCTGCCTGCAAATGCACCTGTGGCAAATGTAGTCGGATCTGTGGAGCGTGCATCCAATAGGCCTGTCAATGCATCTTGCAAACTGATTTTTACTGTTCCAAAGGTTAAAATCCCAAGCACGTTGTTTAATATACCCTCAAGTAATCCTCCAACAACCCAGCCTAAGTTCTCTACTAATGCACTGACAATTGTTTCATTATCCGTTGTTTTATTCGTTTGATTGTCTACGGTAACATTTTCCAAGGTAATATCAGAAACTTTTACTGTTCCAGAACTCACACCTAAATTCCCAGCATTTACTTCATTTGTAATCGTTCCAAAAAATCCGATTCCTGTATACTTATTGGTTTCTATAGGAGTCTTCTGTTCAATGTTAATATTGGATATTTTGCCTTGGCATAAGTAGAATTGCCTTTATGCCCTTCAAGGTTAAGATCTCCCACAATAGAACCTGCCATCATAAGCGGTGTCCAGTTATCATCCATGTCATTGGAATAAGTTCCGGTTTTTGATAAATCAATATTACGGAAAATAATATAATCCGCATCATCTGAATACTTGTACTGATTATATTTCTTACTAATCGTATCCAAATCTACAAACTCGCCTTTATTCACTCCGATAGATGGGTTGGTAGTATCTTCATTTAGAAGTCCGACAATTTCCTTTTCAGTTTTTCCCAACAGCGTACCTAAAATCCCATCTAACAATCCACCCAATATGCCTACCACTGTGCCTAAAAGGCCTTTATGATCTTCAAAATCTGCATTCATCAATTTTCTGTTTATTGCTTCTTCTTTATTCATCTTTGCAATATATTGAAAATCCGTTCTCTCAAAGTCACCCTTCGTATAGGATATGCCTGTTTCATCAAACTTAGTAAGATTGAAATCGGCATCTCCCGGATAATATGGAAGCATTTTCTCATCCTTAAAAAGGTCTCCTATTCCTTTCGGAACCAATCTTACAAACAGCATCGGTGTTACTTGTTTATTGGAGCCAATGGCTCTTAATTGTAATTCATTTCCAATCAAGATATAAGTCTTCTGTGTTGATGGATCCGTATAAAGTACTTGTCCGATATGATTACGTCCAGCAAGTTGTTCATCTGATGTATTTTCTGCTTTTTCTACAAGTGTCGAAGCTAAAAGTTCCGGTGTATCTGTTGTAAAACTGGAAGCAATCACATAGTTATGGTTATCTCCATAGGTAAGTTTGCTTCCGTCTTTTGCAAATACAACCTTTCCCATTCCCACTCTCTCAGCCGTAGCGTCATCAGTCATCACAACTTCATCTGCCGAAGTTTCCGAATTTTTTAATTCCAGCTGATAACGATTATACAAATAAATCGTATCGGAATCTTGGTCGTATACCGTTGTATCTGTTCTTGCAGTCTCAGAAACAATCGTTCCGGTAAATGCAGAAGGAAAAATCCATGGTTTTGTCTGATCAACCGGAATATCATTCATAAGACAATAATGTTGATTTAGTCCATAAGTAATCTCTTGCCCATCTACTGTTACGATTTCTCCTGTCCCCAAATTTCCATCTTTATCTCCGGTATATACCTTTTCCTGTGTTCCAATCTTTAACAACTGCTCATAATTGTAGATACAGACCTTTCCATCTTTATAGAAAGGCATCATATCTTGGAGATTTTCGGGCATCGCCGAGTCTTTCGTTTCTTCAATCGTTTCCTCTGTAATTGATGTTTTTTCTGATACTACAGAATTCGGTTTCTCTGATATCTCTCCTTTGTTTGCATAAACTCCAACCGATTGTACAGGTAATTGAAATATCATACATATACATAAAATACCTGCAATTAATCTACGCAAATTCCGTTTCTTTTTCATTTTCCTCATCCGTTCTCATTTAATCTACTTCATCCGGTTCCCAATCGGACTGCATAGCAGCCGCTAAAAAACTATGTAACAATGTTTCTGAAAAACTCCCGCATTTACCGGATAAAATCATTTGAATTGCTTTTTCCTTTCCAGTACTAACATGCATATTTTTGCTATTTATCAATTCCTCATATACATCTACAAGTCCCACAACCTGTGCACATAGCGGTATTTCTTCACCTTTCAGTCCATAGGGATAACCTGAACCATCATATCTCTCATGATGATATAAGCAAATATCGCGACTATATTGCTGAATGTGTTCTAATTTTTTATCTTTTGGAAAACGAGCAACAATCTCTGCACCTAATTCCGGATGTGTTTTTAGCAACTTTTCTTCTTCCTCTGTTAATTCATCCAATCTTAAAAACATTTCCTTAGGAAGACGAATTTTTCCAACATTGTGTATAGGTGCTAAATGAGCTACATTTTTTATCTCCACTTCTGTAATTTCAAGCTCTGGATATAATTCTGCCAATTTTTGGTAAATTTTTTCTGTATAATGAATGGTCTCCAAACGACTGTTGCTATATTCCAAATTGCGCTCATTTAAAATTCTGCTGAGTAATTCAATAGCAAACCAATAATTCTCTTCAATACTTTTTGATTTACTTTCCAGTTCTTCTTCAACAGAAGACATGTGCCGTGCTGCTAAGATAGAATTCTGCAATACAAAGATTGCTACATTATCATCAATATTAAAATATTGATGAAGTTCCATCCAGACATAATCCTTTTCCGTATCTCTTACTCTCTGACGAAATCTTGTTTGCTTTTCCCAATATCCATTGATTAAATCTTCCTCAATCCGTCCAATATCTGTCAGTTCTGTAATTCTCTCTTTATCATCTTCTTGCACATACTCTTCAATATACTTCTTTATGAATTCTCTAAAATCTCCTTCTTTTGGAATATAATCTCGAACAAACGCATCATACGCATACACACGCTTATATTTTCCTGTTTCTGCGTCAATTTCTAAAGTAACATAAGTATTCCCAAAAGGATGTTTTGCAGCCTTACCAATCAACTCTGCAATAGTAACTTCTTCTAGTTTCCTCTCCAAATCCATCTGAAATTGTTCAAAAACCGCCCGCACCTTGCAAGTTTCTCTATTGTGACAATAATTAGGAACACAACATTCTCCTTCCTGTTTTTCTTCTAGACACTTGTTAATTTTCATTGTAGATTCCATAGTGTCAAGAATATCCCACAAAGTAATCGTTTCCGGTTTCTTCAAAAGGAAATATCCACCTTGTACACCTTCCACAGATCCAACTATATTTGCAATTTTTAGTTTTTTTATAATTTTAGGTATATAATTATTTGGAATATTTGCCGAAGCTGCGATTGTCGCAGTCGAACATGGTTCTTCTTTATATGCCAAAAAACACACTAAGCGTATAGAATAATCAGTCGTACTTGTTAATTGCATTATTTAATCTTTTCCCTTTCTTATTAACTATGACTTTAAAGGTTATATTTATGTTTAAAAAAATAATTCCTAACTGATATCATCATACCCCCCCCCGAATATTTTTGTCAATAGTATTTCCTATTTTCCCTCATATTTTATGCTGATTTTGACCATTCCAAAACTTGTACTTCGATGGTTATATTTCTTTTTCTATCATTTGTAAGAAACCTAAATCAAAAAAGAAGCTGCATTTTATGACTACAAAATCATAAAATACAACCTCTTTTAACGTAAATATGCCTTCTATTATACCTCTGCTTTTGTCTTTGGCAATAAGCGATTATCCTCAGCCAATCTCAAAAATGGTGCGTATGCAACTTCCCATGGATATCCATCCGGATCAAGAAAATATCCTGAATATCCGTCCATTCCTCCCCAGTCTTTCCACTGCGGTTTCTGCCATACAG
>ENA-OPYY01000468-OPYY01000468.1-human-gut-metagenome-genome-assembly--contig:-NODE-468-length-13169-cov-0.819966_pt1 | contig 13169 bp, 16 predicted proteins | sample MGYA00242472_ERZ504481 | MGnify/ENA primary metagenome ERZ504481 (study PRJEB26092, sample SAMD00036265) | human gut metagenome | host: Homo sapiens | study: EMG produced TPA metagenomics assembly of...
GGCTGATGACGATGATCCTTACAGATTTGACTCCGAGGACGACTTTGATGATAATGCTCCTCTCTATGAGGCTGCCGGATACTACTGCTACTACTTCGGCGACGGCGATGACGGTGCCATGAGGACTAATAAGAGCACAGTTGAGATTGATGGAGAAAACTTCAACTTCTACTTTGAGAAATCCGGCGGCAAGAAGGGTGCCGGCTTAACAGGCGAGAAGGATGATAAATTCTATCAGTCAGGCAAGCTGCTGAAGGCTGACAGTGATGATAAGTACTCTGTTGTCCAGAGACAGTTAGTGAAGAAAACAGATGGAACCATAAACAGCGAACTTGAGGTAGTTACCACTAAAGACAGCACTACCACTGAAGTTTACAATATGCTGGATGATGTTGATGAATTATTGTCCGTAACTAAAGATGCAGGTATTGAAATCTTAACCATTGACGACCTTAATTCATCTGCTTACTCAGGTAAGGCTGATTCTATTCTGAAGGCAGCAAACATTAACAAGGATTTGGAAGACCTGAGAGAGGTTTACATCTTCGGTACCAAGGACGAAAATGGCAACTTTAAGGCATCTGAGCTGAATACCAAGGATTACTTCCTGGTAAATACATCCGGTAAGGTACTTGACAGCAAGGGCAGACATAAAGACGGCAGCGATTACTACTACGCTCTGACCGGCAGCGGTAAGATCGCCGGTATCTATGTAGAGGATTAATCCAAACTGCGGTAAGCTGATGCTGCAGATTAATTAGTAATATAAGGGGGAAGCGTTATGACTGATTTAGTTGATTGTCATAACGCTTTCTTTTATTATCCAAATTCATAATGACAACAGGAGGACTCTATTTTGTTTAAAAAATTGCAATATTGGGAATGGCCCTGATGTTAGGCCTCTCTTCTTCCACTGCTGCCTTTGCAGACCAGACAGAGACATCAACCACAACTATGGAGAACTGCGGGCTTTTCTTTTTGAATGGAGGCCCGTGGACTGCGGCGACGGTCATTATTTTGCCATATTAGTAGGCGGAAATACTATAAGTGAAAGTGATGTCATCTTAAACAGAGGATATGATTACCCTTATACCTTTGACTATACGGTTCCGCGTCCATGGGGCGAGGTTCCCCAGTTAGTTAATATAGATGGTATCTGGGGTATCCCTGAAAACTGGGCCATCCTTCCGGAAGGAAGCCAGCCCACACTTCGCATCACGCTTGTTACAAATAATAACATACTCCCCACCAAGGAACGATACATTGATGTAGTCAGCCTGCCGCGGAATATTAATTCCAAGGACCTGCCGGCCGAAGTACGGAAATATTTAATCAATGTGGACGGTTCTGACGCCGGTGCCTATGACGGCACCACCACAGCCGGATGGGAAGAGGAAAACGGTTTATGGCGCTACCGGAAATCAGATAATACCTATGTCTCAAACACATGGCTCAAACTGGATGACAAACAATACTACATGAACGAACAGGGCATCATGCTGGCCGACACCATTACCCCCCGACGGCTATTATGTAAATGCAAAGGGCGAGAAAACAGGTTACATACCCGGCTGGCTCCAGGACGGCGCAAGCTGGAAATATGTGAGGAAAAACGGATATTATGCAGCCAATCAATGGATTCAGGACACGGATGGAAAGTGGTACTATTTTGACATGGCGGCTGTCATGCTGGCGGATACCACTACTCCTGACGGCTATTATGTGGATGCCAGCGGTGTATGGGATGGCCAGCCCGCCTCTGCTGTCATAAACGGCGAAAATCCCGGTCCAGGAGTGGACACAGCTGCTCATACTGAAGAATAATCCTGCCTTTTCTACTGCGGCACTGATAAGCGGCAACCGGGGTACCATTTTGGTACTCCTCTGCCGCTTATCATTTTATCCGGAAGTTAGACATTTTCCTTCTATTTGTCTATACTTTTGTGTTTATCGTCTGGTTTTTATGAATAATCTATCGAAATTTGTTCATCAATAGACAAATAAATGAAACTGTATATTTATTTTTGAGGAATCCTGAGCTAATATATTTGTTAAAAAATGAAAGGAGCAAACTTATAATGGAACCCATGGAGTCCCCGAATTTCTTGGAACATGCTGAACTTCTGGATGAAAATACCCCTCATTATCTCAATGCATTTCACAAATATCTAATCCAGCATAACATGTCCCCTAACACAATCACTGCCTATATCTATAGCGTAAGGCACTTTTTTACATACTTTGGACAGCTTAATTCCAATAATGTCAGCCTATACAAAGTATACCTCTTAGACCATTATCAGCCCCAGACAGTCAACATGCGCATCCGCGCTCTGAACTGTTTCTTAAAATTCCAGGGCATCAGTGATTACAGAATACGCGCCCTCCGGCTTCAGCAGAAAAAAATATACGGACTACATCATAAGCCAGGCCGATTACGAATACCTGAAGCGCAGACTCCGCGAGGATGAACAATATACCTTCTATTTTATCATACGGTTCATCACTGCTACCGGGGTCCGTGTCAGTGAATTGATCTCTTTTCAAATACAAGATGTCATAAACGGATATAAAGACATCTATTCAAAGGGAAATAAGATGAGACGCGTTTATATCCCCACTGCTCTGCAGGAGGATACACTCCGATGGCTGGAATCTGAATTCAGAAAAAACGGGCCTCTGTTTCTGAGTCACCTCAAACGGGGCATTTCTGTCTCTGGCATCCGCTCCCAGTTAAAAACATTTGCATTCCGCTACCACCTTGACCCAAATGTAGTATATCCCCACTCCTTCCGGCATCGTTTCGCTAAAAATTTCATCGAAAACGGCGGAGATATTGCTTTTTTTGTCCAATCTCCTGGGGCATACCAGTATAGAGACCACCCGCATCTATCTGAGGCGGAGCAGTACGGAACAGTCACTCATTGTAAATCAGATTGTAGACTGGTAATGGAATGAAAGGTGTGCTCAGCATGAAAACAAATATGCAGGAAATAAATGAACCGGCCTTTCATGCCTACCTGAAAAAAGTCCAGGCCTCTCCTAATACGATTCGCAGCTGCCTGGCTGCCTGCAGACTTTATCATTCCCTGTATGATGACCTGGCGGTCAATCATCTGCTCTGCTTTAAGGACTATCTTATCAGGCACTACAAAGCATCCACAGTGAATAACCGGATATACGGAATCAACCGTTATCTGGACTTCCTTGAAGAGATTTACGGCAGCCAAATGATTCACTTCCGGCTGACTGTTATCCGTACCCAGCAGGCAGCCTTCCTGGACAATATCATTTCCCAGGAAGACTATGAAACATTTAAGAAAAGACTTAAGGACAGCGGAAATATGCTGTGGTATTTTGTTGTGCGGTTCCTGGCCTGTACAGGAGCCAGGGTCAGTGAATTGATTCAGATTAAAGCGGAGCATCTGCATCTGGGCTATATTGATCTCTATACAAAGGGTGGTAAAGTCCGCCGTCTGCATTTTCCTGATGCTTTGTGTCAGGAAGCCCTGGAATGGCTGTCTGCAAAGGGCCAGGTTTCCGGTTTTTTGTTTGTCAACCGCAGAGGAAACCAAATTACTGCCCGCGGAATCAGCAGCCAGCTCAAGACACTGGCCATACGCTGTAACATTCCGCCTGAAACAGTATACCCTCACTCCTTCCGCCACAGATTTGCTAAAAATTTTCTTGAAAAGTTTAATGATATCTCCCTGCTTGCTGATTTAATGGGCCACGAAAGCATTGAAACAACCCGCATCTACCTAACAAAATCAACACAGGAGCAGCGGGAGCTGATTGACAAAATAGTTACCTGGTAATATTTTGCACCGTTATTGTGCTATAGATATACGGAAATTCCGGCGGTCCCGACCGGCCGCCGGATATCTCCCGCCCTTACCCGGAACACAAATATTATAGACCCCCACCTCTTACATTTTCCGAAGTTATCCATTACTATATTATTTATTGGAAAAATTAACCACACAAGAGGAGGTATTACATCATGACAGCCACACCAAGATTAATGTCCAATCATGCATTGGACCAGTTTCAGAAATATCTCATGACCCATAACAAATCTCCAAATACCATCTGCGTGTACCGCTATGCGGTAGAACAGTTCTATCATCTGTATCCTCAGCTGACCCCCCGCAACCTTCAGCTTTATAAGGTATATCTTTTGGAACATTACAGGCCCCAGACCGTGAATCTGCGCATACGGGCGCTGAACTGCTACATGGAATACAGGCAGGCCTCCATCACCCCTGTTTCCATGATAAAGATACAGCAGAAAACATATCTGGATAAGATTATCAGCCAGGCTGATTATGAATATCTGAAGCGGTGCCTGGCGGAGAGCGAAGAATATACCTACTATTTTATTGTGCGCCTCATAACCGCCACAGGAGTGCGTATCAGTGAGCTGATTACCTTTCAGATTGAGGACGTGCACACCGGACACAAGGATATCTATTCCAAAGGCAATAAGATGCGGCGTGTCTATATCCCCCGCGGACTGGTTCGCGAGCTGCAGGAATGGCTGGCTGCCACACACCGGAGCACCGGCCCCCTGTTCCTCAACCGCTTTCACTCCCCCATCTCCCCGTCAGGCATACGGGCCCAGTTCAAGGTATTTGCAGTCCGGTACGGCCTGGACCCCGAGGTGGTGTATCCCCATAGCTTCCGGCACCGTTTTGCCAAGAATTTTATCGAAAAATGCGGGGATATATCCCTTTTATCCGACCTGCTGGGACATGAGAGCATTGAAACCACCCGTATTTACCTCCGGCGCAGCAGCAGTGAACAATACCGGATAGTCAACAAAGTAGTGGACTGGTAGGGGGCGCGTCATGAAGGAACTTAAGATTAGCGTTATTTATGGCGGCAGCTGTCCTCCCCAGGCAGACCCCTCTATGTATAATCCTGACAATTATCAGGCAAACTTACAGTATTTCCATGATTTCCTGCAACGGCGGGGCTCCTCTGCAAATACCATCGACTCCTATCTCACCTCTGTCCGGCATTTTCACAGTCTGTACCGTGATGTTACCGTGGAGAATCTCCAGTCTTACAAAGCATGGCTTATGGAACGCTACAAACCCAGCACAGTAAACACGCGTATATATGGAATCAACCAGTATGTGGCGGCCCTCCAGTCCGGCGGAGACACGAGTGACACCGGACCATATACCCCTGCTGCCTCCATTGATTTTCTGGAACCTTATAAACTTCCCTCTGTCCGGCATCAGCAAAAGCCCTTTCTTAACAATGTTATATCCAAAAGGGATTATGAGCGTCTGAAACGCGGCCTGAAACGGGATAATAATATGTTCTGGTATTTTGTGGTCCGCTTTCTGGGTGCCACGGGTGCCAGGGTCAGCGAGCTGATCCAGATTAAGGCGGAGCATATGCAGATTGGCTGCATGGATTTGTATTCCAAGGGCGGAAAGGTGCGCCGCATCTATTTTCCCGAAAAACTCTGCGGGGAAATGCTGTCCTGGCTGGACAGCCGTCAGATACAGACCGGTTTTATATTCACCAACCGGACGGGCAACCCCATTACCCCCAGGGGCATAAGCAGCCAGCTGAAGGTGCTGGCAAAAAAGTACCGGATATGCCCGGATACCGTCTACCCCCACTCATTCCGGCACCGTTTTGCCAAAAACTTTCTGACTAAATTCAATGATATTTCGCTTCTGGCCGACCTTATGGGCCATGAGAGCATTGAGACCACACGAATCTATCTGACCCGTTCCTCTGACGAGCAGAGAGAGCTTATTGACAGAATTGTCACTTGGTAGATTGCATTTTCTCAAAAAAAACAGTATCATAAAAGAAACTCGCAAAGGATGGTTTATATGTACGAATATACGTGGTATCAATGGCTTACATTCTTTTTTATATACTGCTTTTCGGGTGGATTTTTGAATCCACCTATGTTTCTGCGAAAACAGGTCATTTTGTGAACCGCGGTTTTCTGCGCCTTCCCCTGCTTCCCCTGTATGGAACAGGCGCCGTGATGATGCTGTGGGTATCCCTCCCGGTCAAGGATAACCTGTTTCTGGTGTACCTGGCAGGTGTTATCGCCGCCACCATTCTGGAATACGTCACCGGCTGGGGCATGGAAAAGCTGTTTAAAATGAAATACTGGGATTACAGCAACCAGAGATTCAACGTGAAGGGGTATATCTGCCTCAGCTCCTCCATTGCCTGGGGTTTTCTGACCATTTTCCTCACAGAGGTGGTGCACCGCCCCATTGAGCACTATGTCCTGGGGCTACCTGTTATGGTGAACATTATCTTTGTGCTGATTACCTCCCTGCTGTTTGCAGCGGATACGGCTGAGTCCGTAAAAACTGCCCTGGATTTGGCCAAGGTGCTGGATGCCATGACCGACATGCGGGCCGAGCTGGACGATATACAGGTACAGATGGCCCTGTTAAAGGCAGAGACCAGCGAGCGCGTAGCAGAGGCCAGAGAGGAAGCGGCTGCCAGGCTCAGCCGGATGAAGTCAGGAGCTGCCGTCCATGCGGCTGCATTGAAGGATGATACGGCTGAACGCCTGAATGAACTGGTGGAGAACACCATGGAGAAAATGAGCGGATTCGTGGAGGGCACCGCTGAAAAGATGGGCGGGCTGGTGGAAAACACAGCCGAAAAGGTGGCCCGGACAGCGGAACGGCTGTCAGAGCTTACAGAGGACGCGGCTGCCAGGGTATCCCGGTTACGCTGGCACAGCGGCAGAGGGCTCCCGGCAGGCAATACAGCGTGATGAGCTTAACAAAAGTGCTGTCCAGGATCGAAAAGATAAACTGGCCGCCCTGTCCCAGCGCCTTGTATCCATTACCGAAAAACGCCATATGCTTTCCACCCATATGGACTTCTACCGAAGAGGCATACTGAAGGGCAATCCCACTGCCTCCTCTTCCCGGTTCGCTGAAGCTCTGAAGGAACTGCGCGAAATTGCGGACAGGAAGAATTCGGATGAACATGATGCAAACTAATGTCCTGATGTCCTGTTTTCTTTTACTCAAAAAATACCCTGACAGCTTTACACATCTGCTTTTTCTGTGTCCTGCTGCCAGGGTATTTATGATTCAATTATACTTTTATGGTTCTTTCACATCCAATGACACATTACATCATCTTATCCACCATGGCCATTACAGCCGCGCCCAGCGCTTCAGACTTGGCGTCGGCATCCTCCATGGAGCTGCCCTTGATACCATAGTAGAACTTAATCTTAGGCTCTGTTCCGGACGGTCTCACACAGATCCATGCGCCGTCGTTTAAATCATAGTACAGCACGTTGGAGGAAGGAAGGCCTGTGGGCTTTACTTCCCCGGAAGCCATATCCTTTATGGTATCCAGCTTGTAATCCCTGGCGGAAACCACCTTATAACCGCCCACCTCTTTTGGTGTATTGTTCCTCAAAGTCTCCATGATGGACTGAATCTTAGCCAGGCCCTCAATGCCGGATAAGCCGATAGACTTAACCGCATCCTTGTAATAGCCGTACTTCTCATACATGGCAACCATGGCATCCCACAAGGTCATTCCCTTCTGCTTATAGTAAGCAGCTGCCTCGCAAAGGGCTGCGGTAGCGGAAATGGCGTCCTTGTCACGGGCATAGGTGCCAATCAGACATCCATAGCTCTCCTCCATACCAAAGAGGTATGTGCCGCGGCCTGTCTTCTCATTCTTTAATACCTGCTGCCCAATCCACTTGAAACCGGTGAGCACTTCAATCAGTTCACAGTCGTATTCCTTTGCCACTGCGTCAATCAGATTGGTGGAAACAATGGACTTGATGACCTGCCCGTCCTCCGGAATCTTGCCTGCTGCCTTTTTCTGGCTCAGCACGTACTCGCACAGAAGGGAACCGGACATGTTGCCTGTCAGCGGGATGTACTCTCCTGACCCGGCGTCCTTAACGTATACGCCCAGACGGTCTGCATCCGGATCCGTAGCCAGAACCAGGTCCGCATCCTTCTCCCTGGCCAGCTTAAGGCCCAGGGCAAATGCTTCCTCGGCTTCCGGGTTGAGATAACTTACAGTTGGGAAATCACCGTCCGGCAGTTCCTCCAAAGTCTCCGGGCCAAATTCATCTACAATCCTCCATTTAATGGAAGGCTTGCACCGGGCCTTTACCAGATAACGGATGGGGAAAGGACGGTCCGCCTCATTTTCATAAGGCGGCAGGATACGTTTATCAAAGACCTCCTGGCAGCATTCCAAATCCACCATACGGTTCAGCTTAAACAGCCGGTAATCCTGGCGCATCAGGCAGAATCCCCACACATACCAGGAGGACCACTGGAATACCAGCAGATACGGCTCTATTGTACGGCTGGTTTCCCCCATGGGCGAATAGTAGGTAAAACGTATGTGACGCCGTGTTTCTGCGGCCTCCTGAATCAGGTGTATTTTAGGCGCCAGTGACTGCCGGTACCAGGACGAGAGATTAATGAGAATACTGCTGTCACTGCTTATCAAATCCTGCTTTCCAAGGGCCAGCTTGTCCATCAGCAGACGGTATCTGGCTGACCCTGATACGCTGTCAAGGCTTCTGAGGCCCGCCAGGATTGCATCCATTTCCCCCGGACGTAATCAGGGTACGGTCCATGCTGTATCCCTCCATAATGGAAATCCCGCCTCCGGGTCCCCGGCTGGTAACAAGAGGGATTCCGGCCTTGCAGATATCCTCTATATCCCGGTTGATGGTCCTCCGGGACACCTCGAATTTTTCCGCCAGATAGGGGGCGGTTACCTTTTCCCGCTGGAGAAGGATAGACAGGATACCGATGAGACGGTCTATTTTCATGGATGGCAACCCTCGCTTTCATGGTTTTAAAAACACAGAGGCAGTGTTACCTGCCCCTGTGCCTTTTCTTTCTTCTTTAGCTGTTTCAGTTCAAACTGGCGTCTGGCCTCCGCTTCCTTTTTCTCTCTGCTTACCGCCTTCCTGCCTGTCTTTATCTGCTCATGCTGCAATTTCAGGGCCTGCTGGGATTTGGTACCCATGCCTGACTCCCGAAGCTCCTCTCTGACCTGGCGCTTCACGCGCTTTGGGTTTTTAAGATGCTCACTTACAGCAGCTGCCACAGCCGGACTAAACCGCAGACCATAGTATTCCTTTGCCAGGAATCCGTGTACCTCGCAATCCTTTGGCTCCGGGCCAAAGGTAATCTTGCACACAGTCATCCTTCCGCTTTCCACCCGCTCCAGTATTCCAATCCAGAATGGGTCCTCGAAAAATACTCTCAGTACTACCGATACTTTGTCCATGACAATTCCTCCTTTGAAATGTGATGAACAAAGAATGGACGACCCAAGGAGGGAGGGTTACTGACATCCCTGTCTCCCCGCCAGTTAAAGCAGGACTATAGGAATGCGGCTGGACTACCTACCAGCTCTGCAGGTTTTTATCCTGCGTTGTGTTTTTATCTTTGCTTTTTGATTTTACCATACAACTGCATACTTTTCTATTCTTTATTGGCATCACACCAATAATGCAGTCATAACCGAATGTTCCATATCGTCAATATTATAAACATGCTCCATCACTTCAAAGGTTTCCCGCAGATTCCCTCTGGCACTTTTCCAGCCAATGCCATCTGTAAACCACACAAAGGAAAATCCTTCGATTGTGTCCGCCTCCTGGGAAAGCATTTTATAGCTTCTGGCGGTTTCATTCAGCTTCGAGCCCCCGCTGCTGTAAAAATTCGTTTCAACCGCATAAATCATGGACTCTGTTTTTACCACGAAGTCAAACCGCTTTGCGGCCTTGCCCTCGTTGGATAAAGCGGACAAATCAATATCCCATTTATTCTCAATATCTTTCAGGTACATCTCTTTAAAATAATTCTCATCCTTTGTAAATCCTGCAGCAATGATATATTGCTCCACCAGATCTTCCATCTGGTGCCCGCCCCGGTTCTTACGGCCATTGGAGTCAAGTCCTGTCTCAATCCCCAGCGCATAGTCTACCAGATTGTTTACCAGATGCTTCTGCAGCAGATCAAACAATCCTGTTTTCTCATGAATATCTTATATTGATCCATATCATAATTCATTGTTTTAAAATTATACTTAAACGCGCCGTTCTCATCCTGGGCATAGATTTCGTTGCTCCGCACAGCCAGAAGCAGGGGAATACAGGACAGGGTTTCCGGATATTTTGTTATTATTTTTCAAATCATCTTCTATATTCACAGAACCTATCAGTGAATTTAGTATGTTTAACTCGATTTTTATATCCTCCACATTACGGACTACCTTGTCAAAATCTATGTAATACCGGTACCCTGAAATACTTGCCCGGAATTTACTAAGCCATGCGTCAAAATCTCTTTTTACCACTCCAGTGCCTCCTGTATCTGATCCAAACGTCTCTTCGCTATATCCAGATATTCTTCGTTATTGTCAATTCCGATAAACTGCCTTCCGTACTTTCCGGACACCACCCCGGTTGTCCCGGAACCGCAAAACGGATCCAGTACCACGTCCCCCTTTTTTGTGGACGCCAAAATAATCCGTTCCAGTAAATACTCCGGTTTTTGCGTGGGATGCCTGCCGGCCCACTTTTCCGACGGCCTGGTGAGGCTTCCCTCCCACACATCCTTCATCTGTTTCCCGCCGTTCATTTGCTTCATCTGCTCATAGTTAAACAAGTGCCTGGCCTTCTTTTCATCCTTCCTGGCCCACAAAATCGTCTCTGTGGAATGAGTGAAGCAGCGGCAGGCCAAATTGGGCGGCGGGTTTGTTTTCTTCCAGGTAATATTATTGATTATCTTATACCGCTCCTGCTGAAGCGCCATTCCGATTGAATAAATATTGTGCAGGGTACCGGATATCCATATGGTTCCGCCGGGCTTCAGCACCCTTCTGCACATGCGGATCCACCTGCGGTTGAAAGCATGGTTTTCCTTAAAATCCCCGCCCTCGTCCCAGGATGCCTTATTGACTGATACCATTCTTCCCCCTTGGCAGGTTATGCCGTTATTGCTCAGAAAATATGGCGGATCTGCAAATATCATATCTACACTTTCCGGCTTCATTTTCCGCAGCAGCTCAAGACAGTCTCCCAGATAAAGCTTTTTTGTATCAGTCCCATAATATGCCTGGATTTTTCCCCGCATCAGCTCTTCCATAGATATACCTCTAATAATTCGTAATGATGATCTCCTGACCCACCCGGTTCTTTGCGTCAGAATTTATCATACGCTTTACATCCACCACCACTTTGTTGAAATCTGCATATAACTGATTGATAAAATCTGTGTTGTGATTGGTCAGCATACAGTAGCATCCCCGTTCTGTAAGCTCTCTGAACACGTCAGCCAGACGTCTGTGGCTTTCAATATCAAATCCCTCCTTTGTATAAGACTCAAAGGACGTTGGATTCAAGGGGGCGTAGGGACTGTCTATAAAAACAAAATCACCCTTCTCTGCCAAATCACAGGCATTCTGAAAATCGCCTTTCATAATCTTCACCTTCTGAGGCTTTGTGATACAGCCATGATACTTTCTTTGCTGCAGGATTCCCTCACACTGTTATTATAAGGTACATTAAACAGGCCTCTTCCGTTTACTCTGTAAAGACCGTTAAAGCAGTGTTTGTTGAGGAACACGAATAAAACAGCTAATTCCATATCGTATTCCGCCCGCATCATTTTATCATTATAGTTTTCCCGGACTTTATAATAATACTCTTTTCCTCCATCTGCTATTCTTTTATCATACTCTGAAATAGCATCGGCAAATTCTTCTGGTGAAATTTTTATCTGCAGGTAGGCATTGATCAATGATTCATTTATATCATTAATAATGGATTTTTCCGGCTGCAAATCAAAATATACTGCACCGCCGCCCACAAATGGTTCCATATATCCATTAAAATGTTTTGGCAGTCTCGCTTTTATCTGTTCAAGTAATTGTCTTTTGCCGCCCGCCCATTTCACAAATGGCTGTGCACTGATTTCCGTCATCGTGTTTCCTTTCACCCATAAAATCATAACATTTATGATTCATTATAAGTGAAAGTTAAATAAAACACAACCTGCAACTGCCTTCTTTCGGAAAACAAAAATACCCGGGCAAAAAATGCACCGGAGAATATTTCCCTAAATTTAGCAAATACTATTTTATGTCAGATTAAATCCAACCGATTGAAGGATAAAAGGAGAAAGAGATTATGAACAAAAATATGCGTACATGGGTCATCGGAATCTGCGTGGCCCTGGTCATCATCGTGGCCGTGGCGGCTGCGTTTGCCAACAACCGCAGCGGCTCTGATGACGGACAGACCTCTGAAAGCCAGACAGAAAGCACCTCTGCGTCCGCAGCGTCACAGACGGAAACAGGTTCCAGGGAACAGGCATCCTCAAATTCCGGCAATGCTGCCGACCACAGCGGACATAACGGACATATGAACGCTTCCGGAGACGACCTGAGCCGTTACCTGACCGAACAGGATTCTATCATGATGAATATGATGGAGGATATGGTCATCCGCGAAAAATCAGGAAATGCTTCCCTGGACTTTCTAAGGGGCATGATTCCCCACCACGAGGCAGCTATCAAGATGTCTGAGAGCTATCTGAACTACCAGGGAAAAAGCGATGAGCTAAAAACCATTGCCCAGGATATCATAACCGCCCAGAAGGATGAGCTAAACAGATGAACGAGCTGGTTAAAACGTATGAAACGGACGGAAAAAAGGATCAGACAAAGGAGGACGCTTATCTGGAGCAGTACAGCAAAATGTTTGCCGATGACTCCATGTCCCACCACATGGATACCTCAGATGTTGACAGTCTGGACCAGGCCTTTGCAGAGGGCATGATTATGCATCATCAGATGGCTGTGGATATGGCCAGGGATATCCTGGAGTATACAGACTATGAAGAGATACGCACCATGGCCCAGAATATTATAGATGTGCAGGAGAAGGAAATTGCCCAGATGGAAAAGATCCTGAACGATCAGCAGGAATCCCAGCCGGAATAAACCGGAATAAAACATCGTAAACAGGATTCTCCAATTGACACCCGCCCTCCCCCCATGCTATAATCTCCCCATAAAAATCCCACCCATCCGCAGTCCGGACACAGGCTGGATTTTTGCCGCCGGGTAAAAATATCAGCGTCAGGCTTTCTATCGTCAGG
>ENA-OPYY01000470-OPYY01000470.1-human-gut-metagenome-genome-assembly--contig:-NODE-470-length-13154-cov-4.742074_pt1 | contig 13154 bp, 8 predicted proteins | sample MGYA00242472_ERZ504481 | MGnify/ENA primary metagenome ERZ504481 (study PRJEB26092, sample SAMD00036265) | human gut metagenome | host: Homo sapiens | study: EMG produced TPA metagenomics assembly of...
ATCAATTCCCGCAGTGCATCACACATTCCTTTTACCTCCTCAACTTCTGTTTGTTGGCCCGCACGATCAATTCCATGACGGAGCGATACAGTGCATTTGCCTGATTTTTTGAATATTCTTCCAATAATTTTTCTGCGGTCTCATTCTGTTCCAGTTCGTTGGTCAGACTTTTCAGCCACAGATTTTCAGCTTCTGTCAGTTCTTTTGTTACAATAATCTGAATCGGAATTTTATCTCCCGTCACATAATAAATCCCGCTTTCAGCTTTTTTTACTTGATATCTCAGTGTTGTTTTCAAGTGGTGCATCAATTTTCGTGGATACTTTCCTGTTACCAGAGTAATCGTAAGTTCTTCTATCGGAATGCTGTCCATCTGACTGGTATCGGATTTGTAAAAACAGGTATACCCATACACCTTATAAAAATCATCGATACTTAGATAATCCAGAGGACTTTTATATTCCACGATATTACGTTGTCGGAAAATCCGCCCGATATTCTTTCGGATTACCCGATCCTTGTCCTTTTTGATGATCAGAACATCGATTTCTTTTGGTTTGGTTCCCAGCTGATGCTCATTCTCAAAAATCAGATGTTCGGCATCTTCCTGCAGTTCGATCTGTATCTCTGCGAAAAATGCAGGATGCCACTGAAGCATTTTGGCTTCTTCTTTTTGCATTTCCATACAAAACCTCCTTCTTTTTTTCTTTCAGGAGATTTCGCCTTCCGAAAACTCCTGCCTGCTTGATTTGAAAAGCATGAATTTTCTGAAAGGACAGGCGTTTGCCTGTTTTTGAAATGAATAAGATATTCCACATTACACATGTGGAATCAAATGAATGTTAGAAAAATATGCTTTTATCCATTTTACCACATTTTTCTCAAAAGCACACTTCCTTTCTCATAAGATCCATAGATGAATTTTCTCCTGTTCTGTGCTATGATAAACAGAGTTTCAAATACGCTTCAGAAAGGATTTTACTTATGAATTATAAACATATTATCTTTGATTTCGGAAATGTCCTTGCTACCTTTCAATCAGATGACTTATTGCGCTCCTACTGCAATCGCGAAGATCTTCCCATTCTGAAAGATGCCGTCTATCACAACTGGCAGGCACTGGATGAAGGAAGTATTTCCTATGAAGAATATCAGAAGGAGACCTTTGCGCAGCTTCCTGCCCGACTTCATGAAACTGCACACAAATGTTTTGACACCTGGTATCAACACATGATCCCGATTCAGCCGGTGTGGGATATGATCCACAGATTAAAAGAACAGCACACAGGGCTTTACATTCTTTCCAACGCTCCGATTTTCTTTGAAGAACATGCAGATTTTTTCGAGATTACCCGCTTATTTGACGGTGCAGTCTATTCCGGATCCATCAAAAAATTCAAACCAAATCCGGATATTTACCAGCATCTGTTTGATACCTTTTCACTGAATCCGTCCGACTGCTTTTTTATGGATGACAAACCCGAAAACATCAAAGCTGCTCAGAAGCTCGGGATGAATGGAATGGTCTTTACTGGAGAGAATCTCTCAGAAATCAAACATGCCATCGGACTGGAAGAATAACTTCCGCCCGATGGCATATTTCTTACAGATTTCTGATTTTAAATTCTCTCTGCGCTTCTCTTTTCTGGTCTTTTTTCGCGATATCATCCCGCTTATCGTACAATTTCTTACCTTTCGCAAGTCCAACTTCCACTTTTACAAGACTTCCGTTGAAGTACACCTGGAGGGGAACCACTGTATTTCCCTTTTCCTTCATCTTGCCGAAAATCTTGTCAATTTCCTTTTTATGGAGCAGAAGCTTTCTCGGTCTCAGCGGATCTTTATTAAAGATATTTCCCTTTTCATAAGGAGAAACATGCATTCCATAAATAAACATCTCCCCGTTTTCGATCCGGATAAACGCTTCCTTGATACTGCACTGTCCCATGCGGAGGGATTTGACCTCTGTTCCATGCAGTACGATTCCCGCCTCATATTTTTCCAGAATAAAATAATCGTGATATGCTTTTTTATTGTTGGCGATCAATTTGCCTTCTTTTTTTGCCATCGCACTTTCCTCTCTTCTTCCCGTTAAACTCTACTCGTTTTCTTCGCAAAACTCAAAATCAATCGTTCTCTGCAGCCGGTCTGCACCAAGGACACGCACACGGACTCTCTGTCCCAGTTTATAGACATTACGGAAATGCTCTCCCACCAGTTCATACTGCTCTTCCCGGTACTCATAGTGGTCGTCCTTCATATTCACCACATGTACAAGACCTTCTATAGTATTCGGCAGTTCCACGTATGCTCCCCATTTTGTAATACCGGAGATCACACCTTCGAATTCCTCTCCGATCCGATCCTGCATATATTCTACTTTCTTTAATTTTACGGTCTCACGTTCAGCCTCTTCTGCTCTGCGCTCCATCTCACTGGACTGTGTTGCCACCTCCTGCAGAATCTTTTCATAATGTGCCATTCTGTCATCACTTAGTCTGCCGCGCAGATTCTCCTTAATGATCCTGTGGATTTGCAGATCCGGATACCGCCGGATCGGAGACGTAAAATGTGTATAATACTGCGCCGCCAGACCGAAGTGCCCTGCATTTTCCGGTGTATAGCGCGCCTGCTTCATGGAACGCAGCGCCAGTCTGCTGATCAGAGCCTCCTGTGGAGTTCCCTCCACTTTTTCCAGCAGCTTCTGGATTTCTTTCGGGCGGATTTCATTTCCCATATGGATGTGATATCCGAAATTATTGATAAACGTACTCAGTTTTTTTACCTTATCTTCTTCTGGCGCCTCATGGGTACGATATAAAAACGGAATCTCTCTCCAGAAATACTCTTCTGCCACTGTTTCATTTGCCGCAAGCATAAAGTCCTCGATCATCTTCGTTGCCACATTTCGCTCATATGGTTTCAATTCCACTGGTCTTCCCTGTTCATCCAGAATCATCTTCGTCTCAGGAAAATCAAAGTCGATTGCGCCTCTCTTTTTCCTGCGTTCCCGAAGCAGCCCTGAAACTTCTGCCATCTGTTCAAACATCGGAACCAGCTTTTCGTATTTTTGTCTCTCCTGCTCATCCTGCGCTTCCAGAATTTTTGCAACACTCGTATAAGACATTCTCTGGTCCACCCGGATCACCGTCTCTGCGATCACATGATCCACAATCTCACCTTTTTTGTCAACAGTCATAATACAGCTTAGCGCAAGCCTGTTCTCTCCTGCGTTTAAAGAACAGATTCCATTCGAAAGCTTATGAGGCAGCATCGGAATCACCCGATCTGCCAGATACACACTGGTCCCGCGTTTCAGTGCCTCCCGATCCAGTGCACTTTTTTCCTGCACATAGTTAGTCACATCTGCAATATGCACCCCCAGCTTCCATCCGTTCTCCACTTCTGTCAGAGAAACAGCGTCATCCAGATCCTTTGCATCCTCTCCGTCAATGGTCACCATCTGCCAGTCTCTTAAATCCATGCGCCCTGCCATATCCGCTTCACTTACATCTTTTCCGACACGTTCCGCCTGATTTAGCACCTTCTCCGGAAATTCCACCGGCATATCATAACCTTTCACAATAGACATGATATCGGTTCCCGGATCATTGATATGCCCGATGATCTCCACGACTTTTCCCTCCGGCTTCATATTTTCCCCGCCGTAGGACGTCAGTTCTACCACTACCTTGTGTCCGGTCATCGCACCTTTTTCTTTGCCTGCCGGAATATAAATATCTTTTAAAAATCTCTGATTATCCGGTCGTACAAATCCAAAACTTTTGCTCTTCTCATACAGACCAATCACTTTTGTCGTTCCATGAGATACCACACGCACGATCTTTCCTTCTTTTCGTCTGCCCTCCGGTGACTTGGTAATCAGAAATTCCACCTCATCTCCCTGAAATGCACCGTTGATATTCTCTTCCGGAATAAAAACATCCTCTTCATCCTCTCTGAGCACAAATCCGAATCCGCGAAGATTCGCCTGAAATATTCCTTTTAAATACTGAGGCTGTCCTTTGACATATTTCCCTTTCTTTGAGACGTAAATCTTGCCATCCGCCTCCAGGGCTTCCAATACTTCCTTTAATTCGTTTCTCTGTTCTCTCGGAATCTGCAGAAGCATCGCAATCTCCTTCAGCTTCATCGGTACATAAAGATCGTCACAGATCAAATCATAAATCACCTTTTTTCGTTTCTCAAATGTATGTTCCATTCGTTCACCTTCTTTCATACTTAGTAGTTCCTTTTTTATATCCTCTATTCGACTTCCGTCAATTTTTCATAAAAGAAAAACACCCTATTTTTGCATAGAGTGTTTTATCGCTTTCTCTTAGTTAAATACTTTCAGATTCAGCACTGCTGCAAGTACTAAAAATAAAATAGCAAGAAACTTGGTAGACTTCACAAGAGCGCCTTCCATAGAACGGCCTTTATTCTGTCCCCAATAAGAATCTGCCGCACCGCTGATCGTTCCAAGTCCTGCGGACTTTCCTTCCTGAAGAAGAATAATGCTGACAACGCAATACAATCTATTACAAAAATAATCATTAACACAATTTTTAAAATATCCATACGTTCACACCTCCTGTGGATAACCTTTTATAGTCTAACACAAAACCTGCAATTCTGCAATAGATTTACGTGATAAAAATGGCGGATGAAACCAATTATTTCATCCACCATCTCATTTTTTCAGGCTTTTACAATCCTGTTTATTTTTTCTTTCTTCTGATAATCACTACTGCGCCGACAACTGCTACTGCTGCCACCAGAAGTACTGCCCACATGATCACATTGGCATTGTCTCCTGTCTGCACACTCTGAGAGTGGGAACCGGATGTACTTCCATTGTTATGACTTCCGCTGTTGCTGCTTCCACCGTTGTTTCCTGTATTGTTGTTTCCACCATTGTTATCATTTCCGTTGTTATCGTCGTCCGGATCTGGGTCTGGGTTCGGATTAGGATCTGGATCCGCTTTTTCTCCTCTGACCAGAACCTTCACATCGGCTTTGGCTGTTGCTCTGTTTGTATCAGTTACCTGAATGGTCACAATCACATCCGTATCGTTTTCCGGTGTTGTTACCTTTCCATCCAGTCCAATGATTCCTTCCGGATTCACTGCCACGATCTCGATCTTGCTTCCTTCCGGAACTTCCGGCAGAACCAGAGTTTCTGTTCCTGCTTTCACTTCTGATGGAATCTTATGGTTTGCCAGAATGTCATCTAAGATTTCCTGTGCACTCGGAATATGCGGCACTTCCACGGCTTTGAATTCTCCGGTCAGCTCGATGTTCTTTGTCACTTTAAACTGATATTCTGCATTCTTCGATACATATTCGGTCTGTCCTTTTTCTTTCCAGCCCACAAATTCAAATCTTTCTTTGGCTTCTGCCTTCACAGATGCTGTCGCACCCTCTTTGTATGTGCCATCCTCTTTATCCATGGAAACCCTTCCCATGTTCTCATCATTGGACTGTACCACAACACGGTAGTATGTTTCCGGAACCGGAGCCAGTCTAAACTCGGCACGCAGTACACGGTCTGACTCTGCATGAAATTTGTATTCTGCCTGAGCGCCTTCTACTGGTGTCAGAACTTCTTCTCCATCTGCTTCTGTCACTTCCAGCCACTGGGTAAACTCATATCCATCCTTCGGCTCTGCTTTCACCGTGATCTCTGTTCCCTCTTTGTAGATGTTTCCTTCATTTGCAGGATCCATTGTGACCGTTCCCATCTGCGGATCCGGTGACTCTACATAGATCAGGTAGGAATGCTCTACTTCTTTAAAGTTTGCAGTCAGTTCCATATTTTCCTGGATCTGGAATACGTACGGATTCTCCTTGCTGACAATCTCCTGGGTTCCTTTCTTTGTGAATCCTACGAATTCATAATCCTCGGATGCCGGCACTGCACTCACCTTGATCTCGGTTCCTGCCTCGTAGGTATCCTGCTGCGGTTCTACTGCAACGCTTCCCATCTTCTCATCATTTGCTGCAACAGAGAATGTATATTTTTCTGCAGGGATCTTTTCAAAGTTTGCAGTCAGATCCAGATCCTTTGTCACCTCAAATACATATGGATTGGACTCACTGATCACGTTTCCTTCTGCATCGGTCCAGTTTACAAAACGGAATCCTTCGTTTGCCACTGCGATAACTTCTGCTTTTTCTCCTTTTTTGTAGCTTCCGTCTGCTGAATCAATGGTTACAGTTCCCATACTGTTGTCATTGGCTTTGATTGTTACGTGGAATGTCTCCTCCTGATATACAAATTCAAACTGATTTAACTTTTCTAGAATTTCAGCCACTTCTTCAGGTGTCGCATTCTCGTTATCCAAAGTAACTTTTGCCTGTTCTTTAAGTTCTATAAATTCTTTCCAGGATGTATCTGTCACCTGTCCTTGTGTCATATCTCTAATTTCATCATATTTTTTCTGAAGTTCTGTCTTATCTGCACGCAAGCCCTGAATGCGCTGTTTCAAAACAGCTATCATGTTATCTACTGTTTCCTGTGTGCAAGTACCATTCAACAATTTTTCGGCTTCCTGAATACCTTCCTGCAATGCTTTAAAACTCTCTTTTGTGTATCCATCCTCTGAAATTTCTTTTGCTATTTGAAGCAGTTCTTTCAATGCATCGGTATCTACCGTAACATTTTGAAGATTTTCTCTCGCTGTCTTTACTTCTACCGCCTTATCGTTCATCTCAGAAGTACACGTTTCTTCATCTGCCTTTTTCAAAAGCACTGTTGCACTTTCAAGGACTGCCTGGAGCTTCTCCCAGCTTTCCTTTGTATAATCTTCAGAATTTAATTTTTCACAAATCTGAATTTCTCTTTGCAATTTACTCCTGTCTACTGATTCTTTCTTTTCCTTACGAACTGTAAGCGCTCCAACTTCAACCCATCCTCTTTTTTCCTGCGCCTGTGAACTTTTTCCAACACGCTCAAACTGAATTGTATAAGTTCCCTCTTCAAATTCTTCATTCATAAGTTCTGCACTTTCTTCTCGTTCTGGCGCGTAAGTATCAATTTCCTTTTGATAAATCTGTCTGTCAGATGAATCCAGAATTGTAATTCGTATAACTCCATGATCATTTCCTTTTACCGTCGCAACACGAATAGAATGTCCCTTAAACTTACCAGTCAATGTTCCTGCGTTCTCATCTTCCGTTGCTTTAAAGTTTCCTGCCTGGATCCATTTCCCACTTCCCTGTAAATCTGTGGAAGGAATCTGTATCTCTTCAAATCCTCCCTGTTCCAAATTATTCAATGCATTTTTCAGATTTTGTACCATTTTATCGACTGCAGGTTGTTTTACATTTTTATCTTCCATCATTTCTTTTGCTTCTTTCAGCACTTTTTTTAGCTGATAGAGAGATTCATTTGTGTATTCACCACTCAGTGCTTCTTCACCCTTAGCGATGAGTTCTTCCAATATCGTTTTATCCGTTTCTCCAAATCCAAGTCGATTATATCTGTTCAGAAGAAATTCCGTTCTGGAATCCATGACATCCTGTGTGGCAGTTCTTACTTCTTTTCCGTCTAAAATACTTTCTTCAAATGCTCCCTTCAGTTCCTGTGGAGCAGTTTCATATTCCTGCGATGTCCTATCTGCTGCCTCAGCCAGTTCAAGCATACGTTCTAACTCTGATGCATCACCTACATTATCTGTTTTTTCATTTCCCGACAATGCTGTCACTTCATACAATGAAGGTTCTCCTACAAATCCTTCTTTCAATACAATTTTTAAAGAATTGGTTAAAACTTCCGGGAATTTTGCCAGACAATATGCATGATATCCTGCACTGGAACCATCCATATCCCCTACTTTATCCCCTATATCTCCCATTTTAACACCCTCATACACTGTCTGGTATTCTCCATCTGTCAGCGCTTGGATTTCAAATGATCCGATTCCATTATTGTTTGATACAAATAAATCAAACACCAACTGAGCAAGTACCTCTTTTTCTTCAAATGTCAATGTAATTTCCATCGGCTTAGAAGAATCTACGTTCTTAGATGCCCATCTTGTTGTAGAATTTCCGTCAATCATTTTTTCTTTTGTATAGGTTTCTCCCCAAACATCTGCATGGGATACCTCTACATTTTGAATTGGACTTGCCTGTGTCACATATGTCTTCGTATATATAGGACTTACTCTCTGTCCTCTATAAAACAATGCCGCCCTGACAACAGAATCCGTTTCCTTGCTCAACTGCAGTGGCTGCTCATAAAGCGAAGAACTCTTCCTTGGAATACTGCCATCTATTGTATAACGAATGTCATAATCCGATGCCCGTTCGCTTTTACTCAAAGTCAGTGTAAGATTGGCTGCATCAATAATTCCAGAATCTTTACTAAATGTAACCTCTCTGTTTTCCATCTGTTTGTTCAGTTGATTGACAATTGCTGAAAACTGATTTTCTTCATTTTTATAATACTCAAGGTCTCCTGTATTTTCCAGCAGCGTCCTGCGCAACATTCTTAATTGCGTATAGATTTGATCAATCCGAACATATGTCAAGCCTTCCTTATCCGTAAGATAATAAACCTTTTCTGCTTCTTCCAGATAAATGCGATACAATCGTTCCATCTGTTTTGCTTTTGTCAAAACGCTTCCCAGTTCTTTGGAAGACTGTTCGATTGCTGTCCCCAATTCTTCTTTTACTTTAACAAGATCTGGATGAATCTGTTTCAAAAATGCTGTTGCCTGTTCTTTTAATTCATCCATATTTGTTTCAAACATATCAATGGTATATGTTCTGCCTGAAACTGCCTTAAAAGAAATACGTCCTTTTTCTTCATCTTTCTTTACAGAAATCTCTTTTCCATCTTCATATACTTTTGCAGATGTAATATTTTTATAAGAACCTGTAAATGTATTGCTTTCGTTTTCACCATCATAACGTACTGTAAATGTCTCGGCTACTCCGTTTGCCCATTTTTCTCCAATGGTAAAATTACCACGTGCTTTCAATCCCTGGATATTTCCTTCTTCCCATGCATTTGGAATTGCCGGAAGAAACTGCGTATAGCCAGACTGAGACTGTACCAACATCTCTGCAACACCAGATGTCAACCCAAAGTTCCATCAATCTGCCATACAGGATTCCCATTCTTCATAGTTTCTCCACCACCGGAGCCATGAGAATCAAACAAATTATACTGCAACCCTGAAGAATTTCCGCCGATCAGATTGTTTAAAAGCTTGTATGCTTTTTCTCCATTTTCTGTTCTGGCCCAAAGATTGATTTTGTTTGCTTTTGACCAGCCAGTTGAATACTCCCCACGCTCTGTCAGCGATTGAATTGCTGCATCCATATACTCTTTATTTTCTTTATTGATCAATGTCCCCGGGAACAATCCAACAAGATGAGAAGAATGCCTTTGTTCTCCCGGATGCCCAATATCCCATCCACTGTTTGGCACTTCAATTTCCGGCAGATTTCCCGCTTTTGCATATGAACGATTATGACCATTCTTTTGCCCAACACGAGTCTCCTCATACCATTCTTTGATACCGTTTGTCTCGTTAATCTCAATCGGATCCAACTTCTGCATATTTTCTTCCCAAGATTTTAATAATGCTTCATCTTCCCCAACAATTTTACCTGCCTGAATACATTCTTTATATAATTCCCAGACAAGTGACTGATCATAAGTCGTACCAATCGCCGTTGGTCCTTGTTCCTCAGAAAAACTTGGCGCTACCACTAATCTATCCTGTCCATTATATGGCGAACTTTCATCATTGATTTTCTGATACTCTGATGTCCAAAGATAAGAATCCCAAAATTGTGCAGCTTCCTTCATAATCGGGTAGATAGTATTTTTTAAGTAATCTTCATTTTGAGTGAATTCATAATGCCACCAAAGGTTTTGAATTGCCCACGCTGCTCCTGTTGGATTCCATCCATATTCCTGTGCATTTGTCGGTGCTGTCATCCCAAATGGATTATTTTCTGTATGCACTGTAAAACCAGTATGATTTTCCACTGCCCCTTCAATTCCATGAACTCTCTCTGCTGTCAAACGCCCCGGCTCTCTTAGCTTATCCATATAATCAACAAAGGTAACTCCACATTCTGCCAGATTTGTTGTGTAAACCGGCCAGTAGTTCATCTGCACATTGACATTAAAGTGATAATCCCCGGTCCAGGCAGAATCCCCTACTGTCCATAAACCAACTAAATTACTTGGAAGTGTTCCTCTGGACCCCGCAATCGTCAGATAGCGTCCATATTGGAATGCAAGCACTTCCAGATAATGAGAGTAAGTTCCATTTCGATATTCATCTACAAGCTGATTTGTCGGAATGTTAGTGCGCTGTTCACCTAAATCTAAGCTCACTCGATCAAACAATTTCTGATGATCTGCAATATGCTTTTCTTTCAATTTCTGGTATGATTTTTTGGCATTGCTATTGACACGGTCATCTACCATTTTTTCAGATTTTTCTCTTTATCACGGTAAGTTGGATAATCATTTTTATAATCCGTCTCTGCCGCCATTACAATCATGACCTGGTTTGCATCCTCAATCTGATAGACCTGATTTTTCTCATCTACCTCTAGATCTCCCCCTTCGAGGACAAGTTTCATTGTTGTGTAAAATTTTAAATCATTATCTTTAACTTTTCCTTCAATTGTACAGGTTTGATTTTCCGGATCAAATGTAGTTTTCCCTTCTAATCCATTGTTATTAAGCTCCATTTTTACACTCAAATCAAGCTTTCCACTTTCTGATGCTGAAAGCTTTGTAACCATGATCTGATCTGGATTACTTACAAAGTGTTCCCTTTTATAATTCACATCTTCATAAGAAAACTCTGTTGATGCAACCCCAGTTTGAAGATCCAGCTCTCTCCGATAATTTTTTACATTCTGGTCTTGAAGTCCCATTTTAGAAAAATCAAGCCAAATATCTCCAAAATCCTGATAACTTCCTTTGTTCAGATTATTTTCTCCCGGAAATTTGATCTGTGCTCCCATACCATATCCACCGAGACTTTGATCATCATTAAATACTTTTGTTGATTTATCATCTAAAAGTTTTCTGTAATTTTCAATTTCTTCATCCGTATATGCTGTTGCCTTATTCCCAAACTGATACCCCGGACGACTCGGAGAAGGACCTCCTGTCCAGAGCGTCTTTTCATTAAAATGTATTCGCTCTTTCGAAATTCCCCCAAAAATCAGATTACCCAGATTTCCATTTCCCAAAGGTAATGACTGTTGCATCCACTCTCCACCATTAGTTTCCTGTGTATTGATATTTGCCGGTGACGTATACCATAATTTTAGTGATTGACTAATCGACTCCGTCGATACCGAATTCTCCTGTTTCTCTTCTTTCGCAAAAACTTCACATACCGGTCCTATTGGTAACACCAGTATAGTGCAAATACCTGCAAGGAATTGTCTGATTCTTTTTTTAATCATAATGCTCCTTTTCTCAACTTATACCGTTTTAAATTTCCTCTGAAAAGTAAGATATACGAATCCCCATATATGAGGAATCCGTATATCTTGTTTCCGATTCTGTTTTGATTATTTTTTCTTTCTTCTGATAATCACTACTGCGCCAACAGCTGCTACTGCTGCCACCAGAAGTACTGCCCACATGATCACATTGGCATTGTCTCCTGTCTGCACACTCTGAGAGTGTGAACCGGATGTACTTCCATTGTTATGACTTCCGCCGTTGCTGCTTCCACCATTGTTTCCTGTATTGTTATTTCCGCCGTTATTGCTTCCGCCATTGTTATTGTTTCCACTGTTGTTGTCATTTCCGCCGTTGTTATCATTTCCGTTGTTATCGTCGTCCGGATCTGCTTTTTCTCCTCTTACCAGAACCTTCACATCAGCTTTGGCTGTTGCTTCGTTTGTATCCGTTACCTGAATGGTCACGATCACATCCGTATCGTTTTCCGGTGTTGTTACCTTTCCATCCAGTCCGATGATTCCTTCCGGATTCACTGCCACGATCTCGATCTTACTTCCTTCCGGAACTTCCGGCAGAACCAGTCTTTCTGTTCCTGCTTTCACTTCTGATGGAATCTTATTGTTTGCCAGGATGTCGTTTAAGATTTCCTGTGCACTCGGAACGTGCGGTACTTCCACTGCTTTGAATTCTCCGATCAGTTCGGTGTTCTTTGTCACCTTGAATTGATATTCTGCATCCTTCGATACATATTCGGTCTGTCCTTTTTCTTTCCAGCCCACAAATTCAAATCCTTCTTTGGCTTCTGCCTTCACAGATGCTGTCGCACCCTCTTTATATGTACCGTCTTCTTTATCCATGGAAACTGTTCCCATATTTTCATCGCTGGACTGCACCACAACACGGTAATATGTTTCCGGAACCGGAGCCAGTCTGAACTCGGCACGCAGTACACGGTCTGACTCTGCATTAAATTTGTATTCTGCCTGAGCGCCTTCTACTGGTGTCAGAACTTCTTCTCCATCTGCTTCTGTCACTTCCAGCCACTGGGCAAATTCATATCCGGCCTTCGGCTCTGCTTTCACCGTGATCTCTGTTCCCTCTTTGTAGATGTTTCCTTCATTTGCAGGATCCATTGTGACAGTTCCCATCTGCACATCTGCAGTCTCTGCATAAATCAGATAAGAATGTTCTACTTCTTTGAAATTTGCAGTCAGCTCCATATTTTCCCGGATCTGGAATACATACGGATTATCTTTACTTACCACTTCCTGTGTTCCTTTTTTCGTGAAGCCTACGAACTCGTAGTCTTCTGTTGCCGGAACTGCACTGACTTTGATTTCTGTCTCTGCCTCATAAAAATCCTGCTGTGGTTCTACGATAACAGATCCCATACTCTCATCATTGGCTGCGGCTGTAAATGTAAATTTCTCCACTGGAATCTTTTCAAAGTTTGCAGTCAGATCCACATCTTTTGTCACTTCAAATACATATGGGTTGGACTCACTGATCACGTTTCCTTCTGCATCGGTCCAGTTTACAAAACGGAATCCTTCATTTGCAACTGCGATGACTTCTGCTTTTTCTCCTTTTTTGTAGCTTCCGTCTGCTGAATCAATGGTTACAGTTCCCATACTGTTGTCATTGGCTTTGATTGTTACGTGGAATGTCTCCTCCTGATATACAAATTCAAACTGAT
>ENA-OPYY01000471-OPYY01000471.1-human-gut-metagenome-genome-assembly--contig:-NODE-471-length-13148-cov-1.303356_pt1 | contig 13148 bp, 15 predicted proteins | sample MGYA00242472_ERZ504481 | MGnify/ENA primary metagenome ERZ504481 (study PRJEB26092, sample SAMD00036265) | human gut metagenome | host: Homo sapiens | study: EMG produced TPA metagenomics assembly of...
GAAATGGGATAAAATCTGGAGAACAGTTCTTCTGAACCAGTTCCATGATATTTTACCAGGTTCTTCTATTGCAGAAGTATACGAAGTAACTAAGAAAGAATATGCAGAAATTGAAAGTCGTCTGGCAGAAATGATTGCAGAAAAATTAAATCTTCTTATGGATGGCGGACAGGATAAAATCAGTGTATTTAATACATTAGGATTTGATAGAAATGATGTTGTAAGCTTAGGCGATTGCCATGCAGCAGCATTGACTGATGAAAGCGGTAAGATTTATCCGGTACAGGAAACAGCTCAGGGAGCAGTTGCATATATTACAGATATTCCTGCAAAAGGCGGAAAAACTTTACAGCTTTTAGATACTGTTAAGGAAGAAGCTTCCAGAATTCAGATTACAGAAAATGGAATAGAACTCCGTTTTATCGTATTTCTATTGATGAAAACGGTCTGTTTACTTCTATTTATGACAAAGAGTGTGACCGCGAAGTATTAAAAGCCGGAGAAAAGGGAAATCTCCTGCGTATGTATGAAGACAAGCCAATGCACTATGATTGCTGGGATATTGATATGTACTATTCCGAAAAATACTGGGATGCTGAAAAAGCAGATAAAATTCAGTGGACAGAGGAAGGCCCTGTACGTGCTACTTTGGAAATTCAGCGTACAATCAGCAATTCTGTTATTAAACAGGAAATTCATTTCTATGCAGACAGCAGAAGAATTGATTTCTCTACATGGGTAGACTGGAAAGAACATCAGCATTTACTGAAGGTTCATTTCCCTGTAAATATTCACTCAGATGAGGCGACTTTTGAAGTACAGTTTGGTAATCTGAAAAGAAAAATTCATGGAAATACAAGCTGGGATGAAGCAAGATTTGAAAGCTGCGGACAGAAATGGATGGATATTTCCGAAGGTCACTATGGCGTCAGCCTGTTGAATGACTGTAAATACGGTTACTCTGCAAAAGACAGCAATATTGCTCTTACACTGATTAAATCAGGTATTGATCCAAATAAAACTGCGGACCAGGAAGAACACGTATTTACTTATGCTTTATATCCACATAAAGAAATGTGGTCTGCTGCAGGAACTGTACAGGAAGCTTATAAACTCAATCAGCCAGCCTATGCAACAAAAGGAGAATTGAAAAATACAGGTAAATCCTTTATTTCTACAGATAAAGATAATATTATTATAGAGACAGTAAAACCGGCAGAAAATGGAGATGGCATGATTGTCAGACTTTATGACTGTGAAAACAGCCTGACAAAAGCAACTCTGACTTTTGCTGAAGGAATGCTGGAAAGTGTAGAAGAATGTAATCTTATGGAAGAAAAAGAGGCTGATATCGAGGCTTGCGGCAACAGCTTTACTGTATCTGTGAAACCTTATGAAATTAAGACCTATAGGGTGAGGTTAAAATAATGAAAAAAAATACTTACAGTGCCGAGGCAAAAGAATTACTTGACAAAATGACTCTGCAGGAAAAAATTGGACAGTTAAATCAAAAACTTTATGGTTTTGGTATTTATGAGAGAAACGGGGAAGAAATCTCCTTTAGTCAGGAGTTTAAAGATGAAGTAGAGAAGTATGGAGGGCTTGGAACTTTGTACGGTCTCTATCGTGCAGACCCCTGGTCTCAGAAGAATTATGAAAACGGTCTTTACGGCGAAAACGCCGTAAAGGCATACAACAAGATGCAGGAATACGTTCTGGAACATTCCAGACTGCGTATTCCCGCATTATTAAGCACAGAATGTCCTCATGGGCATCAAGCCCTTGACAGCTATCTTCTTCCCGTAAATCTGAATATGGGAGCAACATTTAATACAGAATTGATTCATTCTGCTTATAGTGTTTGTGGTAAACAGCTTCGTGAGATGGGAGTAGATTTGGCATTGATTTCTCTGCTTGATGTGGTGAGAGATCCACGTTGGGGACGTAGTGAAGAATGTTTTTCAGAAGACCCATATCTTTGCTCAAAAATGGCAGAACAGGTTGTAAAAGCAGTTCAAGATGAGGGTGTTTCCGTAGTAGCAAAACATTTTGCCGCACAGGGTGAATGTACCGGAGGTATCAATGCAAGTGCAGCAAGAATCGGAGAGAGAGAACTTCGGGAAATCCATCTTCCGGCAATGAAAGCCTGTGCTGATGCGGGAGTTGACGGTGTTATGGCAGCTTATAATGAAATTGATGGAGTATTTTGCCATGCAAACCGCCATCTTTTAACAGATATTTTAAGAGATGAAATGGGCTTTGAGGGAGTAGTAATGGCAGACGGCTGTGCTATTGACCAGTTGAATGTTGTAACAGGTGATTGTGTTCACTCGGCAGCTGCCGCTTTGCGTGCAGGTGTGGATATTGGACTGTGGGATGAAGCTTATGGACGTTTGGAAGAGGCTCTTGAAAATGGCTACATTACAGAAGAAGATATTGACAGAGCAGTTCTTAGGGTATTAGAATTAAAAATTAAAAGAGGAATTTTTAAACACCCTCTTTTAGATGAAAATCAGAAATTGGAAGATTATTCTTATGAAAAGTATCCGCAAGCCTTAGACATTGCCAGAGAGTCCGTTGTCCTTCTGGAAAATAGAAATCAGATTTTACCTCTTTCAAAAGAAGTAGGGAAAATTGCGGTAATCGGACCAAATGCTGATGCAGTTTATAATCAGTTGGGCGATTATAGTCCACAGGTGAAAAGAGAGAAGTGCAGCACTGTATTAGATGGTGTACGTTCTTATCTTGGAGATGATGTGGTTTATGCCAGAGGCTGTGGTGTCTTTGACGGCACGAAGGAAGAACAGGTAGAGGCTGTGAAGCTTGCAGAACAAGCTGATATTACTATCTTAGTGTTAGGTGGTTCTTCCAGCCGTTTTGGAGAAGTTTCTTTTGACGCAAATGGAGCTGCGATTTCTGAACATGGTGTTTCCATGGACTGCGGAGAAGGTGTTGATACTGCGGATGTTGCCCTTCCTGCTGTACAGAGAGAGTTGGCAGAGAAGGTATTTGCCACCGGCTCTAAGGTAATAACGGTAATTATTGGAGGCAGGGCTTATGCACCGGAACCAGTATCAGAAAAATCAGATGCCCTTCTGTATGCGTTTTATCCGGGTATGCAGGGTGGAAAGGCCATTGCAGAAATTTTATTCGGAGACGTAAATCCTTCAGGAAGACTTCCTGTATCTCTTCCAAGATGTAGCGGTCAGCTTCCGGTTTACTATAATTATAAGAATTCCTATCGAAGCATGCATTACTATAATATACCGGATGGAGCTGCATATACATTCGGATATGGAAAGAGTTATACAAATTTTGAGTATGAGGACGTATCTTTTGGAAACAATGATGTAACCATAGAGGAACTTCAGAAAAACGGTATTGAGGTAGAAATGACTATTAAAAATATCGGTGCACAGGATGGCTATGCAGTACCTCTTGTATATATTGCAGGGGAGCAGGGAAGCGTAGTGCGTCGTGTAAAAGAGTTAAAAGGTTTTCATAAAGTATGGCTAAAAAAGGGAGAAAGTACAAAAGTAAAAATTTTATTACCTTTTGAAGCGTTTGCAGTTTGGGATTCTGAAATGAAATTTACTGTAGAGCCGGGCAGAGTACAAATTATTTTGGAAGAAATGGGACAGATTGTGGGAAGTGAAACATTAAGTCTTTTTTAAGGAGAAAAGAGATATGGATATTAGAGAAAGCTATAATTTTTGGTGTGAATCCCCTTATTTTGATGAGGACACAAAAGCAGAATTAAGAAGTATTTCTGACAATGAAGAAGAAATAGAAGAAAGATTTTATAAAAATCTGGAATTTGGAACAGGCGGTCTTCGTGGTATCATCGGAGCGGGTACAAACAGAATGAACCGTTACACAGTAAGAAAAGCAACACAGGGCTTGGCAAATTATATCCTGAAAGAAAATGCACAGGAAAAAGGAATTGCCATTGCTTATGACTCCAGAAATAAATCCACAGAATTCGCATGGGAAACAGCTCTTTGTATGGCTGCAAACGGCATCAAGGCATATATTTTCCCTGAACTTCGCCCCACACCAATGCTGTCCTTTGCACTTAGAGAACTTGGCTGTACAGCAGGTGTAGTTGTTACAGCAAGCCACAATCCGGCAGAGTATAATGGATATAAAGTATACTGGGAAGACGGTGCTCAGATTACAGCGCCTCGTGATAAAGATATTATTGCAGAAGTAAATGCCATTGAATCTTACGATGAAGTAAAAACCATGAACCGTGAGGAAGCTATGGAAGCAGGACTTTGTGAAATCATTGGTGCTGATATGGATGATCGCTATATTGAAGCTTTGAAGAAACTGGTATTGCGTCCGGAAGCAATTAAACGTCAGGCAGACAAGATTAAGATTGTATATACTCCTTTACATGGAACAGGTAATATTCCTGTACGCCGTATTTTGAAAGAACTGGGATTTGAAAATGTATACGTGGTAAAAGAACAGGAGCTTCCTGATGGAAACTTCCCAACAGTTCCTTATCCAAATCCAGAAGATAAAAAAGCATTTGCATTAGCATTAGAACTTGCAAAAGAGAAGGATGCAGATTTAATTCTGGCTACAGATCCGGATGCTGACCGTTTAGGTATCTATGCAAAAGATCCGGCAGACGGAGAGTACAAGAGTTTTACAGGAAATATGTCCGGTATGCTGATTTTGGAATATCTTCTTTCTCAGAAGAAAGAGCTGGGTATTCTTCCTGAAAACGGAGCAGTAGTTACTACAATTGTATCCGGAAAAATGGCAAAGAGAATTGCAAAAGCTTATAATGTAAAACTCATTGAAACGCTTACAGGATTTAAGTATATTGGTGAGCAGATTAAGTTCTTTGAGCAGGAACATTCCAATGAATTCCTGTTTGGATATGAAGAAAGCTATGGTTGTCTGGAAGGTACTCATGCCAGAGATAAAGACGCTGTTGTAGCTGTTATGGCTTTATGTGAAGCAGCGGCTTACTATATGGACAAGGGTATTACTCTTTGCGAGCAAATGAATAATCTCTTTGAAACTTACGGTTTCTATAAAGAAGATTTATGCACAATTACCTTAAAAGGTCAGAACGGAGCAAAACAGATTGCTGCTATTATGGAAAAAATCCGTAAAGAAGTTCCTACAGAGTTGGGCGGATCTGAAGTTTTGGCATTACGTGATTATGAACTGGGTATTGTGAAAAATCCAAAAACAGGAGAAGAAAACGGTACTGGATTACCAAAATCTAACGTACTTTATTTTGAATTAGAAAATGACGCATGGTGCTGCGTTCGTCCATCAGGAACAGAGCCTAAGATTAAGTTTTATGTAGGTGTAAGAGGAACAGACAGCGAAGATGCGGAAGCAAAAATGAATACATTGATGTGCGGAGTCAGAGAGTTGGCAGAGGAGGAATAAGAAAATGGCATTATTAAAATTACGTCCAAGTTATAAAGACTATTTATGGGGCGGACATCGTCTGGTAGAGAAATATAACAAAGAATTTGATGGTGATATTCTGGCAGAAAGCTGGGAACTTTCCTGTCATCCGGACGGACCTTCTTATGTTGTAAATGGTTCTTATGCAGGCAAAACATTGCAGGAATACATTGACTTAGAAGGAAAAAAAGTACTGGGAAATAACTGTCAGAAATTTGAAGAATTTCCTATTCTGGTTAAATTTATTGATGCGAAGGATAATCTTTCCATTCAGGTACATCCTGATAATGAATACGCTCTGAAAAATGAAGGACAGTATGGAAAGACAGAAATGTGGTACATTATGGATTGTGAAGAAGGTGCTTTCCTTTATTACGGATTTAAAAAAGAAGTCAGCAAAGAAGAATTCGAAGAAAGAATTAAGACAGATACTTTGTTGGAAGTTTTAAATGCAGTTCCGGTACAGAAAGGTGATGTGCTGTTTATTGAAGCAGGAACTATTCATGCAATCGGAAAAGGAATTGTTATTGCAGAAATCCAGCAGAACTCCAACGTGACTTACAGAGTATATGATTTTGGCCGTGTAGGAAAAGATGGAAAGAAGAGAGAGTTACACATTGATAAAGCAGTGGAAGTAACCAACCGCGTTCCGATTTCCAGAAAAAATACTTGTTATCCTCATGTTGCAAGCTGCGACTATTTCACAGTAGATTGCCTGAATATGGACGGAAAGCTTATGAGCAGCATGAAAGGTTCTGTGGGCGAAGAGTCCTTTGCAAGTATCTTAATTATGGAAGGCGAAGGTACAATCTCTTGCGGAGGAGAAACTATTCCTTACAGAAAGGGAGATAGCTTCTTTATGTCAGCAGGAAGTGGTGAATATGAAATCAGCGGAGAATGTGAAGCGTTAATTACAACAGTGGGATAAAAATGAAACGAAAAATGCAACGTAAATTTTTACGTTGCATTTTTGCGTTGATATGATACGATAACTAAAATCGTATAAAGGTGGAAAGTAAAATGAAGGAAAATAAAAATTTAGAGTTTAAATCCACGATTACAAATACCTTTTTAAAAACAGTTAGTGCATACAGAAGAAGTGATACAGCATCAATAGAAGCAGACCAGGCAGAACTGAAAGAGCTTGTTTTGCAAGGAAGTAATTTATATTTTGAAGAGCTGCCTTGCGGAAGGGCGGACTTAGCATTTAAGGAATTGAATAGTAAGTTAATGGAAAAAATTGGGTATAACGGCTGTATCGGAAGATATTTTGCGTACCCTTGGGTTGTTTACGAAAGATAAAAAATATAATAATGCAGCAGCATTGCTTTCTGATGAAAACGATTTCTATGGAATTGATATGGCCCGGTTTGGAAATTCGATAAATGAAATTATGGATAGAGAAACAATCGAAAAAACATCGGTACTAAAACAATACGATGCAGCAGTCAGTATGATTAAAAGATATTATCAATATGAAGAAATATCCGGAATTGAACGAAAAAAAATAGACTTAATACCTGAGAACACTTACCGTGAAGCGATTGCAAATTCTTTAATACATCGGGATTGGAGCATAAATTCTCATATCCGTATATTGATGTTTCGAGACAGAATAGAAATAAAATCTCCCGGTGGGTTACCGAAAGGAATAACGGCAGACGAGTATGTAAATGGTGATATTTCCTGTTTGAGAAATCCTATATTAGGAAACGTGTTTTTTAGAATGAATTATGTAGAAATGTTTGGAACCGGAGTAAAGCGTATTTTATTTGCTTATAAAGATGCAAAAATAAAGCCTAAATTTGAGATTACAGATAATGTAATAAGTGTGACATTGCCTATAATCAATAATCATTATAATGTGACGGAGGATGAAGGAAAAATTATAAATATTTTAGAAAATGAGGGACGGCTGTCAAGCAGTAAGATTGCAAAAAATGGTGGGATATACGAAATCAAAAACTTTAAGATTAATGGATAGCTTAAAGGAGAAAGAATATATTAAAGTTATTGGGAACGGGCGTGGAACCAAGTATACTTTATAAATTCAATTTGTGAAAAGCGTTTAATGGAACAGAAATTCGTTAGACGCTTTTCTTGTATCTGAAACAGTCCTTGACTAGTTTGTATTATTTGCAAAATATTGGAAAGCCTTATTCAAATATGTATATAGAGTGTATAAAATTTAAACAATTCCTTTCATTTTTATAAAAATGGTTTCTATTAAACTCAGTCTGTGATAAAATAATAAAAAGCATTATTTTCTTTTTAATTTCTAAGAACAGGAAATTCTGATAATCCTGTTCATCTAACAGCAATTCTGTATTCGGGAAATTCATGCTTTAATCCACAATAATGTAAGCAGGAGTTTCCTTAAATAGGAACCTCCTGAAAAAACAGAAAAGGAGGTTTTTATGACAGAAAAGCTATTGCAGTGGCATCCGGCATTTTTTGCAGGCATTCAGATTGAATTTGGGGAGGAAGCAAAATATTTGGAATTCAAATCTGAATATGTGCTCGGAACAAAGCCGATGATGATTGATGTGTTGATTAAGAAGAAGGAAACACAGGTACTAAAGAAAAATATAGGAAAGATATTTAGAAGGTATAATATTGTAGAATACAAAAGCCCTGATGACTATCTGTGCATTGATGACTTTTACAAAGGATATGCGTATACGTATTTTTATAAGGCGGACAGGACGCCGGTAAACTCGATTTTATTGGAAGAATTGACGATTTCCTTTGTGTGTCAGAATTATCCAAGGGAGCTTTTTCGACATATCGCTGAGGAAAGAAAACTACAAATTAAAAGAATGTATGCAGGAATTTATTATGTGATTGGTGATACGCTTCCTATTCAGATTATCGTTACAGGTGAGCTTTCTAAGAAAGAAAGCCTTTGGCTTAGGAATTTGACCAATCAGCTTAAAAGTACGAAAGATGCAGAAGAATTAATCGAAGATTATAAAAAACATAAGAAAAACACATTGTATGAGTCCGTAATGGATATTATTGTGCGGGCAAATGAAGAAAAATTTGAGGAGGCGAGAAGGATGTGTAAGGCGTTAGAAGAATTAATGAAAGAAGAATTAGAAGCGAAGAAAAATGAAGGTCAAGAGATTGGAATAAAGCAGGGAAAAGAACGTGTGAATGAACTTACTTTAAAATTATCTGCTCTTGGGCGAATAGAAGATATTTTAAAAGCGGCGTCTGATGAGGCGTATCAGGAGCAGCTCTTTCGGGAATTTGGGTTATAAGAGGATTGAATATTATAGAAGCGTATGTTACAATTCATTTACCGGTCGTATAAGGGAAATAAAAAGAAAGAGCACGTAGCTGTGTAAGGTGAGGAAATGTTTTTAAGATAATTTAGTTTAAGCAAAAAATGAAACAAACCTGCAAAGAAGCTGTTTAATATGCAGCCTGCTTGCGTATGCTTAAATTGGATTATCTCACATTGTAACCTGATGATACTTCGTGTATTTTTATATAGGTCTATTTTTGTGAGGCTGTTTTGCGTATGCAGAGCAGTCTCATTTTAAGCTTCAGGTTAGATAGGAGGCTTATATGTTACAGATAAAGAATTTGACCATTACACATCGTAAAGATTTGAGAGTTATTTTAGAGGACTTTCATTTGACCTTAAATCGGGAGATAAGGCAGTCATAATCGGAGAGGAAGGCAATGGAAAGTCTACGCTCATAAAATGGATTTATGAGCCGGATATGGCAGAAGCGTATACAGAGTGTACGGGTGAACGTATATGCACAAAGGAAAGACTGGGGTATTTGCCGCAGGAATTTCCCGATACGGAGCGTTGCAAAACAGTGTATGAATATTTTTCTCAGTCGGATTTTTTCTATAATAAAACGCCCAAGGAGCTTTCGGTAATGGCGAAGCAATTTCGTGTTGAAGAGGGATTTTTTTACAGTGACCAGAAGATGGGGAGTTTGTCCGGCGGAGAAAAGATGAAGGCAGCGCTGATGCGGATTTTTATGGAAGAGCCACAGTATTGCTGCTTGATGAACCTTCTAATGATATGGACATTGATACGTTAAAGCTGTTGGAGGAAATTATTCTTTCATGGAAGGGGATTGTGCTATATATTTCTCATGATGAAACACTCATTGAAAATACGGCAAATATGATTATCCATATAGAGCAAATTGCCCGTAAGACAAAGTGCCGCTATACAGTGATGCGCGTTCCTTACAGAGAATATGTGGAACAACGTTTAAAAGGTTTTGAAAAACAGAAAAAAGAGGCGATAAACGAACGCAGCGAAAAAAAGAAAAGAGACGAGAAGTACAGGCGTGTAGTGCAGAGCGTAGAGCATGCACAAAATGTAATTACAAGACAAAATCCGGCAGGTGGAAGGCTCTTGAAAAAGAAGATGCACGCGGTGAAATCTATGGAGAGAAGATTTCAAAGGGAAGACGAAAATATGACGGAAATGCCTGAGATAGAGGAGGCAATTTATTTTAAGCTGGGTGATGAAGATTTGGGAATTCCGGCAGGAAAAACGGTGATAGAATATTCCCTTGATAAATTATGGACGCCGGACGGCAGCAGAATTTTGGCACAGAATATTTTCTTCGCATTCGAGGGGAAGAGAAAATCTGTATCATTGGCAGCAACGGAAGCGGAAAGACAACACTGTTAAAGAAAATATCAGAGGAGTTGTTACAGAGAAAGGATATTCATGCAGAATATATGCCGCAAAATTATGAGGAGATTTTAGAGTTGGAGAAAACACCGGTGGATTTCTTAGATACTACCGGATATCAGGAAGACAGGACAAAAATTCGCACTTATCTTGGCTCTTTAAAATATACGGCAAGTGAGATGGAGCATCCTGTCAGAGAACTGTCGGGAGGACAAAAGGCAAAAGTGTTGCTTTTAAAATTAAGCTTATCAAAAGCTAATGTTCTGATTTTAGATGAGCCCACCAGAAATTTTTCGCCGCTGTCAGGACCTGTAATTCGACAGATGTTAAAAGAGTTCCGAGGAGCTGTTATCAGCATTTCGCATGACAGAAAATATATTGATGAGGTATGTGATAAGGTATACAGGATGACAGAGGCAGGGCTTATTTTAGAAAGGGAAAATTCGTAAAAAAACTTGACAAAGACGGCGTGCTATGATACGCTTTAACAGCAACAGTGGAAGTAGGTCTTTTTTTTATGCCTAATTTTAGTTTCATAAAAAGCGAAATTATGATAAAAAAGGACCTTTGTTGCGGTAACAAGACGTTGCAAAATGGCGGTTGCGTGAAGCTGCCAGCGATAAAAGACACATGGAGGTGGAGAAGTCGTGCGCGTAAAAATCACATTGGCATGTACTGAATGTAAACAGCGTAATTACAACATGACAAAGGAAAAGAAGAACCATCCGGAACGTATGGAGACAAAAAAATACTGTAAGTTCTGCAAGGCTCACACAATGCACAAAGAAACCAAATAATAAGGTTTAAGAGGTGAATTATGGAAGCAGAAAAAAAGCAGAAAGCTCCAAAAAAGAACAGATGGAAAGGACTTCAGGCAGAGTTTAAGAAAGTAATCTGGCCTGATAAGCAGACTCTGGTAAAACAGACGGTTGCAGTAGTATCTATCACTGCTGTTGTCGGAGTGCTGATTGCTGTTATTGACAGCGGAATTTTGCAGCTGCTTAACTTATTAATTAAGTAAGGACAAGGTGAATAAGATGTCAGAAGCAAATTGGTATGTTGTTCATACTTATTCAGGGTATGAAAACAAAGTAAAGGCCAACATTGATAAGACAATTGAAAACAGACACCTGGAGGATCAGATTTTAGAAGTCCGAGTACCCATGCAGGACGTAGTGGAGCTGAAGAACGGTGAGAAAAAACAGGTTCAGAAAAAAATGTTCCCAGGCTATGTTCTGATTCACATGGTAATGAACGACGATACATGGTATGTCGTGAGAAACACACGTGGTGTTACAGGATTTGTTGGTCCGGGTTCTAAGCCGGTTCCTCTTACAGAGGGAGAAATTGAAGCACTTGGTATTTCCTTTACAGGAGATGTTGAGATTGACTTCACAGAAGGCGACAGTGTCGTTGTCACAGGCGGTGTTTGGAAAGATACTGTGGGCGTTGTTCAGAGTATTAACGAAGCAAAACAGATTGTGACAATTAATGTTGAGCTGTTTGGTCGCGAAACACCAGTAGATTTAAGTTTCGCAGAAGTAAAAAGTCTTTCATAAGACAGACAAGAGAAATAACAGGACGCAAGGGTCATAATGTCACATGGCTCGTGGGAGGGACATTCCCGCAATTACCACATTATAGGAGGTGCCGAAAATGGCAAAGAAAGTAACAGGTTATATTAAATTACAAATTCCTGCTGGAAAGGCAACACCAGCTCCACCAGTTGGTCCTGCTTTAGGTCAGCACGGTGTAAACATTGTTCAGTTTACAAAAGAATTTAACGCAAGAACAGCAGATAAGGGAGACTTAATCATCCCTGTTGTTATTACAGTATATGCGGACAGAAGCTTCAGCTTCATCACAAAAACTCCGCCGGCTGCTGTTTTATTAAAGAAAGCTTGTAACATCAAATCTGGTTCAGGCGTTCCAAATAAAACAAAAGTTGCTACAATTTCCAAAGCTAAAATCCAGGAAATTGCAGAAATGAAAATGCCAGACTTAAATGCAGCATCCTTAGAAGCAGCTATGAGCATGATTGCAGGTACTGCAAGAAGTATGGGTATTCAAGTAGAAGATTAAACTATCAACAAACGTGGGAGGGACATTCCCGCAATTACCACTAGGAGGTTATTTATATGAAACGCGGAAAGAAATACGCAGAGGCTGCAAAAGCAGTTGACCGTACAAATTTATATGATCCAGCAGAGGCAATTTCTTTAGTAAAGAAAACAGCCGTAGCTAAATTTGACGAAACAATCGAAGCTCATATCAGAACAGGCTGTGATGGACGTCATGCTGAACAGCAGATTCGTGGTGCAGTTGTACTGCCTCACGGAACAGGAAAAACTGTTCGTGTTTTAGTATTCGCTAAGAATGCAAAAGCTGACGAAGCATTAGCAGCTGGTGCAGATTTCGTAGGAGCTGAGGACTTAATTCCAAAGATCCAGAACGAAGGATGGTTAGATTTTGATGTTGTTGTTGCAACTCCGGACATGATGGGTGTTGTTGGTCGTTTAGGACGTGTTCTCGGACCTAAAGGCTTAATGCCAAACCCAAAAGCCGGTACAGTAACAATGGACGTTACAAAAGCTGTTCAGGATATCAAAGCTGGTAAGATTGAATATCGTCTTGATAAAACAAACATCATTCACGTGCCAATCGGAAAAGCTTCTTTCACAGAGGAGCAGTTAGCGGACAACTTCCAGACGCTTATGGGAGCTATTAACAAGCTAGACCAAGCGCATTAAAGGGTGTGTTCTTAAAGAGCGTAACTCTGGCTTCCACAATGGGACCAAGCGTAAAGGTTAACCCAGTTAAATTAGCTCAGTAATAGATGAACAAATAAGAGGCTGTTACACTAGAGAATTAGTGGACAGCTTCTTTTTATATTCAGGGAAGGTTTTTGTTCGAACATTGACTTGTAAATAATATTTTGCTAGAATTGTTTTGCTAAGCCAATGACTGGCAAGGAGAGGTACTGATATGAATTATATTGTTTTTGACTTAGAATGGAATCAATGCCCTTACGGAAAAG